>VFQO010047768.1_pt1 | contig 10930 bp, 13 predicted proteins | sample 3512331 | NCBI WGS metagenome assembly VFQO01 (sample SAMN10412371, study PRJNA504923) | tailings metagenome | isolation source: Replicate 3 from Balatoc abandoned mine | place: Philippines: Itogon, Benguet | collected 2017-08-28 | reverse complement strand
ACACAACGTACACAAACGTACACACACAACCTACACAAACGAGAGGCCAACCCTTGGAGAAGATATAGGCGCGCATGCAGTGTGTGTGTGAACTTGAAGGTTTCAGCTTTCCAGCAGCTTGTTCAGCCGTGCCCTTGTGTCAGCATCCAAACGCTTCGCTGGGGCCCACGCACCGCACCAGTGCGTCGCACGAATGCGTATCAAGACTCGAGACATGTGTGTCCCAATGCGCCTTGATGTTCACGTGGCTCTCCTTGCGTCTCTTTGTGCGCCACAGATCCCTGAATGGGCCTCGTTGATACACAACTTCGTGAAAACGTACGGACTCGGTGACAGTGTGATGGTGGTGGATGAGTTGAGCTCAGGAGACGATGTGAGGGGCACAGGTGAGCTAGTACGTACTTGCACATGTGTGCATGACATGGCTCAGTAGCATAAAAGGGCGTACGGTGCTGGTCATGAAAGGGCACACGGTGCTGATCACCTCGCGGTCCCACCTCAGCTATATACGCCTTGGCCCTGCTCAAACACCAGCATGCTATTTGGCGCACCCCTGTGTGCGTGTGTGCGCGCGCAGAACTGCAAGGTATGCATCGGGAGGTTCTCTTGCGCGCATTGAGACTACTTGAGCAGCAAGGCAAAGCAAAGTGAGAGATGCTGTTCTGGTTGTTTGCTGCCGCCTTGCCATGTCATACTTAGCAGGCGGCCAGTGGCTGAAGGAACACTTGGACAGCAGCAGGCAGCCAAAAGGCAGACACGGGAAGGGTTTGAGCACAAGCTTGCTGCATGCTCATGATCTCTGTGTGCGTGCGTGTGTGACTGCAGGTTGTTTTCGGGAGCTACACCAGAGGAAGAGGGTGTCAAGTTCTTGTAGCGTGCATCAAGCTAAGGAGATGTGGAGAGTTGTGTATAGAGACTGGACGGATGCGACACGCAAACGGGACGCTTGCCATGCACCGCCATGCAATGCGCGGCGAGGCCACACGTGCTTGTGCTGAAGGCTGTTAGTACTGTGACGTGGCGTGCGTTGAATATATGTGTGTAAGGTCACTAAATGATAGCGCTACTTTGCAGGCTGACAGTACTGCCGCAGCACACTCGTCACACCTACCTTGCCCTTCGCCCTGCTGCTGCCCCGCCCCCGCGCCTGCCACAGTCACGCTATGGCGGCACCTGCAGACACCAACGGGGCGCCACCGAGCGCCCCAACACGGAGACAGCAGTCCACCGGCTCGAACACAATCGACGCCATCAGCCGTGATGTCAGCCTCGCCAAGCTCTCCGTGCCTGCTCATGAGCCGTGGTACTACGTCAAGCCAGAGACCAGGCAGTGGCTAGGTAAGACGGCGCAGTGCAGCTGAAAGGAGGAGGCAGAAGATGCCCTGAGTGCGTGCGCCCGCCGCAGCTGATGCAGCTAAAGCTGAGCCATTGCCTGCGTGACTGACTTGCAATGCAGCCTGGAGTCTAGTGTATTTGATAGCGCTTTGGGCAGTTGGCGTAGGTGAGTGGCCCGGATGGGCACCGCGCCAGTGGGGTGGGAATCCCATCTGCCAATGGCGTTCTGGCACTCCACGTGCACTTCACCTGTGCTTAGTCTGCTGTTAGTTGCGCAACAGTCAAGTTAGCATCTGCCCTGGGCGGAGCAGAGAGCCACAGCGCGCTTAGAGATGAATCCATGTTGCTGCCTCATTTCACTGCAGGCTACTTCGTGGGTGTCTACGAGGCGGCGTTGAAAGCCAGAGGGACGAACTTCATCAGTAAGTGCAGAACCTGGTTGAGGGCGCAGCTCGCAGCTTGAGCAGCGCAGATGCTGTCGGAAGAGCGGAAGTCGCAGCGCGCTCTCTGCGCTGTTGCCTGAGTCCGCGCATCAGCACCCCGCAACACCCCTGCGCGCAAGCATACGTTTGAGTGCACAGCAGACTCTGCCTGAGTCGCAAGCAGAGCACCGCGCAAGCCAGCCTGCAATGTGTTAACTCAGCCATCGCCCTTCCTGTGCTTTGTCTTTGCGCGCAGCCCTGGATGACAGCAGCTTCAGGGTCCCGACAGCACCCAGCTACTCTGATCAACCGCCGCTTCCCTGGACACTTGCGGTCCCAGGAACAGGGAGATGAGGGTGGGGTTCTTAAGCCTCTGCTGAGGACTCATCGCCTCTCAGCACCTCTGTATACTAGCTGATTCCCACGCACAAGTGTGCGAGCAGGATGTGACTGAGTCTCTGTGCACTGGAACAGCCTGAAGTCAGCGTTGATGCAGCTCAAGTTCACTGACTATGATTGCGATCCCAAGGATGTGTCTAGGACTCTTTTCGTGCTTCGTAACGAGCACTGACAACAGGTTGATATTCTTTCTATCTTATATGTTGGGCTTCAGGGCTTCAGGGTAGATGCTGTGCGCTCTGAGCGGCTTTCTCTGCAAGATGCTTCCTTAGCACACTGTCCAGCGTGTAATCCGCTACCCACTCTTGCCTGAGATTGGATACAGTGATACAGTCGGTTGCGTTTCTGATGAGAATGCAACGCCGCTGTACCCGTCGGTGCCGCACCGCCAGTAAGCGCCACCATTGATAGATACCGCAGCAGTACAGTATTACATAGTTGTGGGTGGCCCTACTCCCCCCAAACCTGGCTCAATGCTAGTACAGTAGCCAGCTGCTTGGCGCACGTGCCAGAGAGCGCGCTCAGCGAAGCAAATTCGCCCACCACGCAGGCAGAGAAACGGGCGGCCGAATGGCTGCCTCCAGATACCTTGCTATCGCCATCCTGTATCGAGCAGCGCGTTCACTGCATTGCTGTTGCACTACCAGCGCTGAGCCAGCATGAGGGCGTAGCAATGAGTGGCAGTACGCGGGCATCCAGGGGTGATGCTCTGAGCGCCATTGGCTTTTTGCTGCTTTAGAGCCGCCATTCTGCAGCCGGAGGCGCTATGGACTGCTTATCAAAGAAGAAAAAGGAACAGGAGCTGAGTGACAAGCGCAAGGACATCCCCATAGGTTTGTTCCCAGTCACATGGCCGGCAGCGGGCACCACCACAGCCTGCCATCATCGCACCCACTGCGCCGTTGGCAGCTACAGGGCTACAGGACTCCATCGGTTGCCCTGAGCTAGCGGTTTTCCAGGACAGAGAGCGAGAGCGCTGAGCCGGCAGTGCGCCGTGAGCACAAAGGCACTGTGCCACTCACGCACTCTCCCTTGCCTGCGCACTTGCAGTGGAGCATGAGCTCACCACTGATGAGGTGCTTGCCAAGCATAATGTCACGTTGGAGAAGGGCCTGTCGTCAGCACAGGTCCAGGAGCTCCGCGCACAGCACGGATACAACAGGTAGGCGCTAAAACCCAGGCATCGCCTCGCTCACAGCCGACAAAGACCCTGCTTCCATCAACGACACAGTACGCTCGCACAACCTGGCATCACCGCTGGCCTGCTTTTGTCTTGCGCGCAGGTTGACACCAGCGGTGAGTGCAGCAGGGACAGCAAGGCGTGGCCCCTTGCAGAGCACGCCAGGAGAAAACCAGGCGTATGCAAGCTACCCAGTGCTGCCAGCCGCCAGTGTGTAGGCTGTAGCAGCGCAGCCCTCAGCGTCTAGGAGCTCAGCAGTCTCGTGTGTCTTGTTTGCTTCACACAGGATGTGATCCCCACCTGGCTTCTGTTCCTAAACCAGTTCACAAACTTCTTCTCCGTGCTCCTCATTGTGGTCGGTGAGTGAGGCGGCATCGGGTAGGGGTGCAGGCACTAGGAAACATGTGCAGAGTCTCCTTGTTAGGCGCACCCTAGCGTAAGGAACGCGTTCAGTGGGTGTGGCCCCAGAGCAGCCTAGACAGGACTATCTTCACGTCTACACATCGCCTGTGCTGCTCACTTTGTGCATGTGTGTGTGTGTGTGTGTTCTCAACAGGTATTCTTTGCTTCATCGCCTATGCCCTTGATACGTCTGACCCCAGCAATCTTTACCTGGGCATTGTGCTAGAGGGTGGGTTTTCAGTGCTTTGCTGGGACCATGCCATTGTGGCTTGCACACATAGCTTGCACAAGGCACAGGCGTCTGCAAAGAGTACTGGCGGCTTGCACAGAGTGCTGCTACAGCAGCACACCATGTCTGACGTTTGGCCTGCTGTGTGTTCGTGCCTTTCCTTCGCAGTGGTTACATTGGTGACGGGTACTTTCAGTTTCTACCAGGAGGCGAAGAGCAATGCGATTATGCAGGTAAGGCTGTGGGCAAAGCAGATCTTGCACCATACATGCGGGTGCTTGCGAAACTGGCCATGTGCAGCGCCTAGAGGGGTCAGTGTGTGAACCGAGCTGCGTCCTTTGTGCCTGTCTCGCAGGGCTTCAAGAACATGGTTCCCAAGCTGTGCAAGGTGGGTGTGCATGCTACAACAAAGCACACATGAACACACAAGTTTTCCATGGTGTCGCCCTGGGCGCATTGCAAATTTGGTTCTAGCATGTGCTACATAACACGCACGGTGCCATGGCACTGTGTGACACACACGTGCTTATATACTGTGCATGTGCACCACAGGTGCTGCGTGACGGTGCCATGGCAGTGCTGGATGCCAGTGAGCTGGTCCCAGGAGATGTGGTCGAGTTTCAAGAGGGAGACCAGGTGCCTGCTGACGTCAGGGTCGTGTCAGCGTATAACCTCAAGGTACGAACACTTTGTACCGGCCCTCAACCAGCGTGTCGTGCCAGCTCAAAGCAGTACATCGAGCAACGGGCTCCGCTTGCTGTGTGCCTAGGCCGCTGAAGACGGCCTCGCATGCGCGTGTCTTACAAGGCATGTGGGCCTGCGCGTGTCGGTCCTGCTGACGACAAGGCTGCTGAGTACAGTTCATGTACGTGTACGTACCTGTGCGTATGTGTGTGCTGCATGCAACAGGTTGACAACAGCAGTCTCACAGGTGAGAGCGAGCCCCAAGAGCGAAACGCAGAGATCGTCGACCCTGCCAACTCAGAGCACGGACATGGAGGCTTTGGGACTACCGGTACAACTGACAACGAAAAGACAGTTGTGCACGTCAGACAGCCGGGCAAGGCAGTCACGCCCGCCATTGAGGCAACAAACCTTATGGTGGGTGAGAAACACAGCTCACGCACATGCCACGCGGAAGAACCCTCGTAGATGCTCTGCACGTTTGCCAGACAGTCTGCCATCTTGACACAAGCGTGAGGGCCCAACTCTGTGGCCTGTAGAGAAACCTGAGACGTTGTATAAGGGTTCACCAAGGGTCCACTGGGGATGTGATGTGTGTGTGTGTGTGTGGTGTATGTGTGTGCCCGCAGTTTTTCAGTACCATTGTCGTGGTGAGTGCAAGCAACACCCACCCACCCCGCCAGCCTTTCTCGAGAAGCCAAGTCGGGCAAACAACCTCAGACCTGGCCCAACGCGCAAGTGCTCTTTGCGCGCATCCAAGCATGTATGCGTATGTTTTGTGTGTGCGTGTGTACGTGTATCTTCTGCCCACAGTCTGGTCACGGTCAGGGCATCGTGGTGGGCACCGGAGACAACACCTTCATGGGTCAGATTGCAGGGCTGACGTCAGAGTCAGGCGGCGGTGACACGAAGCCACCACTCATCAAGGAGATTAACCACTTCATCAAGTGAGTGATATTGTGTGATATGACATGTAAGTGCATAGCATGATAGGATTGCTGACAGCGTTGGAGGGGGCTGCTACGGTCCGTACCAGCAACGAGTGCAAGAAAGTGGGCCAGGCCCCTCAGCGAAGCAAGCGCACTGGGCACAAGTTATGAGTACAAGCCCCAGACAGCCCACACAGTGATGCATAGGACCTGTGTACCAGGCCGCCCTGCGTACCAGGCCGTGCGACACGTTCCAACTGCCAGTCGCCCTCGCGCAAAGAGCCCTGATTCTCTGTGCTGTGCCGTGCTACGGCTTCTGCAGGTGGGTGTCTATCGTGGCCATTGTCCTGGGTCTTATCTTCCTGGGTATCGGTATCGGTCTGGAGGTGCAGACTGTGGTACAGGTGAGTGAGACGTAGCATGCAGTGACACGCTGGTGGCGTGGTGCACGCCCTATACAAGCAAGCTCCTGGATACATGTGTTGGCGGACTCAGGCCAGACTGAATGACACAACGCGCTTGCCCAGCTTACCCCTAGTACCCGTGCTACAGATGTACCTTGTGCTGCTGGGCTTGGGACACGCTCCCAGCTAGCCCACTGTGTATGTACCACGAATCTGTGCTCTCCTCTATTCACCCAGCGCTTATGGTGTACAACACTCCCATGCACAGAGCTCACGCCCGGTATCCTCCCTCAGCACGCTCGCCCAGCGCCCCATGTACAAGCCCCCTGTGCACCACTGACCTATGTCCTGCGTTGTGTTCTTTCCTGTGTCCACAGGCTCTTGTGTACTGTATCTCTGTCATTGTGGCGACTGTCCCCGAGGGTCTGCTGTGCACTCTGACAGTGGCCTTGTCACTGACCGCCAAGCGCATGCACGCCAGGAACATGCTGGTGAAGAACCTGCAGGTGCGCGCTGTCTGACACACACACACACATACACAGAGATATACACACATTCTTGCATACGCAAGCAGTCTGCGTATGCAGAGGCGGCCTGTCTGTGTGCTTTCAGCGAGCGCTCGAAGCACGACGCGTCCTTAGCACATGCGTTTGTGTGTGTGTGTGTATGTGTGTGTGTGTGTGTCACGCTGCAGGGTGTGGAAACACTGGGTTGCACCACTGTCATCGCATCTGACAAGACAGGCACCCTCACACAGGTATGCATTGTGGCATACCCACAAACCACACACACACACACACAGACACGCACACACCGCCTACACACACACACACACACACACACAGGCACCCACACACCCATTCAGGCCTACACACACACACACACACAGACACGCACCCCCACACAGGTACAAGCACAGCATACGCTTTCATCATATGTCCGCGCTTGCTGCCCAACGTGCCGTATGCTAGACGGGGGGACTTAACCGTGCGAGGGCTGCTCGTTCTGTCTGCAGAACCGCTACATTCTGTGTATGTGGATGTGTGTGTGTGTGTTTTGTGTACTGCAGAACCGTATGACCGTACAGCACTGTTGGTACGATGACCAGCTGTACGACGTACCCGCACCCCGTAACGGACCTGAGTACGAGACAATGATGGCTGATAAGGCTGAGAGAGGTGAGACCAGATCTATCTTGCCTTGAGCACTTGCAACATCACCAGGCAGCAGCGCTCCGACAGTGATAAAGCGCATGTGCCAGCGCAGGTGTAAGCAAGCTAGCAAGCCTGCAGAGAGGTGGGAGGTACTGGGACAAGTGTGTCGAATGTGTTTGTGTGTGTGTACAGGGTTCCACGGATGGACCAAGTACGATCCCACCAACCCTAGCTTCAGGATGCTGGTTAGGGTGGCCACACTGTGAGTATCTGACACACACACACACATACACACACACACACACACACAAGAAGAGGAAGACATAGGCACGCACGCATACAGATGGATGTGTGCAAACGTTACGTAGCCGTTGCGTAGCCGTCACGTAGCAGTCAGGACACAGCAGAACAGGCGCACATACACAGACACAGGCATTTGATCGCAAAGATGCCTATAAGGCTTCTTGATACTCGCTATGACGGTCTTTGTGTCCTGGCGTGTCACACATATCGCAGGTGTAACAACTCAGAGTTCGTACTGGCCGACCCCAACGACCCTGGTGCACCCCTGCTTGACCTACCCGCCAAGTGGAAAAACGGTAGGTGTGTTGAGGTGCAACTGAAACAATCGTACAACCGCGCCTAGCTTTCTGCTAGACTACGTCCCACTGCTTGGCATGTGTGCTCGGCCAGCGCTTGCTGGCAATGCTGAGTCTACCGTGTATGCCGGCTTGCTTGGCTGCCACTACACAGCCAACGCGTGTGTGTCTGTGTTGGTCGTGAATGTACGTCACGGTAGCCATGTAAGTATGTATGGTGTGTGTGTGTGTATGGTGTGTATGTGTGTGTGTCACGCAGCTGACTTCAACCTCCTGGACCTTCAGTGCACAGGTGACGCCAGTGAGAGCGGGCTGGTCAAGTGTGTGCAGGCTATCAACGACGTGAAGGAGGCACGGTAAGGGTGTGTACACACACACACACACACACACACAGACAGACAGACAGACAGACAGACACACACACACGCACACATACACACACGTACTGGCTTGGCAGGTGTCAGTTAGCGGTGCTTACTACTTGCATGCATGGACAGCAAGCGTGAAAAACACAAGTGAAGTGGAACCGGCTTTCTAGGCCATTAAGCACCGCATGTAACTACTGCGCAGGTCCAAGAACCCCAAGCTGTTTGAGATCAAGTTCAACTCCACCAACAAGTGGGCGCTATCTGTCAACAAGGACACAGAGGCCCCTGCCGGCACACCCCCTACTCTGTACCTAAAGGGAGCGCCTGAGAGAGTGAGTGGACGGCTGTCTGTTTGTTTTTGCGTCGTGTAGAATTTACCTGCATGTGCGCATTCTTCCTCGAGTTGCCTACTCGGCGTGTGCGACCGCGTTGTTTCTAGCTAGCACTGTCCGTGCTTGTGTGCTCCTTCTAGTCACCGAGCCTCAGTCACAAGTGCTGTCATGACCTTTAGGCTTCATGCTTATGCCAGTCCACCATGCGTGTGTCTCAGTCCCTGCTAGCATGACTTATCTTGTGTGCGGTGCTGTCTGTGTCTTGCACAGGTGTGGGCCCGCTGCACACACATCCTGGTCAATGGCAAGGAGCAGCCCATCACCCAGGAGTGGGCAGACAAGTTCAACAAGGCGTATGAGGGACTGGGCAGCCTGGGAGAGCGTGTGTTGGGCTTCGCGTACAGGTGAGGTACCATATACACACACATACACACACACACACACACACACACACACACACCTGCCCTGATTTGTGAGCCCGACACGGGCGAGTCCCCTGTCTGCCTGCTCTGTAAGGCCGATTGAAACACACACACACACACACACACACACACACACACACACTACAGCTTCACTACTCGCCACACGCATATGTGTTCAGCACCCCTCAATTCCTCCTCATCTTGTTCCCCGGGCCCCTTCCGCCGCCCACATACGACCCATCCACCCTCCCCTTAACACACACACAGCACCCCCTACTCATCAACTCCCCCTCCCCCGGCCAAGGTCCTACCAGAGTGTGCCTGCGTGCTTTCACCCATGTGTGTGTGTGCACACCCATGCAGGCGTCTTGATGGCTTCGCTGACGACTTTGCCTTTGCTGAGCTGCCCAGCCCCAACTTCCCAACTGACGGTCTGGTGTTCGCTGGCCTCATGTCGCTCATGGACCCACCTAGACGGGGTGTGCCTGAGGCTGTGGCTATCTGTAAGAAGGTACGATTGACACACACACACACACACACACACACAGGCGCTCTGTTTTGATATCTTCCTAGCCTATCATTGCCATTGTCCCTTTGTCTGTGCTTGAGCCTGTGCTTGAGCCGGTTTGCGCCTGTGCTTGAGCCGGTTCCGGCCGTGTGTCCTTACACGCAGTACCCCGATGCGTGTCTGTGTGTGTCTGTGTGTGTTTGTGCGTGTGTCTGTGTGTATTCCTATGTTCGCAGGCCAGTATCCGTGTGTTCATGGTGACAGGTGACCACCCCATCACCGCCAAGGCCATTGCACATGAGATTGGTATTATTGATGATGAGCACATCAAGGCAGGCAAGGCGATTGTGGTGTCTGGAGACGACCTGCGGTGAGTGTCAGACACACACACACACACATACGCGCGCGCGCGCACACACACACACACACACACACACACACACGAGCGTATCCATGTCTGGTCTGGCCTCTCTCTCTTTGGACAGCGACTGAGGACACACCTGTGAGCGAAGGCTGTGCTGAGTGGAGGCGATGCTTTTGTTGTTACTGGGGTGGCTGTGTGTGGTTGTGTCACTCTCGCAGTGCGCTGATGGACATTGAAGACCCTGACATGCAGACAGCTGCCTGGGATAAGATCCTCGCACACGAACAGGTGAGCCATGCATGGACACCCTGCATGCATGGACACCCTGCAAGTACTGCCGCACGGACAGGTGGATGCTTGACAAACATTGATGGCCGACACACCGCAAAGTGACGAAGTAATCTGACTTGACTCGGTCTGCAACATGGCATCAAGTGTATGACATGCCCTCCGTTGTGCCCGTGGCTGCTCCTCATGTGTGACATCATGGCATGTGGCTTGCCCTGTGTTGTGCCTCGCAGATCGTGTTTGCTCGTGTGACACCTGCACACAAGCTCATTATCGTGGAGAACAACCAACGTCATCACCACATTGTCACAGTCACAGGTAAACACACACACACACACACACACAAGCACACTCAGCGTGCTCCATGGCAAACGCAGCCTTGGCTTGGAGAGCATGCCTTCGCTGTTGCAAATGTGCGTTGTGTTGCCCGCCGCCACCGACTGTGTAAAGAGGCTTGTGTGTGTGCGCGTGTCTCATCATGTGTGTCGCAGGTGACGGTGTCAATGACGCACCCGCTCTCAAGCGTGCGAACAATGGTGTGTCCATGGGCATTGCTGGCAAGGATGTGTCCAAGGAGGCAGCAGACATGATTCTCATGGTGAGTCCAGTTTGCCGTGTGTGCTGAGATGTGGTATCAGCAAGCAAGCAAGTAGAGATATGTGCATGGTCATAGTAACATGGCGCACACATGTGCCTTTCACAACCACGTGCAGCAGATATGATTCTCATGGTAAGTGAGATACCCGTGATGGCTACCTTGACCCTGATGGCCTGGAGACCCTTTGACTGTGTGCTTGTGGGCACAGCGCATGCCAGACTGTCCGTGTTTGTGTCATCTCATGCATGCGTGTTCATCCACGCACAATCTGATACGTGTCAGTGTTGGAGTATGCTGTTTTGTTGTGTGTGTC
>VFQO010047767.1_pt1 | contig 10932 bp, 22 predicted proteins | sample 3512331 | NCBI WGS metagenome assembly VFQO01 (sample SAMN10412371, study PRJNA504923) | tailings metagenome | isolation source: Replicate 3 from Balatoc abandoned mine | place: Philippines: Itogon, Benguet | collected 2017-08-28 | reverse complement strand
CTGTGGTAAGGTGACGAGTGTGAGGGTTGAGGGCAGCGGACATGTGTTAACCCGGTTGAAAACACGCATGCACACCCCGGGGTCTGGGCCCAGATTACTCGAGCTCCACTCAGCACCCGCACCACCGCTTTCCAGCATCCTCTCCGCCCTTTCCGCCCAACTCTAGCTCAAAGTAATCAATGCACAACCCATTTACGTAGTCGTGGTCATCGTAAGTGCCCAGCACAGGCCGGGGGCAGGCCGACAAGTCGTCTCCGGGTGGCACCGGCCCGCCGCCAACGGCCGCAGACTCCCAGCGCGGGCACATGTACCGCAGAAACGCCTGGTAGCCTGGCTGGGTCACCTGCAGTGCATTGGGTTGGACGCGCCGGATGCGGTTGCGGCTGCTGTGCTTGGTGCTCGGCAGGAAAGGTGGGCAACCAGTACAACGGAAGCACTGCCAATACCAGACCCGCTCTGCGCATAGGCTAGCACGCATGCCACGCGCTACCTGCACAATCCCCACCTGCGCCACCATTTTGTCTCGCGCGTTGTCCAGCTCTCCAGCCATGCACATAAAGGGCGGCTGCTTCAGCCAGTCGGGTGTGCACTGGCACTGAGAGGCGTTCAGGTTCTGGGGGCTGCACTCGAAAAGCGCCTCGTCAGCCTGCGGTGGGGTGGGCGGGTGGGTGGGTTAATGGGAGGGTGGGTGGGCAGGAGTGACGACAGTGCACGGGCAACTGGCACTTTGTAGTCTAGTTGAATCTGGAGCCAGCAGCCAGGCAAGGCAGAGCACACAACGGCAGGCAACTGTGTTTTGTCAAACTGCCCCAGCTTGACTCACGTAGTAAAAATCGCCGAGCCAGACAAAAGCATCGGGCTGCGACGGTACGACGCCCTGCAGCAAGAGACAACTCCTGTTGACTTGTGGGCCATGCGCTGAAGCATACAGCAGTGGGGTGGGTGCTCCTGCTTAGGCAGCTCCGTCTTAGTGCACCGCGAGCACCCAAGCACAGCACAGCACAGCACAGCACAGCACAGCACAGCGTGGCTTACCTCCTCCCACACCGGCTGCGGCCGTGCGTCATAGGCAGCGCACGAGCCAAACGCGATTCTCGACACCGTCTTGCCAACAGGCCACAGTGAGGCACCGCCCCACGGCAGCGGCACTTTCTGCTTTGGAATCAGGCAGCCGGCGCCGCCCTCACGCCGGCAGCTGCGGGCAGCAGTTGGGGGGTTGAGGGGGGAGGGCACTGGGGGTTGGGCCAGGCAGCAGCGAGTGGTGAAGGAGCAGCACCGGCAGGCAAAGCATTGGCAGCTGCCGCCACTCTGCAGCCATTGGTGCGTATTTGCTGTCCACATTGCCTGGCGGTGTCCCTCGCCCCTTTGCTCAACATCACAGCCGCTGCTTGCAGGCTCAGGCCAGCCGGCGACAGCCAGCGGCAGGCGGGGACGTGCAAACACCCACCGTATCACTGTAGCCGCCAGCAGCGCAATCATTGTGGCCACAAGCAGCCCGAAGATGACGGCCGCTGCGATCAGGCGTATCGTCTGGCGCAGCTGCCGTTCCTCTTGGGGGCTCCTTGGGCTTCGAGGGCTGGCTGGAGACAAGGCAGGGCCGGGGGACAGCGGCCCTCCCGTGGAAATCTCCAGCCCTGCTGAGTAGCCGTGGCCGTTGAAGCTGGCGTTGAGCCGTTCCTGCTCGCTGTGTCCCCTAGGGAAGCTCATGGCGGCCTGGACGAGTAGCGAATGGTGGTGAGGGGGGTCGGCGGCACAAGCGGTGCGGGAGGCGGCGGCGGCGACGGCAGCTGAAGTGGTGCAACCGGCAGGGAGGCGGTCTGCTGCTCACCTACCCTTGCTGCCCGATATATTCCGCTCAGCAGCTGTGTGCAGGCTGCACGGCAGGCACCAGCAACCGGGCTTGAGCGCGCTCCCGCTCACGCCATGCCTTGGCACCGATACAGAGTGATCAACATTCACCCTGCAAGTGATCAACGCAATTGAAGCTGCTCCAGGGAATGCAAACCCTGAAATGCAGGAGTGTCCCCAGCGTGGTGAAAGCACGGCCTGCAGGCATCATTACAGCAAAGTTTGGATTGCAGGGAACTGTCTGGCAAAGCGGCAGCCCCCGAGATGGCGCCCAGGCGAAAAGCCGCCTTGGTGTGGGCGCTGGCGGCCACATTGCTGCACCTAGCTTATCCCGGGTGAGCTACCATAAAATGCACAGATCGATCATGCCGCGCCCAGCCTCCGCGCCGCCGGCATCACTCGGCCGCCGCCGCCGCCGCCGCCGCCGCTTGCCGCCGATCGCCTGCCTCGTCTCGTTCCCATGACCCAGCAGCGCCGCGTCTGCCCCTGCCGCCGCCCCGCCGGCCATCCTTGTGGTGGGATCGCTCAACCTGGACATCATTGTGCACGTGGACCGGCTGCCTGCACAGGATGAGACCATTATGAGCGCAAAGCCTACCGGTGTGTGCCACTGGAAGGGATTGAGCAGTTGCTTGGTGCCCTATTGTACAGGCATGTGTGCCACCTCAGCCTGTTGTTGTGCAGACCACAATCTGGTAACCATCTTTCAGTGCCATCAAACCCTGCAGCGGACATGGCGGTGGGGGGCAAGGGCGCCAACCAGGCGGTTGCGGCGGCCCGCCTGGCGGCGGGCACCCGCCCGGTGCGCTTCGTCACCCGCTTCGGCAACGACAGCCACGGTGCGGGGACGGTCGTTGCGCACATGCAGCGCTGCTGGAGCTGCTAGCGGCTGCCCCGCTTTGCAGAGCAGGTGGCGCCACGCACATTTCTGAAAGGCTGTTGGTGTTTGGTCACAGTCCACTTTGCCCACATGTGTCCCCATGCGCAGCCGCGATGATGGAAGCGGAGCTCGTTGCCAACGGCGTGGATGTGTCTGGCAGCGGGCGGGCGTCCATGCCCAGTGGGCAGGGCCTGGTGCTGCTGCAGCCGGGCGGCGCAGCCACCAGCATCGTGCTGTGGGGCGCTAACACCGCATTTGCAAAGGTGCGGGCAAGGGGGGCGCTGTTTGTTGGCTGGTGATGCGAGCCAGGCGTGGCAAGCCAGTTGTGGCGGTTGGCCAGACGGCCGGCTGGCTGGCTGCTGCGGCATGGACAGCCCATGCGCAGTTGGGTGGGTGCTTGGTTCATCACCAAGTGTAATGGCAGCTCTTGCGACAGCATGCCGCTGTGCTGCTGTGCTCACTGTGCACTGCCCGCTCTGCTGGCTGTTCAATTATGCAGGAGTCGGCTGCGGACCTGGCCCATCTGATGGTGGGCACGGGAGCAGTGCTGCTGCAGCGCGAGGTTCCGGAGCACGTGAACGAAGCGGTGGCGGCTGCGGCGGCTGCAGCGGGCGTGCCTGTCCTGCTGGTGCGTCCCGGGGTGTGCTGGGCAGAGCTACCAATGTGTGTTGGTTGAAGGCCCATTTGATGGTTGATGCGGGCAGTCTTGGCAAAGCACGGCTGGATTGGGATTGCTTGAAAGACAGAGCGATGGCCCCAACCTTCCACCTGGCACGCGCACATTGCTTGGACGCCCTACCCCCCAACATGTGCAGGATGTGGGCGGGGTGGACCGCCCTCTGGCCCCCTCTCTGCTCAAGCTGCTGGACTACATCTGCCCCAATGAATCAGAGCTGGCCCGCCTGACCGGCCTGCCCACTGACACCGAAGAGCAAGTGCTGGCTGCTGTGGCCGCGCTGCGGTCGCAGGGCGCGCGCAGCGTGCTCGTCACGCTCGGCGCTCGTGGCGCCCTGCTGGTTCGGCCAGATGGCAGCGTGCTGCGCCAGGCGGCGCTGGAGGCGGGAGCAGTTGTGGATGCGACTGCTGCTGGGGACGCCTTCCGGGCGGCCTTTGCAGTGGCACTTGTGGAGGGCCGGCCGCTGCAGGAGTGCCTGCGCTTTGCATCATCGGCAGGCGGCATTGCCGTGTCCCGCATGGGAGCCGTGCCCAGCCTGCCGCGGCGGCACGAAACTGAGCGTCTGGCTTTTGGCAGCAGCGGCGATAGCAGCAGCAGCAGCAGCAGCAGCAGCCCAGCAGACGGGCCAGAGGCGGAGGCAGCAGCAGCCAGCACAGCAGCAGCAGCAGGCGGCAGCGGCACATGCAGCGCATCTGGGAAGGGCGGCGGCCTGCCCCTGGTGGAATGTCCCTACCAGTTCGCCTCGCGGCTCAACTCGATGCAAGCACGGCGTGACCTGGCAGGCCGGGCGGATGGCAGCAATGATGTGCTGGGATGGTGAGGAGCAGGGGCTGGTGCTTTCTAGCAATGTGCCTGCTTGTCTTCTGCACAGAAAGACCAACCGAGCGGCTTGTGCTGCTACTCAGCATTGCTACTCAGCATGCCTGTCGGCGTGCAAGTCCTGCAGATGGCTCCACTTTGTTGCTACCCGCTCCGTCACCCCTGCTTTGCAGGATCAAGCGGCAGGCGCGTGTGCGGGGCCTGTCTCTCGTTGACCTGAACCACCCCCAGCACACCACCGCCGTGGGCTTGACCCCCAAGAAGCTTTCAGCGGCGCTGAGCTCTGCAGGGCTGGCAGCGGGCGCCGTCTGCCTGCGCTTTCCAGCCGAGGAGTACGCCCTGGGAGCGTTTAGCAACCCAGACCCAGCTGTGCGGGCCAAGGCGGTGCAGCTGTCAGTGGAGGGCTGCCGATGGGCGGCGCAGCTGGGGGCACGTGATCTCATCTTGTGGACGCAGTTTGACGGATATGACTATGCATTCCAGGTGGGCAAGCTGGGCTGCTTCTTATGCTGTGTTAGGCGCAGTCGGTAAGCGAAGGGCCGGTTGCTTTGGACAGACGGCTACCGCTGGCTGCCGCTGGATTGCCTACAGCATCTGCCCCATCCCAACCTGCAGATCTTGCTGTACCCATGAGCTCGTCCTACATACCACTGGCCCTCTCTTGCTCATCGCCCCTGTTCCCCCCATATCCCTGCTCAGGCGGACTACCTGGCGGCTTGGCAGCGCACGGTGCAGGCGCTGCGCCAGCTGGCGGATGCCTGCCCGCCCGGCATCCGAGTGAGCCTTGAGCCCAAGCCCACAGACGAATCAACCCGCTGGGCTATCGTGCCATCCACCGCCGCCGCCCTGCTCCTAGCTAAGGATGTGGACCGGCCAAACTTTGGGTGAGCCTGTTTGGGGCAAGCAGCAGGCATTGCAGGCTGTGTTGGTTGCCTGGTGTGGTGTGGGGCAGGGGTTTTGCACAAGCAGCTTTCGTGGTTGCCCGGGCAGCTAACGGCAACTGGTGGCGAGCGGACACCGCCTGTGGACAATTGATGGAAGGCTGCTCGATGTCAAATGTGTCCTTTCCGCGCTGCCTTGCTTACGTCCCGCAGCCTGACGCTTGACATGGGCCACATGTTGCTGGCCGGAGAGAACCCTGCTCAGAGCGTGGCGCTTGTGGGGGCGGCCGGCAAGCTGTTCGGCCTGCAGGCAAGCCGCCGCTGTGGTGGGGAGGTGGGGTATGCACACTGCTCATCGCTGCTGTTTTGCCTGCTGGCGGCAAGCGGACAGACATGCAGGCTGATGCTTGTTGGCGAGCCAAACTTCCCTTGAAGTCCAATGCACATACTGCACTGCGCCTCTGAGCCTGTCCAAGCGCCAGCCAAGCTCCCCCGGGCGCCGCCCACCCGTGCACTGCAGCTGAACGATGCGCACGTGCGACTGGGTGCTGAGGACGGTCTGGCCTTTGCCTCCGTGAGCGGCAGCTACGCCCTGGAGCTGGTGCGCTGGCTGCAGCGGCTCAGCCCCGACATCCACATCTTCTTCGATACCTTCCCAAAGAAGGAGGACCCGGTGAGATGGTTAAGCTGGAGGGAAGAGCTGGAGGGGGGGGGCCTTGGGTGTGGTCATAGGTGAAGCAGTAGTGGGGTAGAGCGCCGTCACTGTGCGGGGCATGCCAGCCATGTGTGTGTGCTGGGCCTGTTGCTCTGCCGTGGGGTGCACCTGCCTGATGGTCCCTCGTCCATGACGCGCCAATGCATCACGGTGCTGAGCCATTGTTTGCGGCATTTGCTTGCTGGCCCATGCTGCCATCCGCTCGCCTGTCAAGCAGGTGCGGGAGGCGGAGCACAACATCCGCACATTCAAGCGGCTGTGGGCCAAGGCGGCGCGGCTGGCGGCGGCTGGGCTGGACGGCTTTGCAGCGACACACGATGCCATGGGAGCGCTGGAGCTGCTGGCGGCACACGAGCAGGCAGCCGCGGACGCGGCAGCAGCAGCAGCAGCAGCCGCCAGTGGAGCTGCCGCCAGGACAGCTGCGAATGTTACAGCAACAGCCTGATTGGGTGCAACTGGTAGGTTAGACGGGAACTGCAACTGTGATTGTTGACGGCATCCTTGCGCGCCAGCGTTGATCAATTTGATGCAACAGACACTCAAGGTCAGCGTTGACTCAAACTCTCCACAGTCCAGTCAGTCTGAGGCCTGGTGCAGCGCTGGCCCCACCTGGACCGGCACACACTCAAAGCCTGCCACAGCGCAGGCCGCCCGCAGCCGCTCTGCCTGCTCCGCTCCCTCTGGGCACAGCGCGACCACAGCGCCGCCGCTCCCAGTCAGCTTGCCGGCTGCTCCCACTGACTCGGCAGCTGCCACCATGGCCAGGTTTTGGGCGCCCACAACTGCATCGCCGTACAGCTGGCGGCGCAGCTGGAAGTTGCGGGACATGAGCGCTGCAAGCACGTGCCACTTCTGTTGGTCCAGCGCCATGCGTCCCGCCTGCGCCAGCCTGGCTATGTGCTGCATGGCCTCTCTGCGGGGAGGAGCGGGAGGGAGGCAGGGCAGCACTGTGCATGGGCGGTGCAGTTCAGCGCTGAAACCTGGTCGGGCAGAACGCTTGCTTGCACAAACACACCCCACGCCCACCCCCACCCTGCCTGCCCCACACCTCGTGGCGGCATCTCCCTGCAGCCACAGCTGCTTGACACTGGCATGCACGCGGCCGCTGTCCTTGCCAGGGGGCACCGCCTTGCTGCAGGGCACGGTGCAGGGCGAACGTACAACAGCTAAGTCGAGCTTGCAATGGTGCCTGCGCTTGCTCCAGCTTTCATTTGCGAGCGGACCAGTCAGCCCACCGCCTGCATGCCAGCTGAGCCTAACCACCCTGCCGGCCCAGGTCCTGGCTCGCCTGTAGATGAGCCACAGCGGCGGCAGCAGCGCTGGGTCCAGGGACGTGTAGCGCCCACGCCCCGAGGCAGATGCTGCCTCGGCAGAAAAGTCCATCTGCACCAGGCCTCCATACACCTGCTTTGTAAGCGGGGGTTGAACAAAATGGGCTAAAACTGTGTGTGTCCTCACTCCTGAGGGAGGCAGCGATGCCCACAGCAGCATTGCCCTCCGCCCATTCACTTTGGACACAGACTGGTGACCAGCACCAACCCCCACCCACCTGGATTACCCGGTCCTGCAGCCCCGCCGCAATGCCCAGCTCCGCTTCTGCTGCCAGCACCAGCTGCGGGCGGTTGGCGGGCGGGATGGCTGCCTCCAGGCCATAATGCCGCAGCAGGCAGTTGAGAACGGCGGTGGCAATGGCCGAAGAGCCGCTCAGGCCTCGCTGCCTTGGAATCGTGGTTGTGTAGGAAAGCGAGAAGTTGGAGGCCCCCGGTGGAAGGCTGATGCCATGCTGCCGGCAGTGCTCGAAGAAAACCAGCGTCATGGCCTGAGGTGGAGGAGAGGGAGGCAAGTGGAACGGCAACAGTGTCGGGCCGATGGGCTGTGCAAAAGCAGGACTACAGCACCGCCTTCAGCCACTTCACTGCATGCCCAATTTACGCCACTGCCGCTCGCCTGCAGCAGGCGGACGCCGCCATAGAAGCCGCAGCCGCGGATGTGCCGCACAAAGGCTTCCAGGCCCTGGAACTCCCAGGGGTCGCACTCCGGGTTTCGCACAAAGGCCAGAGCAGACGAGGGAGTGAGCGTGACCTGTGTGGCAGGGTGGACCCCATGTTGGAGATTGCAATGTGTGCTGCACTTGGTGCTGAGATGTCTGTGCTATAGGCGCTGCCCTGGACCAATCCACAAGACGGCTGCCACATGTCACCAACAGGCGACCCGTTGGCAATGCAACTGGGGGGGGGGGGGGGGGGGGGGGGGGGGGTCCTGCCGGTACGACGCGCGCCAACTCACCTCCGCCCAAAAGTTGGCCAGCGACAGCGAGAGGCAGGCGCCCTGGAAACCGTCTGAGGGGTTGCCAAGAAGGCCAATGCGGCTGAAGACTCTACTGGTGACTCCGCCATCCTTCTGGTGGGTCGACATGGCTGCAGCAGGGCCACAGTCGGCTGCGTTGCCCTTGGCGGCGGCGGCAGCGGCGGCGGCAGGACTCAGGGTTGCGGGCTAGCGGGTGCGGTGAGTTCGTATAGACTCTGCGATGCTATCCTGGAAGCGGCGGCGGCTCGAGGCGCCTCGTGGGCGCGGTGCGAGTTTGTGAGCGCTTCGTAGCGGTGGCGGTGGTCGCTGTACAGCTCGATAACAGTACGGCACTGTGGAGCGAAAGGTTGCAAGTGCGCAGATCGCAAGGTGAGGCACTGGTTGAGTTGCCACCCGCCGGCGGCACCATCGCCCCCGCTGGCATGGTGCCGCCGGCACATCATGCCCACTTCATGCTCCCGTCTGCTCCTCTGGAGGCGCCCTTGCCGCTGCTAGCGCCTGCCCGGCCTCCAGCTTGAGGTGGCGCAGCTGCTTCTGCAGAGCCCGCAGGTCTCCGGCGCCGGCCTCGCCGCCGCTGCTGCCGCCGCCGGATGCGAAGCTCTGCGCCACGCACGCCAGCTTGTGCACCATGTCATAAACGGCCTCCAGCTCGGCTGCATCAGGCGTGGCATAAGCTGCCACGCGCCGCTCGTCATTGGCGTCCAGCACTGCGGGGTGAGGCGGGGTCGGACATGTTAGCTTTGTTCCGCCCACACCCACTGCTGGGCGCCGAGCAGCAGTGTATTCTATCTGAAGTGTTTGCTCAATGCTGCACACCCTTCACGGATTACCCACCCACACCCAAAGCTGTCCACCTGCCACCACCTCCTCCGCCGCCTGCATCACATCTGCCGGGAAGCCCACAGAGCGAGCCAGTGCCAGCCCATAGTGCCCCGCCTCGCGGGTGCCGGGGCGCAGGCGCCACGAAAAGTCGAGGCGGTTGCGGGAGGCGTCCACGTCAAAGTGCCAGGCCTGCGGGGGATTGGATGGATCATGCTGATCTCTCTTGCGGAACCAGCTTGGATTGCAGGGCCAGCACAAGCCTCAGTAGCCTTGCCAACCCACCATATTGCAGCAGGTCTGCATGCATTGCAGCGTCCAGCAGACCAGGAAGAGCACCCGCCCACCTTGGCTGCCGGGTAGAGCGCCGCCAGCTCCGTGAGCTGCATGAAGTGTGTGGCAAACAGGGTGGGGGCGCCCATCTCGATGAGCGCCTGCTTGGGTTGGGCGGGGGGAGCAGAGCGGCGGAAGAAGTATGTGAATTGTTCGGGCATGGCAGCTGCACTTTTCCCTCCCGCAGATGGGAGGCTCTAAACAGCTGTGCGCTTGATTGGCTGAAACGAGCAAGCCCGCCGCCAATGAGCACAGCACAAGGCACCATGGCGGCCACATCAAAGCACTGCCTGCCGCTGCCCCAGCACCCACCTCGCTGATGGCCCAGGCCAGGCCCACACCATCGGCAGTGGATGTGGCGCGCCCCAGTTCGTCAATCAGCACCAGGGAGCGGGGCGTGGCGTGTGCCAGGATGTAGGCCGAATCCTGCGGGGGGAGGTAAGGAAGAAGGGCAGGGAGGGCAGAGGTAGGGAGAGCAGGGTGGGTGCCGCGGTCAAGCCCTGGTACAAAGCACTGGCATGTGCCACCCAGCGGCCACTCTTGCCCTCTTGCTGGTGCAGATTTCTCTTGCAGTGGATTTCTCTTACACGGCATTTCCTGAACCCACCTGCATCTCCACCATGAAAGAGGAGGAGCAGGTCTCCAGGCTGTCGGCGGTGCCAATGCGTGACAGCAGGGCGTCGCAGGGCGTGAGGGAGGCAAAGGCCGCCGGCACAAAGGCGCCCACCTGCACGGGAGATGTGGCAGCGCTAGACTGTAGAGCAGGGTGAGCCCTTCCACAACCAATGCAGAAAGTGGCCGCAGGGCAGAGGAGCGCCGCCTGCTGCATGCCGCATTTAAGCGCTGCTCACCTGTGCAGTCACCACGTTGAGCGCCACCTGGCGCAGGCTGCACAGGCAAAGGGCAGGGCTGTTTGTGTTGCAGGCGGGCAACTGGCAAGCTGGTTCAATGAACACGCATGAATGCAAGGGCAACAGGACTGGCATAGCAGCATGTCTCAGCAACGGCAGCAGCCCTGCTGTCACTCCGCTCACTAGGTGCTCTTGCCCGCCATGTTGGGCCCTGCAGGGAGACAAGGCAAGCCTAGCTGGTGAGGGCAAGCACCGTTGTGCGAATCAGTGCCCCTGTGCCTTGTGCCCAGCTCTGCCCCATGCCACAGCACACATCCCAGCCGCTTGTCCCACTCTGCTGCTACTCGAAAAGCCAGGCCCCCACCAGTGATGATGTGGAATGAGGAGGACAGAGCCAGGTAGGTGTCGTTGGGCTGGAATGGGGCAGCCTCAGCGTCCAGCACTGGGTGCCGTGCCTTCACGAAAGCAATGGGCCCCGCCTGCACAGCTCCCACCAGCATATGTTGCACTGACCGTGGTAAACGGGCGAGGCAAGCTCACATCATGGCACATCTTTTATCAAGCCGTGCTTATCGCACCTCAGTCAGCACGGGCCGCACGTACTGCCGGGCGCTGCCTGCTGCGTCGGCACCGCTGGCCACCGTGGCAAAGCCGGCCAGCATGTCGAGCAGGGCCTGTGTGGATGCAGAATAGACACGAGATTTTGATGCCCTCTGGTGGGATCTCGCACTTGTCATGCAATCAAAACAAGCTCGTCAACACACCCCACTAAGACAGCAGTCCCACTGGGCCGCACCAGATTG
>VFQO010047763.1_pt1 | contig 10938 bp, 12 predicted proteins | sample 3512331 | NCBI WGS metagenome assembly VFQO01 (sample SAMN10412371, study PRJNA504923) | tailings metagenome | isolation source: Replicate 3 from Balatoc abandoned mine | place: Philippines: Itogon, Benguet | collected 2017-08-28 | reverse complement strand
GCTGCTCCTCCCAAAGATGCATGGCACGAACCGGCCATAACCGGCACCGAACCGGACGCAACCGGCACCGGCATGGCCGAAGCTGGCTCGAATTGGCTCGAATTGGCAGGGTTAGGCTGCCCCGAAAAGCGGCAGCTTCCGGAAAAGCTACGTCCGATCAGCGACTTGCTGGAAAAGCCGATCTTCCCGGCCGAAACGATCGAGCCCGGCCGCCGGCCTTCCTGGCTGAACGGCGTCTCCGCCGCGGCGCTTGCCAGCGGACGGAATTGTCCGCCGGCCCCGGCATTGTCGCCTCTCGCCGGCCCCGGTAGCCTTCCCGGCTGAAGACTTCGGGGAGGCGGAGGATGGCGCGAAGCGCCCATATCGACACGTTCGCGGCCGATCGGATGCCGCCGCCGCACCTGATGCCGCGCCTCGACCTGCAGGCGACGCCCGAGATCGCCGCCTATCCGTCCCGCATCAATTGCGCCCGCGAGCTGCTCGACAAGACCGCGGCGCTGCACGGCAGCCGGCCGGCCTATCACTTCGGCGAAGAGGTCTGGACCTATGCCGATCTGCTCGCGAAGGCGAACCGCATCGCGCATGTGCTGGTGGCCGAGCTCGGCATCGTGCCGGGCAACCGGGTGCTGCTGCGGGCCTTCAATCACCCGATGTATGTCGCCGCCTGGTTCGCGGTGATGAAGGTCGGCGCCATCGCGGTCGCCACCATGCCGCTTTACCGCCGGCGCGAGCTCACCTTCATGGCCGACAAGGCGGCGATCGAGCTCGCCCTCTGCGACGGGCGCCTGCGGGAAGAGCTGGAGGCGAGCCGGGGCGAGGCGAAGACGCTCAGGCGCATCGTCTGGTTCAACACGCCCGATGACCCGGAGAGCCTCGAGGCGCGCATGGCCCACCATCCGCCGACCTTCGAGACGGTGGACACGGCCGCCGAGGACATCTGTCTGATCGGCTTCACCTCGGGAACCACCGGCGTGCCCAAGGGCGCCATGCACAGCCATCGCGACATGATGGCGATCTGCGACACCTTCTCGCGCTATGTCCTCAAGCCCACGAAGGACGACATCTTCACCGGCTCGCCCCCCATCGCCTTCGCCTTCGGGGTCGGCGCCCATATCGCCTTCCCCATGCAGGTCGGCGCCTCGGTGGTGCTGGTCGAGCAGTACACGCCGCCCTTGATCCTGGAGACCATCCAGAAGAAGAAGGTGAGCATCCTCTTCACCGCGCCGACCGCCTTCCGCGCCATGACCGATCTGGCGAAAGGCTACGACCTGTCTTCCTTGCGCGAATCCGTCTCGGCGGGGGAGACGCTGCCTAAGCCCGTGTGGGAAGGCTGGGAGCAGGCCACCGGCAACCGCATCATCGACGGCATCGGCTCGACCGAGATGCTGCATATCTTCATCGCCAGCCAAGGCGACGACATTCGCCCCGGCTCGACGGGTAGGCCGGTGCCGGGCTATCGCGCCAAGGTGGTCGACGATCAGGGCAACGAAGTGTCGGACGGCACGGTGGGGCGCTTGGCCGTGCAGGGGCCGACGGGCTGCAAGTATCTCGACGATGCCGAGCGCCAGGCGGGATACGTGCGAGCGGGGTGGAACTACACCGGCGACGCCTATATCCGCGATGCCGAGGGCTACTACTGGTACCAGGCGCGCACCGACGACATGATCGTCTCCGCCGGTTACAACATCGCCGGCAACGAGGTGGAGGCGGTGCTGCTCTCCCACCCGGCGGTGAAGGAATGCGCCGTCATCGGCGCCCCGGATCCGGGCCGCGGCCAGATCGTGAAGGCCTTCGTGGTGCCGCGCGACCCCGCCGCCGCCGGGCCGGAGCTGGCAAGGGCACTGCAGGACTACGTGAAGGCCGAGATCGCGCCCTTCAAATATCCCCGTAGCCTCGAGTTCATCGACGCGCTCCCCCGCACCGAGACGGGGAAGGTGCAAAGGTTCAAGCTGCGCGGCGGCTGACCCTTTCATCCCTCCCCCGCGCGGGAGCGTGGGGGAGGTTAGGAGGGGGTTGGTCCACAACGTCGACTGTTGTGGATGCGTCAAACCCCCACCCCGGCCCTCCCCCGGCTGACGCCGAGGGAGGGAGCAACAACAAATACCGAGGAAGCGACCCATGACCTACATGACCGAGGAGCGCCGGCTGATCCAGCAGACCGCCCGCGACTTCGCGATGAAGGAAGTGCTCCCCATCGCCAACAAGCTCGATCCCGTCGAGGGCGAGATCCCGATGGCTCTCCGCGAGAAGATGGCCGAGATGGGCTATTTCGGCATCGTCATCCCGGAGGAATACGGCGGCCTGGGCCTCGGCGTGTTCGAATACTGCCTGATCACGGAGGAACTGGCCCGGGCCTGGATGTCGGTCGCCTCCATCATCGCGCGTGGCAACGGCCTGTCCGCCGGGCGCGGCATGAGCGAGGAACAGCGCCGCCACTACCTGCCGAAGATGGCCCGCGGCGAGTTCCTCGGCGCCGGCTCGATCTCCGAACCCAATGCCGGGTCCGACGTCGCCAACATCTCCTGCCGGGCCAGGCGTGACGGTGATTCCTGGGTCATCAACGGCAACAAGTACTGGTGCACCTTCGCCGACGGGGCCGACTACATCATGCTGCTCGCCCGCACCTCGGACCCGCCCGATCCCAAGCGCCGCCACCTCGGCATCTCCAGCTTCATGATCAAGAAGAAGCGGGGCGAACTGCCGGAGGGCTGCAAGGGCGCGCCGATTCCGAAGATCGGCTATTTCGGCTGGAAAACCTGGGAGCTCGCCTTCGACGACTGCCGCATCCCGGCCGACGCGCTGGTGGGGGAGGAGGGCCGGGGCTTCTACTACACCTCCGCCGGTCTCGAACGCGCCCGTGCCCATACCGCGGCGCGCGCCATCGGCCTCGCCCGCGGCGCGCTCGAGGATTCGATCGCCTACGCCAACAGCCGTGTCCAGTTCAACCAGCCGATCAGCCAGTTCCAGGCCATCCGCTTCAAGATCGCGAAGATGGCGACCGAGATCGAGGCGGCGCGCCAGCTTCTATACTTCGTCTGCGACGAGATCGATTCCAAGCGCCGCTGCGACAAGGAGGCGGCGATGGTGAAGCTCTTCGCCTCCGAGATGGCCGAGCGGGTGACTTCGGAAGGCCTGCAGATCTTCGGCGGCGCCGGCTACACCAAGCTGCACGCGGTCGAGCGCTACTGGCGCGACGCGCGGCTGACCAAGATCTTCGAGGGCACCTCGGAGATCCAGCAACGCATCATCTCCGACAGCCTGCTCGGGAAACCCCCCGCTTAGGGCTTCGCGTGCGGCAGGTGGCGGGACACGGTCTCGAGCAGGTCGCCGAGCCGGAACGGTTTCGGCAGGGCGTGATCCGCCCCGGCCGCCACCGCGCCGGCGAGCGTCGGGCCGTCGCCGGCGCCCCCGCCGCCGCCCGACATGGCGATCACCTTGTGCGACAGGCCGCGCTTGCGCATGTCGCGGATCATCTCGATGCCGTTCATCACCGGCATCACCAGATCGACCAGCACCAGGTCGACCAGCGCCTTCTCCAGCGCGGCGAGGCCTTCCATCCCGTTCTCGGCCAGATGCACGCTGTGCCCGGCCTGGCGCAGCGCGTCGTGCACGAAAGCGCGAATGAATTCGTCGTCGTCGACCAGCAGAATGGACGCCATCTCGCCCGCAAGCCCCCCACATCTCCGGCTCGGGTCCGCCGAAGCGGCGCGCACGCTAGAACCGGAAAGGCCGGACTGTCACTATCGAATTCGTCCTATGTGGATGCTTCATCCCTGGCCGGCGTTTCGCTCGCCGCGGGCGAAACGTGCGATTCCGGCCGCGCCCGCGTCGCTCAGGTTGCGGATGCGTTCGTTCACCGCGCCGCCCGCCGCGAAGGCGGCCGCCCAATCGGTGCCCGGGATCAGGTCCAGCGCCCGCTTGCTCTCCCCGAGCGCCGCGGCGTCGAAGCGGGCGATCCGCCTAGCCAGGTCCTCCGCCGCCGCCAGCAGATCGGCCTTGGGCACCACCCGGTTGACCAGACCCCAGGCCTCCGCCGTGCGCCCGTCGATCCGTTCGGTGGTGAGGGCGAGCCAGGCGGCGCGCTTGCGGGTCAGCGTGAGCTGCGCCGCGGGTCCGGCGGGCGCCGGATAGATGCCGAAGCCCACCTCCGGCATGCCGAACGAAGCCTCCTCGGCGGCGATGGCGAGGTCGCAGGTATTCACCAGCGTCGTGCCGCCGCCGAGCGCGATCCCGTTCACCGCGGCGATGAACACCGCCGGATGCGCGCGTATCGACAGGCAGACCTCCGACCATTCGGTCTCCTTGCCCTCGACGATGCCGGCGGCGGTATCGGCGGCCCGCTCCTTCAGGTCGATGCCGGCGCAGAAGGCGGGATCGGCGCCCGTCACCACCACGACCTTGGCCGTTCCCTTCACCCGTTCCAAAGCCGCGGCGAAGGCGGCGCGGGCCGCCCGGTTCATCGCATTGCGCTGGTCCGGCCGGTTCAGGCGAATCAGGGCCCAGCCGTCGTTCTGCGTCAGCATCACCGGCGCGAAGGCGTAGTCGGGGTCCGCCTCCGACAGGCTGCAGGCCGGTGAGGCGTGCTCGCCGCCGGTCACTTCCGGCACTTCACGAGGCGCAGCGGCGTATAGGTCAGCACCGTCTTGCCGTGCTGGTTGACGACCTTGTTGCGCGTGCGCACCAGGCCGCGCCCGCCCTTGGAGGTGAGGCGGCTCTCGATCACCTCGCATTCCACATGGATGGTGTCGCCGGCGAAGACCGGTCCGTCGACATTCAGTTCCATGTTGAGGAAGGCATAGCCGGTGTGCTGCATGGTCGACTGCACCAGGAGGCCCTCTGCGAAGCTGTAGACCAGCGCACCCGGCGCGACGCGGCCCTTGATGTCGCTGTCGTTCTTCAGGAATTCGAGATTGGTGAACAGCACCTCGACCATGCCCGTCGCGTTCACGAAGATGGTGATGTCGGCCTCCGTCACCGTCCGGCCGATGGTCTTGAACCGCCGCCCGAGCGGCAGGTCCTCGTAGAAGAGGCCGAGGCCAACCGTATCCATGCCGTTTCCTTCCCCAGGGTTTGCGATGTCGACTTAAGGCCGCGCGGCCGGCGGATCAACCAGTCCCCATCCGGCCGCGAAGAGGGCGTCGACGGCTTCGATCGCGCGCGCCAGCCGTTTCTCGTGCGGCCCGGCCAGGCGGATCGCCGGCAGGCCGCGTTCGGCCAGCACCGCCGCGAAACGTTCGGTCATCCAGCCGCGCAGATGCTCCCCGTCGCGCAGGCCGTCCTGCTCGAAGGGCACATCGGCGTGGTCGGTCAGCAGATGCAGCGCCTTCGCCGAAGCCTGCGCCGCGACCGCGGCCGTCTGTTCCGACCAGCCGCCGCGGTAGCGCTCGTGCCAGACGCAGGTGGCGAGCGAATCGGTGTCGCAGACGAGGAGGGGGCCGGTGAGACGCGCCGCCTCGTCCTCCCAGCGGTTCTGGGTCAGGGCGACCTCGACGAAATCGGCCTCGTCCCAGACGATGTCGTGCATCGATGCGGCCGGATCGTGCGCCCGCAGCAGCGCGAGCTTCACCGCCGACAGTTCGCGGCCGTATTCCGGAACCGCGCGGGTGCGCCCGAAGACGCCGCCTCTGTCGCGGTAATGGGCGGCCAGCGCCTCGGCCAGGGTGGTCGTGCCCGTCGACTCGGCGCCGACGACCACCACCTTGCGGCAGAACCAGGCCTGGACCGCGGGCGCCATCCTGTCCCAGTGCGCTATCGGGTCGGCACGGATGGCGCTGCCGGAGACCGGCATCCAGCCGCGCGCGGGGTCGAGCGCGACATGCGCCGCGCCGAAAGCCGCCGCGAGGCGCGCCCCATAGGCTTCGGAGGTGAACACGGCATCGACCTGCTCGCTGCTCCCGGTCAGTCGCGCCGCCTCGGCGAGGGCGAGGCGTGTGATCCCCACATGCGCGGTCCAGGCCGCGTCGGAGCCGTAATCGACGGGCGCATCGTCGTTGCGCCCCACGACGCTGACGCCGGGCTCGCCGGCGAAGGCCTCGCGCAACCAGTGGACGCGCAGCCCGACCGGGATGCTTTCGCCGCTGTGGCACAGCACCGCCACCGTCACCCGTTCGGCGCCGCGGGCGGCGGCACGGATCAGGTAGTGATGGCCCTGATGCGGCGGATAGAACTTGCCGATCACCAGTCCGTGGCGGAAGGCTTTCCGCATTCACGCCGTCCGAGGCTGGGCGGACTGGCGGGCGAGCGTCCTGCGCCAGGCGAACCAGCCGCCGGCGGCGAGCCCGAGGAAGACCGCGTAGAGGCCCGAGATCAGCCACAGGCCGCGCGAGGCGTAGAGCGGGATGGAGACCACGTCGACCGCAATCCAGATCAGCCAGTTCTCCACCCGCCGCCGGTTCAGCATGACCTGCGCGGCGATGCTTCCCGCGGTGATGGCCGCATCGAGCAGGGGGGCCGTGCCGCCCAGCCGCTGCAGGCCCCACCACAGCGCCAGCGCGCCGGGCCCCATCAGGCCGATCACCAGCCACCAGTCACCCGGCCCGGCCTTCAGCACGACCAGTTCCTCGTTCCGCCGCCCCCGGGTCCACGCCCACCATCCCTGCAGCCCCAGCGCGATGAAGAGGATCTGCAGCGTCGAATCGCCGTAGAGCCCGGTATCCCAGAACAGGACCAGCATCATCGCGCTCGACACGATGCCGGTCGGGAAGGTCAGCACGTTGCGCGTGGCGGCCAGCAGGACGCAGGCGATGCCGGTGACGAAGGCGATCACCTCCGCCAGCGACAGGCCGATGCCCGCGATCTGCAGCGTCAGCGCGGCCGCGATGTCGATGCTCATGGCGCCGCGGCCGCGGGGTCAGCCCTTCTTCCGGCTCGCCTCGTAACGGGCCTTGTTCTCGGCATTCGGCGGATAGAGGCCGGGCAGCGGCGTGCCGCGCTCGACTTCCGACATGATCCAGGCTTCCAGGTGTTCCTGCTCGACCGCGGTCGCCACCACCTCCTCGATCAGCTTCTGGGGGATCAGCACGGCGCCGTCGGCATCCACCACCACCCAGTCGCCCGGGAAGACGGCGACGCCGCCGCAGCCGATCGGCTCCTGCCAGTTGACGAAGGTGAGGCCGGCGACCGAGGGCGGCGCCGCCGCACCCTGGCACCAGACCGGCAGTCCGGTGCCCAGCACGCCCGCCACGTCGCGCACCACGCCGTCGGTGATCAGGGCGGCGATGCCACGCTTTTGCATGCGCGCGCAGAGGATGTCGCCGAAAATGCCGGCGTCGGTCACGCCCATCGCATCGGCGACGGCGACGCAGCCCGGCTCCATCGCCTCGATCGCGGCGCGCGTGGAGATGGGCGAACCCCAGCTTTCCGGCGTCGCCAGGTCTTCGCGCGCCGGCACGAAACGCAGCGTGAAGGCCTTGCCCACGATCCGGGGCTGGCCCGGCTTCAGCGGCCGGGTGCCGCGCATCCACACGTTGCGCAACCCCTTCTTCAGCAGCACCGTCGTCAATGTCGCGGTGGTGACGGCGGACAACGCTTCGATGATCTCTTGGTCGCGGCTCATGGTCTCTCTTCCGGTGACGCAGTCGGATGGGTGGGAGGGCTGGAGCCTGTCATTCCGGCGACGGGAAGGGAAGACGCGTCGCTTCTCATGTTTCAATGCCCAATAATCATGTAATTGACATCATGTATGATGTTCAGTACATTAATCAGCATGTCTGAAGGCGGAGCGACACCGTGATCACCGCCGGCCAGATGCGCGCCGCCCGTGCGCTCCTCGGCATCGACCAGCGCCAGCTGGCCGAACTGTCGGGGGTGTCGTTGCCCACCATCCAGCGGATGGAGGCGAGCGAGGGTACGGTGCGCGGCGTGGTCGATACGCTGACCAAGGTGATCGAAGCGCTGGATCGCGCCGGGATCGCCCTGATCGGCGACGGCGCGGTCAGCGGCGAGGGTGGCCGCGGCGTGCGGTTGAAACGCTCCCCCTGACGGCACCCGCGACCGCCGACTGAAGGCCGACGGCCGCTCCTGTGGAGCGTCGACATGGTTTCCGGCAGCGCAGCGTCCTATCTGGAACTCTATACCCCGAAGCTCCTGACCATCCTGCGCGAGGGCTACGGCGCGGCCGATCTGAAGGCGGACGCCATCGCCGGTCTGACCGTCGCCATCGTCGCCCTGCCGCTTTCCATGGCGATCGCCATCGCCTCCGGCGTCACGCCCGACCGCGGCCTCCATGCCGCCGTCATCGGCGGCTTCATCGTTTCCGCCCTGGGCGGCAGCCGGTTCCAGATCGGCGGGCCGGCCGGCGCCTTCATCGTTCTGGTCGCCGCCACGGTGATGCGCCACGGCGTCGACGGGCTGGTCCTGGCGACCTTCCTCGCCGGCCTGATCCTGCTGGCGATCGGCCTGCTCGGCCTCGGCACCTTCATCAAGTACATCCCCTATCCGGTGACCGTGGGCTTCACCGCCGGGATCGCCGTCATCATCTTCGCCAGCCAGGTGCGCGAGCTGCTGGGCCTGACGCTCGCCGTGCCGGAGCCGGGACCGATCCTGCCCAAGCTCGCCGTGCTCGCCGGCGCCCTGCCGAGCATCAATCCGGCCGCCGTCGCGGTCACGGCGCTGACCATGGGGATCATCCTCGGCCTGCGCCGGTTCCGGCCGAACTGGCCCGGCATGCTCATCGCCGTCGCCGCCGCGGCCCTTGCCGGCTGGGCCCTGGCGCTGCCGGTGGAGACCATCGCGACCCGCTTCGGCGGCATCCCCGCGGGCCTGCCCATGCCCGCGCTTCCCGCGCTGTCGGTCGAGCGGGTTCTGGCCGTACTGCCCGATGCCCTGTCCTTCGCGCTCCTCGGCGCCATCGAGAGCCTGCTCTCGGCCGTCGTGGCCGACGCCATGTCGGGGCGCCGGCACCGGTCCAACTGCGAACTCGTGGCGCAGGGCGCGGCAAACATGGCCTCGGCGCTGTTCGGCGGCCTCGTGGTCACCGGCACCATCGCCCGCACCGCGACCAACGTGCGGGCCGGCGCCCGCGGCCCGGTCGCCGGCATGCTGCATTCGGCCTTCCTCCTGGCCTTCATCCTGCTGGCGGCACCGCTCGCCGGCTACATCCCGCTCGCGGCGCTCGCCGGGGTGCTCGCCATCGTCGCCTGGAACATGGCCGAGAAGCATGCCTTCGCCACCCTGCTGCGGGCCTCGCGGGGCGACGCCCTGGTCCTGCTCTCGACCTTCCTCCTCACCGTCTTCCGCGACCTGACCGAAGGCATCCTGGTCGGCTTCGGCATCGGCGCGCTGCTCTTCCTGCACCGCATGGCCGAATCCGTCGAGGTGGAGGGGCTGGGCCGGATGAGCGTCGCCGACCGGCCGGATGGCGATGCCCGCACCCGCTACGATGCCAGCCAGTCGACCGATCCCGACATCGTCGTCTACCGCATCTCGGGCGCCTTCTTCTTCGGCGCGGCGGCGGCCGTGGCCTCGGTCCTCGACCGCATCGCCCAGCACCCGAAGGCCTATATCGTCGACGTCTCGGGCGTGCCCTTCCTCGATTCCACCGCGGCGGCGGCCATCGAGGGGTTCGTCAGGAAGGCGCGCCGGCACGATGCGGCGGTCTATATCGCCGGGGCCCGGCCCGGGATCGTGCGCACCCTGCTGACGCACGGGGTGCGCCCGCCCGGGGTCAGGTTCCGTCCCGACATCGCCGCGGCGCGGCGCTCCGCGCTGCGCCGGCTCTCGGCGCCCGCCGGATGAACATGGCAGAAATGCGGCCGCGACGTTGACTTGGGGGGCGCACCCTCTACACTCTTTCCGCGCTCGCCCCAAGCAAGCTAACGGCCTGTCCTCGCGCGGATTTCCAGAATTCGCCGGACCGGCGGCAACGACCACCGCGAGCGCGGAAACAAGAACGGCGTCGGACCTATGGCCAGCGTAGAGCGACCACTTTCTCCTCATCTGCAGATCTACAAGCCGCAGATTTCCTCCACCCTGTCCATCCTGCATCGGGCCACCGGCCTCGCGCTCGGCGCCGGCATGCTGCTGCTCACCTGGTGGCTGGCGGGGGCGGCCAGCGGGCCCGAGGCCTTCGCGACGGTGAACGGCTTCATCGCCAGCTGGCTCGGCCGGCTGATCCTGTTCGGCTTCACCTTCGCCTTCTTCTACCACCTGCTGAACGGCATCCGGCATCTGGGCTGGGACCTGCTCTGGGGCCTCGACCTGCCGACCATGACGAAGACCGGCTGGGCCGTGGTCTATGGGTCCGTCGGCCTCACGATCCTGTCCTGGATCGCGGCCTATGCGCTGAAGGGATGAGGCGATGAGGAACAGAACCCTGCACCGCTCGCCGCTCGCCCGCGTCCGCGGCCTGGGCTCCGCCAAGTCCGGCACCGAGCATTTCTGGCTGCAGCGGGTCACCGCCGTGGCCCTCATCCCGCTCGGCGTGGGCTTCGTGATCTACCTGCTCACCTTCGTCGGCGCCGACTACCTCACGGTACGCAAGGCGCTCGGCTCGCCGGTGGCGGGCCTCGCCGGCATGCTGCTCTGCATCGCCGCCTTCTGGCACCTGAAGCTCGGCGCCCAGGTGGTGATCGAGGACTATGTGCATCATGAAGGCACGAAGCTGGTCGGCCTGCTGCTGCTCGGCTTCGGCTGCTTCGCCGGCGGCCTGGTCTGCGTGATCGCGCTGCTGAAGCTCATCTTCGGACGGTAGACCCATGTCGAAAGCCTATCCCATCACCGATCACGTCTATGACGTCGTGGTCGTCGGCGCCGGCGGCGCCGGCCTGCGCGCCACGCTCGGCGCCGCCGAGGCCGGCCTGAAGACCGCCTGCATCTCCAAGGTCTTCCCGACCCGCAGCCACACGGTGGCGGCCCAGGGCGGCATCTCGGCCGCGCTCGGCAATATGGGCGAGGACGACTGGCGCTGGCACATGTACGACACCGTCAAGGGGTCGGACT
>VFQO010047762.1_pt1 | contig 10939 bp, 12 predicted proteins | sample 3512331 | NCBI WGS metagenome assembly VFQO01 (sample SAMN10412371, study PRJNA504923) | tailings metagenome | isolation source: Replicate 3 from Balatoc abandoned mine | place: Philippines: Itogon, Benguet | collected 2017-08-28 | reverse complement strand
GTAGCTGCATGCAAGGCTATCGCTGCCAAACTAATGTTGGCTATCGTGTGTGCTTGCAGGCACTAGCAGCCAGCCAAGCTGAGGCAGGCCCCAGCTCTGACCCCTTGGACCGTGCCGAAGAGGATACAGCCCGGGTTTGTGCTATGCTGCATGCCAAGGACAAGAGCATCCGAGCTCTACAGAACAGTCATACCCAGCTACAGCTGAGCCACACCCAGCTACAGGCCAGTCATGCCGTGCTAGAACGCGACCATGCGGCACTGCAAGCGTTCAATGCAGAGCTACAGCAGAGCAATGCAGCGCTGCAGGTGTCTGCGGCCCAGCACAGCGCTGAGCTTCGTGCACGCGATGAGAGCATCAGAGAGCTGAGAGAGGCCAATGAGCGCATGACACAGGAGATAGCAGAGCTGAGGAGCTTCAAGGAGAGGGTTCTGGCACTTGCATTGTCTTAGTCACTTCGGAGGGTTACATTCTGACACAAATGCAGCACAGATGTGACAAACAGGCTGGTGAACATTAGCACACTCCATGGAGCTGAGGGCCTTTAAAGAGAGAACAGCCAGCTAGGAGGGTTACAGTGTGATACAAGTGCAGTACAGACTTGACTAACATGCTTGCAAACACACACTCATTGCACATTTTGATGGGCATAGTCAGTTTGTAGCATTACATTTAGGAGCGGTGCACATGCAGCACAGGCTTATGGACGCGGATCTCATGATTTGACAGTTGAACACGATCAGCGTTTTTGCTGCTTCATTGTTATACATTGGCAGTCACATTCAAACATGCAGTGAAGCAAAGTGTAAGCGATTCTCCTCAGGGCGCACAGGGCCAGCCACTGCATGTGAGCAGCGCACAAGAGTAGCGTGCGACAAAAAGTAAGAGCATGACATTCTCGGCAAATACTCCACTATACAGAACAGAACAAAAACAATGAATCAGGAGCGCACACGATCAGCGGTCGGACCAGCAAAGAATGATGCCAGTACTGCGGATCGCATGGCGTTGCAATACTTATCATACCAGTACCGCGCAAGCATGGCTCACTTGCCCCGAGCGTCTTTCGACTCGTATTGGTCTCTCAGCCGCTCATACTTGCCTATCTCCTGCTCTGACAGTGAAGGCACCAGGGCTGCTAGGGCACGTAAGAAGTCTGCCTGGCACACCACAACACCCTGCTCTGTAGGTCCCGCATCGTTTTGCATCATCAAGCCTGTGGTGTCTACCCTCGCTGCTGTCTCTCTGTAGTCATCTGCCTCAGCAGGCGCAGGGCCTGTAGCATCGCTAGGCTGCGCTGGTGCCCCACAGCTGGCCTCAGGGCTTGTGGAGACGCCACCCTGCCCATGTGTTGCCTCTGCTGGCGCGGGCACCAGAGCCCCTGCACTAGAGTCCTGTGTCTGTGTGTCATCTTCGCCCACATGCCGTTTAAACGCACCCATCCACGCGTCCGCACACAGCGCATACAGGTCTGCGCCCGTAAGCTGGGGGGCGCATGCCTCTGAGACCGCTTGTATGTCCACGTCAGATGCCAAGGCGAACTTGCGTGTGAGGGCCTGCGATGGCAACAGCAGAGACGAGAAACAGACGTACTACTATACTCCAACACGCGCTCAGCCTATCCATGCATGCCAAACACACAGCTGTACACGAGGACAGTGCTGTTGGCGACATGGCAAGATGCCGCAGGCAAGATGCATATGCATGTCGCTTAGTCACCTGTATGATGCGTAGTTTGCTCGCAGGGTCCCTGGAGATGCCCACATACACGAGCTTGTCCAGCCGACCTGGTCTTAACAGCGCTGCATCAAGCAGGTCTGGTCGATTGGTAGCACCTGTGTGAGTACAGACACACCACAAGCTCTCAGCATGTGTCTGCAGGTGCAAGCCAGTGTGCAGCTTCCGAGCTGCGCGGCGTGTGCTGTGGGTCCTGCCTTCACACTAGGCTTTGCTGGTGCCCTGCTCCTAGTAGCCCTGCTCCTAGTTCACGCACTGCTCGGCTCTGCGCATTGCAAGGCTCTGCTTGCGCCCTGCGCGCTCACCTATGATAAACACTTCTCCCTGTGCTGACCCATCAGACTGTATGTCATCTATCTCAGCGAGGAGCTGGGCCACAACACGATCCATGACACCTCCTGCATGTAGTGAAGACAGAGGCACATAGGTCTTTTGGTGTGCGCGTGTGTGTGCGTGTTTGTGTAGCTGTGTGTGTGCATATGTGTGTCCACGTGCGCGTGTGTGTGCGTCTGTGTGAGTCAATGTGCAGCACTGGGCTGTACCTGCAGGTTTGACCATGTCCAACCATGTGCGTGTGTGTGTGTGTGCGTGTGTGCGTGTGTGTGTGTGTGTATTTGTGTGTGTGTGTGTGTGTGTTTGCGTGCGCGTAAACACAGTGCTGCACTTGGGATCTGAAGCTGTGTGTGTGAATGTGTGTTGCGTGTTGCGATATGTATGCGCGGCTAGTGTGTACCCGGCTCACACAAAGTCGGAGATGCGCAGTGTGGCTGACCATGTCCGTTGTAACCCACCTGAATCCCCAGCCACGCCTCGTGCAGGTGCCAGTGCGTCCAGCTCATCAAAGAACATCACACATGGGCGAGCGCGCTTGGCACGCGCGAAGACCTCGCGAACCTGTGGGCATGCGAAAGCAGGCGCACTGCAAGCCCTGAGGCACAAAACATATGCATGTGTGGCAAGATTGGTCCATGCTGTGGCGCTGCTAGCTGAGCGCTGCTGTTGGTGCGCTGGCTTCTTATACTACCACTTTCTCTTACCTGTCTCTCGCTCTCCCCCACGTACATGTTGATCAGCTCGGGTCCCTTCACACTCATGAAGCTAGCTGAACACTGTGTAGCCACTGCCTTAGCCAACAGAGTCTTGCCACTACCTGCACAGGGAATGAAAGCACGCAACATGAAGCATTCATGCTCCCGCTGACCGATCAATATGATGATCGAAGCGCTCTCAGCTAGCTATCAACCAAACAAGCACGCGACTCACCAGGAGGGCCGTACAGTAGCACACCCGAACGTTTCTTCAGGCCCTGTGCGAAGAGCTCTGGATGCTTCAGGGGCAACTCGACCTGCATGACAAGAACACGTATGCATAAACAACAAGCATGCAGGCTCAGACCATCCTCGATAGCTTACAGATTCGCAAGGCAGAAGGCACAGAAGGGACACACGCTTAGAAAGCACGAGTAGCATGGCAGCACGTGGATTGGTACGCTCTGGATTGGCACGCTCTGCTCAGACTGGTGAGACGACTTACCGTGTCTAGAATGGTTCGCTTCACATCCTCCAGACCACCAATGTCCTCCCACTTGACACTGGGCACCTGTGACGTGCACACGGGCGCACACACACTTGCCAATGTGACAAATGACGCCGCGAAACAACGTAGGTAAGTAGCACAACAGAGGAACTGTCATACAACGTTGGTCAGCAGCCAGGTTTGCCCTGGCCTGTGCCCTGAGTGGTCTCACCTGAGGCGCACCGATCTCAGTAGCTGTCCGCTGCTTCACTCGAGCCAAGGCCGTGTCTAAGTGCTTGCTGCTGAGAGGCTCCCCAGCACGCAGCCACTCCTGCGTGATTTGCTCGAGCTCTGTGGCCAGGTGAAGCACTGGAGTCTGGGGCAGGGCTTGTGCGTCTGCACTGGCTTGTGCAGGCGAGCTGATAGAAGTCCCGTCTGCTTGTGCACTGCTTGGTCGTGTCTGAGGAAGGGGCAGAGTCAGTGTGTTGCTGGCTGTGTCCCACACTCTGCTGCGCGCACTGCCCAGTGACTCGGTCAGCGGGGCACAGACACACGCACACGCTGCACCCACAAGTGTGTCCCGTGCAACTGCCTGGGTGTCAGCGGGCAGCAGACCAGCCATCTGACGAGCAGCCTGGGTAAGCTCTGCCTGTAGAAGCGCACAGGGACACACAAAGAACATCACAACATACCGCACGACGTTTTCTTAGTCGCCTAGGTCATACGGCAGGCCATATGGGCAGGACATACACACATTGAGGGGCAGGACTTTTGAATTGCGGTACAGAACATACATAGACTTACTCTGGCATGCATCTGTGCACATGCTCACCTGTGTGAGTCTTCCCTGACCTCCTGGACCCCACAAATGATCACCCGCCTCGTTACTGTCTAATGCCGATGCATGCAAGCTAAGCTCGCTCACACCCTGCCACCCCTGGCTGTCCTCCACATCGCACACGTCGTCCTCCAAGATACCCCTTAGCAGCACTGCGTGCTCTTCAGGGGTAGGGGCCTCTACCTCTATCTGATGTGTAAACACACGCCCTATGGCCTTAGATACGTCAGCCCGGCTGCAGGCCACGCCCACTACAAGTACGAGCCCTGGTGCACGGGTCTCGGACTGGAGTGTGTCAGCGGCCTGCTGTGTGCGTCCCTGCTCAGTGTCTGCTGCTTGTGCTGTATCTGTTTCTGAATTCAGTATGCCTGGCGTGGTGGGTGTTTCGTGTGTATGCTGTGTGGTGGGAGGTAGGAGCAGGGCTCTGCGGGCTTCAACGCTGCTGTGCTGTTGTATGCGTTTATGCAGCGCTTGGGATATGAGTTCATCCTCCCACGTCGCTGTGCCACTACCTGCGACACGTGCACACACAGAAGCATACACGCGCACCACACCATGCCCGTCACCGCACTGGCACCCGTCCAGGTGTAGGCATGCTTTCAACGAAAGGTTTTCAGCTACGGTTGACTTCTGTACCAGCACAGCGCTGTGTCATGGCAGATCACGAGTGCATGTGGCTGCAGGACATATCTGCATCTCACCAGATGGGAACCTGAGTGTGTCAATGTGTGACAGCTCCAGCACACATGGTGAGAAACGCTCAGCCTGGTCAAAGACTGCCTCCAGCGCTGTCACAGTCTTGGCGGCTGTGAGTTGCTGCGGACACAGAGCGATGACAGACACATCTCATGACAGAGGAATATACAGAGCTGTGTGCGAGTCACTCAGTATCACTAAGAGGCGCGTCATGAGAGCAAGGGTCTTACCTTGATTTCATGGCAGTCCCAGGGTATGTGGTTGACCCCTAGTGCAGCGCACGCTGCTGACACTGCTGTGTGCCTGCCGCTACCCTGTGGGCCTGTCAACAACAGCGCTGTGCGCACACAGACTGACAGAGCCCTGGGATGAAGGAGGGGAGCGAAGACGTGCGCCACGTCACGCCACACATCTCGTAGAGGGCCCAGTAAACCTGTGCGCACATTGACACACACACACACACACACACACACAAACATACAAGTATGTACCTAGCCTTGACTGTGCCATGAGAGGAGGTGTGTTGCACATCAACCCACATTGACAGGTGCGCGTGTGTATGGCGTACCTGACAACCCTGGTGACGAGTGCCATGCAGCTGTTGCCCGCAACCCCAGGTCTGCTCTCCTGCGTCTTCTTGTCTGCCGGGCTGTGTCATGTGTGGGGCGGCCTTGGTCCGCTGCAGAGACGTCTGCTCTGTGTGTACGTGTAGATACTGACTCAACCCATGCTGGATGACCCACGGGTGTGAGACAGTGAGAGGATGAGCCCTGTGTGTGAGGAGCAGGAAGCAAATGAGGTCACGTAAACACATGCCACATGTTGTGGGGTGAGGAACACAAAAGGATACACAAGCAGTATGGCTGATGTCACGTCAGCAAATGTGACGAGGTATGTGGGGTCAAGGGCCGGAGACCACATAGCTGCACTCACCTTGAGACTCAGCTGAGTGCTAGTTGGGTCAATGAACACAGGCAGCAGTGCGCCCTGACGTGTGCTGGGTGGGCTGGGCTCTACTCGTGTAACACGGAACAGCCACACGTCCTGTTGTGAAGCATCAGTGAGAGGGCCAGGGGACTCGCCACGCACGGGCACAGACAGAACATCACCCATCACAACATGCCTGCACGGAGCACAGGAAACACACACTGGTGCTATGCGATGTTCAAACCCGTTCATGCCCGTGCGTGTACCAGCAAGGGGCATCGCCGCTGATCGCACGGACAATGAGCGCATTCGGCACGTACCTGGGGCACGCTGTGAAGTACTGTCTAAGCGCCTCGCTCGCCCTGTCCATGGCTGTATGGCTGCTGCCCTGCCCATGGTTGCTGTCTTTGTCAAGGCCTGAGCTGGCTGCAGCTTCTGACTCACTGGCTGGCTCCTGTTGGTCCTGCAGCGGGGTGGCCTGCGCCCCTGCGCCGGCAAGCAGCCGCTCCAGCGGCCCTGTCATCGGCCGCGCCACCTTAGACAACTCAACTGTCTGCGCTACCGGCACCTGACTGAGCGCTGCACTGCTGGGCTGATCAAGTACTGCGTTGGCTGGCTGCTGCATGGCTGGCTGCGCTGTTGTTGGTGATGGCGGCCTGGGCAGCTTGATGGTGTGAGGCCCCACCACAGCCACTGTTACCTGCCCTAGCAGCTGTGCTGCGGCCTGCATTTGGCTGCTCTCGCCCTCGCCGCAGCTGCTGGCTGTTGCGGTGCTTGCTGCCATCGGCCGTGTGAGAAGAGGGGCGAGGGCGTACTGAACACCTAGTTGATAGGCCGCGAGTGGTGACAGAATGGCTCCTGCTGGACGGTCCGTTTGCTCAATTGCACCCTGGCTCCCCACCAGAGTCACTGCTATGCCGGCTGATGCATCCCGCAGCTGCACCAGCGCCAGAACGGAGCCGGGGGCTGCGAACGCGCTGGAGCTGTGCGTGACCAGGACCCACGACCCCTGACGGATGCATAGCTGCTTGCACGTGTTTCTAGAAAGCCACACAACGTAGTCAGGCAGTGCAGGTGCGCCTTCGGTGCTGTCTGGTGCTACTGCGCGGGGGCTGGCGGGCGTCCCGCTGATGTGGCTTCCGAAGGCTGTGTCTGCTACGCCATCGACTGGCAGCGTCACCTCGCTGAGTATCAGGTTTGATGGGAGTGCTGAGGCGCCGTCAAAGGTGCGGTAGAGGCTCTGTATGCGCCTGGACACTGAGCTGGAGACGATGTAAGGTTGTGCGCGCTGCGGTGGGCCGATGGCATAGCCCCCTAAGCCGGGGTCCTCTGCCATCTGTGCCACTGCACTCCTGACACTGCCTACGAGCTCTAGGACGTGCTTGCAGGCCAGGAGGCTGCACATCGGTGGTGGTGCACCTCAGGAAACGCTCAACGGAGTCGTTGCGAAATTGCTCTTCCGCAAGCGGCCCCCAATGCCCTTTTGCACACCACCACTGCAACAATGAGACAGTAGGCAGCGTTCAACGTTCACTAGATTGTACGTGGTTCTGCGAACCGACTGCGGCCATTTCACATGCAAAATGACAGCAGGAATATCAGAGGAGGCTTGTGCGCTACGGCTACTGATGAAACACAGTCGCAGGTGCGCAGCCAACCTTCAAGCAAGCAAAACAGGCCCCTCTGAGGCCTGAGGCCCCTTCTTCTGCATTTGCTGCCAGCCTCAGCACTGGGAGTGGCCACTGGCATCAAAGATAGCTGGAGTCTCAAATGTGGCAGCGGGCATATCGTCCCGGGCTCACATACAGTGCAGCCAACGGGCGCAATGCTGCCAGAGCGGGCCAGCAAAGGCACAGTGCGCAGGACGCTTGCTGTCATTGTCAGCTGGACAGCCGGGAGGGCGTGTTCTTGAGGCATAAGGCTTGACTCGTGCTGCCCTGCAGGGACGCCATCCGCCGCTTCACGACGATGCGTGGGCTGCACACTTGGCCCGACGCATCGGTCCTAATGGCGATGCAAGTGCTGCTGCAGCACGGCGCGCACTTAGTAGAAGATCCCGCCGACCCAGACAATAGCCTAGTGTTCGCTGAGAAGCGACTAGCAGCCGCAAGCAGCAACCAGCAGGACACGTCCGCGTGTCAGCGGCTGCTGGAGCTTATACAGGAGCATCTGTCAGATGAGCAGGCCGCTGCGCTTCCCTGGCAGAGCGCAGCAGCGCAGACACGATGCTGGGGGGAAGCGCCGGCCGCAGACGTGCGCGCGGTGATGCGCCACGTGCTGCGTTACGCACGTGACCCGCAGCGCCGAGCCCTATCCCACCACCCACACTGTGCGACAGCGGCCCTTGCAGCTGCAGCGGGGATGGGGCCGCAGATGCGTGATGTGGTGCATTGGATGCTGGCCATCGCAGCTAATGTGAACGGTGTCGACCTTAGGCAACTGCGCAGCAAGCCCAAACGCAGGCGGCCGGCTGCAAGCTGTGCGGCCACGACCGAGGCACAGGAGCCAGCAGGGATGCCGGCTGCCAGCTCCGACAGTGCTCAATGCACAGCCAGCCCTGCAGACACGTACGAGCACCCCTCACCTCCCACCAGCCACCCCACCACCTCCAACCATCATCACACCCCACCATCACACATCGCAGTGTCAGCAGACAGCCAGCAGCACACAGCCAGCTCAGTCTTAGACCAGGGGGGTCCATTTGCGCACAGTCAGTGGCAGGCTACTGTGGCCGAACACAACGACTGCCATGGCTGCAACGGGCACGAGCCTGCAGCGGCCGAAAGCACGTCGTGCAGCAGTCCTGAGCCCGACTGCGGTGCAGACGTGCTGCTGCACAAAGCGTCGCCAGACAGTCTGGGGGACGGGCCTGTGAAGGGCACAGTCAGCGCAGTGGCAGACATAGGCACCAACGGCAAGAGCATACATGTGCTCAAGCATGTGTCTGCCAATGGGGGCACATATGGGCTAGCAAACGGGGTACACAGTAGCCTGTGCAGTGCGTCGCACAGCGCAGTCTGCGCTGAACGCGACAGCCCACAAGGTGATCAGCAGCATCACTCGCAGACGCCACACAGCGCGGCTGCCGTGGCTGCTGAGCAGGCCCCACCTCACAGCAACGGCCTTGCCAACGGGCACAGCACGCACATACAGTCACAGTCATCCCCAGAGCCCCACCACCACACATCACAACCCTCAACACCAGACAGCCAAGCAGATGCAGACTTTTTTGCCAATCCCTTCGTAGCCATGCAAAAGCAGCACTACGCTCAGCACCAGCAGCACAGCAGTCCGCCATCAGAGCCCCACCACCCCTCCCACCACCACCACCACAGCAACCGCCACCACCACCACGAGGCTCTGCTTGATGGCAGCACAGAGATTGACCTGCAGCTGCCTGCCGCAGGCGAGGCAGAAAGTGACCCCACTGACGGGCCAGAGGGCTCGGGTGACTCGTGGCTTGACTTCCTCGACCCTGAGCTACCCAGCAGGGGCAGCTCGGGTTTGTTGGTGCGGGATGATGACTTGTTAGGGGACGAGGGGGATGGGTGTGAGGTCGAAGAGCAGGGGTACGGAGATGGGGACAGTGGGGAGGTGGATAGGTGGGTGTTGTGTCCACTAGCGGAGGCTGCTGCGGCAGGAGACAGATACCTGGTGGAGCTGCTCTTAGAGGTGAGTGAGACACACACACACACACACACACGCGCGCGCGCGCACACACACACACCCCATTGCAGCAAGCATGCCTCTCGGTCACACCATCTCGCCTCCCATGACAGTTTGCAAATAGTGTGTCAGTAGTGTGCCAGCACTTCTGCGTGCTCGCAGCCGCAGCCAGACACACCCTATGCAGCTAAAAGCACTGGGTTAGTTTGGGCTTGCCTTGGTGTGTGTCAGGCACGGGCACATAGACACAGATTGTGTTTGTCATGTCTTTGTGCGCGCAGGTCCACGGTGCTGACCCCAATGCGTATGGCGGCCTGCCAGAGCGTATGGCGCGTGCCAATGGACAGAACATGATTGCGAAGATCATCTACGAGAAGGCGCTCGCACAGGCCGCGGCGCGCGGGCAACACGTGCTGTCGCCGCAGCGCGCGGGTGCCGCGGCGGGCGCGACGCCTGCGGCCGGCTCAGGCGAGCCTAGCTTTCAGTATGTGACAATAGGTGATTACATACGCAGCCAGTTGCCTAGCTGGCCCGCATCGCTAAGCCGCTGGTGGGGTGGCAAGGGGGCAGAGACGGCGCAGCACGTACAGAGCGCAGTGGTGTACCGCAGCTGTGACCACGAGCGCTCGCGCCGCAGTCGGGCGCTGCGTGTTGCACAGGCAGGTCTCGCACTGGTCACTGCCGCAACAGCAGGCTACTTCATATACACGTGTGTAGCAGGTGGCACACGCACAAGCAGTGACAGTGCAGGACAGGGGGGTGGGGATTCAGCAGTCAGCACCTCAGCCAGCCCACATGCAACACAACCCATGCCTAGGGCCAACACAGCAGTGGCTGCCAGGTAGCGCATCTGCACCAATGCTAGCGGTTGAGCACGGTAGGTACTGACATGTTGACAAGATGCACAGAATGAAGCTTGACATACCATGCACTCACGCATGAATAGCTGGCTTATGTTGAACATTGCCTACACAATTCTGGCATGCTTTTACACCTGATTGTGTTTGCAATGGTGGATGTTAGCGCGTGGCGTGATAGGGTGAAGTCAGGGCATGACAGACAGAGCAGGGCTCTGGACTTGGAACCACGTAGGCATGGGTGCAGAGAGGCTTGGGCTGCGGACTTGGTTTTTCATATGGCTCATATGCAGTCTTCAGCGTGCTTTTGCCTAGCGGTGGAGTGTAACATGCTTACGGTACATGTTGTGTGGGCTCGGTGCATTAGCAGCTAGCATAGGAGAGGTCTGTTAAGCACAGCAACAGCTGACTTAACGACGAAGCTGACAACGAGCAGACACCAAAGAGGTTGGCAGGTCAGGATACTTTGTGGACTTTAGAACATTGTCTACACGATTCCTTGCATGACTGTTTGATGTTTTGTTTGTTTGTTTTATTTTTACACTCCCGCCTAGCTGAGACAGTATTCAGGTATGCACAAGAATACGCGTCCCTAGGCTAAAGGAGCCGGGTATAAAATCCCGCAGCTCAAAGATATGTCAGCTAGTCATCCGAGTGAATGAATTGAGGACAAAGTGTGCGCTCGCGCATAACGCTCGACAGG
>VFQO010047761.1_pt1 | contig 10939 bp, 5 predicted proteins | sample 3512331 | NCBI WGS metagenome assembly VFQO01 (sample SAMN10412371, study PRJNA504923) | tailings metagenome | isolation source: Replicate 3 from Balatoc abandoned mine | place: Philippines: Itogon, Benguet | collected 2017-08-28 | reverse complement strand
CAGATAGGAGCGCGACGAGGCCTGCACCGGGCCGAAGGCGAGCCCGATCAGCAGGCCGAACAGGATGTAGGCCTTTTCCGCCGGCGTGCCGAACAGACCGCCCGTATCGGCGCCCGGCAGCATCAGCGCCCCGAACAGCGTGAAGCCCGGACCGGTCGAGACGATGCCGAGCGTAGCGATGATGAGGAACACCAGCGAAATCATCACCACGGTCTTGGAGCCGAACGCCGTGTCGAGCCGTGCCGCGATCCAGCAACCGAAGATCGCGACGACATTGAGGATGATGCCGAAGACGCCGATCTCGGTGATCGACCAGCCGAACATCGCAGCGGCAAAAACCCCGCCAAGTCCAAGCACGGCGTTGACGCCGTCCTGGTAGATCATCCTTGCGATCAGAAAGCGCAGGATGCCGCTGCGCCTGCGCACCTCACCCAGCGTCGATTTCAGCTCGGCAAGGCCATGGCGCACGGCAGGGCCGATCGCCTTGCCCTTGGCGCCATCGGGCGTGAAGAAGAACATCGGCAGGATGAAGATGAAATACCACAGCGCCGAAAGCGGCCCGGTCGCGCGCGCGTCCTCGCCGAGCTTCGGGTCGAGCCCGAACAGCGGATCGACGCCAACGATCGTCTTGCCGGTCTCCGGCGAGCCTGCCAGCATGGTCACGACGAAGATCAGCGCGATCATGCCGCCGAGATAGCCGAGCCCCCAGGCGATGTTGGAGATCTTGCCGATCTCGGCCTTGGAGACGAGGCGCGGCATCATCGAATCGTTGAACACGGTGGAAAATTCGGCGGCGATCGAGGCCAGCGAGAAGAACAGGATCACCGGCACCAACGGCGAGCCGGGCGCGGCAAACCAAAGCGCACAGAGACTGGCGATCTTGATGGTCGCGAAAAACGCGATCCACGGCTTGCGTGGCCCGGTCTGGTCGGCGATCGAGCCGAGTACGGGCGACAATATCGCGATGACGAAACCGGCTGCGGCTATGCCATAGCCCCAGGCCGCCTGCCCCATGGCCGGGTCGCTGGCCATGCGCGAGACGACATAGGGGCCGAAGATGAACGTGGTGACCACGGTAAAGAACGGTTGCGCCGCCCAGTCGAAAAACATCCAGCCCCAGATGCCGCGACCGGAGGCGCGCTGAACTGTCACGTCGGCCATATTTCCTCCACCCGCCTGCGGCGCGTTCCAAGCTTGCGCCATGTCTGCATGTTTTTGGGGGCGGTGCAAAGGGCGGCCGGGCCGGAAATTTCTTGTCTGTAGTTGAGCTGACAACTGCGCGCGTCACGCCTTTAGCGCATACACCGCGCACGGCGCGGCAATCCCGCGCAGCCTGTGCTCGCCGAGCGGGATGAGAGCTTGTGTCGTTTCCGCCGCAAACGCGCCCGAGAGCAGCACCGTATGACCAAGTGGCCGGCACAGGCCCTCCAGCCGGCTGACGAGGTTCACGGCGGGGCCGATGGCGGTGAAATCCAGCCGGTCGGCGGTGCCGATATTGCCCCACAGCATCTCGCCGATATGAAGCGCCGTGCCGAAGGGCAGAGGCCTCAGGCCTTGCGCTAAGCGGCTGCGGTCGAGATGGTCCATGCCGGCGCGTGTGGCAGCCACCGCGCGCAGCGCAGCATCGCAGGCGGCAGCAGCGTCACGCTCCCCGATCGGGAAGATCACCAGCACGCCGTCGCCGATGAACTTCAGCACCTCGCCGCCGAAGGCGTGGACAGCACCGGCAATGCGGTCGAACCAGGCATCGAGCGCGGCGATCACCTCCCTCGGCGCGGCCGTTTCCGACAGTTCGGTGAAGCCGCGCAGGTCGGCATAGAGCAGTGCGGCGCTTATCGTCTCGCCGGGCTCGCGGCGCAGCCGACCGGCCATCACCTGCGCCGCGCTGCGCCGTCCGAGATAGGTTTCGAGCAGCACGGCTAGCGTCGACCGCGCGGCGAGAACGGCAAGCGGTGCGGCGGCAAAGCGGGCCACCTGGCGCAGCAGTTCCAGGTCCGGCCCGCTGAATGGCCGCGTCGCGGCCCAGCCAAGCAAAGCGCCGTCGCGAGCGCCAACGAAATCCTCCTGCACCGCGCCGGTGCCGAGCTGCACCAGCCAGTCGCGCCCGACATTGGCATGCTCGGCATTGGAAAGGCTGGTCGGGCTGAAGCCCAGCGCCTCGATGACCCCTCCGGTATCGGCGCGCCACAGCCATGTGCGCCGCGCGATGATCGGATGGGGTGCCGCCTGGGTGAGCGCGCCACCCGCGAGCGGCAACCCGTCGGCCACGAGCCGCGCGGCAAGCTCGGTGAGAAAGGCATCGGCACCGGGCAGGCCGATCGCCTCATCGACGAGAAACGACAGAGCGGAGTGAAGTTGCATGGCCTCGATCATGCAATGGTGTCAGGCGGTTGTCATGAGGGTGGCGGGCGCTTTCTTGCGCCGCATGCCGATTGGGCTACAGTGTAGCCATTGCGCCCGGAGGAGGCTGATAATGGCCGAGACGCTTCGCACCGAGATCCAGATCGCCGCCCCGCAGGCAACGGTCTTCGCCTTCCTCACCGATCCCGACAAGATTTCGCGCTGGATCGGCCCGGCGACCACCGAGACCCACCCCGGTGGCATCTATCTCGTCAGCGTCGGCGACAGGCACGTGGCCCGCGGCCAGTTCACAGAGGTGATACCGATCCACCGCCTCGCCTACAGCTTCGGCTGGGAAGCACGCGAGGAGATGCCGCCGGGCTCGAGCCTTGTCGAGATCGATCTTATCGAAAGGGATGGCGGCACACTGGTACGCTTCACCCATAGCGGGCTGCCTAACGAGAACGAACGCGCCAGCCACGAAAAGGGCTGGAACCACTATCTGCGCAGGCTGTCGATCGCCGCCACCGGCGGCGATCCCGGACCGGACACGTCGCCGGAGGCGTGAGGACGCCAGGATTGGTTGCCTACCACTGCCCGATGCGCCACTGCTTAACCGCAATGATTAGCAGAGGTGGAAAGCCGTCCTCTTACACGCTAGCTAGGTTGAAAGGACTGAGTATGGGATGGGGAAACTATGGGTGTCAGCAGGTTTACTGTAAGCCTTCGATTTTGGCATCCATCTATCGACCCAAGCGAGATCACGCTCGCACTCGGTCTGGAGCCTAAACGAGCCGTAAAGGCGGGCGATGCCCGCACAACCCCAAAGGGCACGCCGCTTTCAGGCATTTTCCGCGAGACCTATTGGTACGTAAACATGGCCGAGGGCTATATGCCACCGCAGGAGTTGGCCGGGGAACTCGACCAACTCCTGAATAAGCTTATGCCTCATCGACCTTTTTTTGAGCGTATCAGGGCGCAAGGCGGTCGAAGCGAATTCTCCATTGGATTCTGGCTGGGAGGCCAAGCCGGCGAAACTTACCCCACAGTTCTGCTTGCAAAGATGGCCGCGCTAGGTCTCGATCTGTCGCTTGACAACTACCATGATAAGAGAATGGTCGTCGCAAATGACGAGTGAGCCCATACCCTCCTCAAAGATTTCCATTGGCTTGAAAACAAGAACCTGAGTTCTTCTTCTCCGCCTTACATCCCCGTCAGATCGCTCATCAGCCCGGACGCAACCGACAGCCGCGACACCGTGATGTCGCCGCCTTCCGTCAGCCCCTGCAGGCGCTCGCGGATGATGGCGATGCGCGCGCCGCCGGCCTCCAGCCATGCCGCGACCGGATCGGCGGCCTTGCCGAAGCCGGTGAGCGCCGCAACCGCGATGCCGCGCCGGGCCGCGTCGATCGTGTCGGTCGCCCGCGACAGCGCCAGCCCGTCATAATAGTCGGAGGGCGTGATCGCACGGGCCGCGTCTTCGATGCGGGCAATGCGGAAGGCATCGCTGACGCCGAAGAAGGCTTTCGCGGCGGCAACGATATCGGCCTTCGCCATCCTTGCGACCAGCGCGATATCGGGAATGAGTTCGGCGACATCCGTCTGCGCCAGCCGTTCGGCCAGTCCTTCCGGCGCGCCTGCGGCAACGAAGCCGAGGCGTTTTTCTTCCAGCCTTGCCTTGTTGAAGGCTGGCAGCAGCGCGGAAAGTTTTGGCTCCAGCACCTTGCGCGCTTCGGTGAGCTCGGCAATCTGCTTGTCGACTGCGCCGTCGCCCACGCCGTGCCTGAGATACCAGCCACTCGCCACGAAGATAAGCCGGCTAACCGCCTGATAGAGATCGAGTTGAACTTGCCCGTCGATGCGGTTGTCGAGTGCGTCGATGTCGCGGTAGAGCGCCGGCAGGCCAAAGCCCGCGCGTACCACGGTGAAGGCGCGAACGACATCGGCCGCCGTGCTTCCCGTCGCTTCCTGCCACCGGTTGACGAAGGACGGCCCACCGCGATTGATCAGGTCGTTTGCCAGAACGCGGGCGATGATTTCGCGCCGCAGCCGGTGCGTGCCGATCTCGGCGGCGTATTTCTTCGCCATCTTCTCGGGGAAATACCCCATCAGGTCGCGCTCGAAATGCGGATCGTCGAGCAGGTCGCTGGAGACGACGTCAGAAAACAGCACGATCTTGGCATAGGCCAGAAGAACGCCGAGTTCGGCCCGCGTCAGCGGCTCGCCGCGTTTCTCGCGCTCGGCAAGGGCCGCCGGCGAAGGGAGCGTCTCGACCGCCCGGTCGAGCAGACCGCGCGCTTCCAGCGCGCTCATGAAGCGCGCCTGATGGGCGATATCGGCCAGTCCGCGCTTTCGCTGCAGGGAAAGCGACAGCGTCTGCTGGTAATTGTTGGAAAGCACCAGCGCGCCGACTTCCGAGGTCATCTCGGCAAGCAGCTTGTTGCGTGCCGGCCGCGTCAGCGAGCCCTTGCGCATGGCCGACGCCAGCGCGATCTTGATATTGACCTCGACGTCCGACGAGTTGACGCCGCCGGAATTGTCGATCGCATCCGAATTGCAGGCGCCGCCGAGCAGCCCGAACTCGATGCGCGCGCGCTGCGTCGCACCCAGATTTGCGCCTTCGCCGATCACCTTGACCCGCAACTGTGCGGCAGTCACGCGGATCGCGTCGTTGGCGCGGTCGCCGACTTCCTGATTGCTCTCGCCGGCAGCCTTCACATAGGTGCCGATGCCGCCGAACCAAAGAAGGTCGACCTCGGCCTTGAGGATGGCGTTCATGATCTCGTTTGGCGAGGCAGTCGTCTTGTCGAGGCCGCTCGCCCTGGCGGCAGCCGCAGGCAACGTCACCGACTTCTGGCCGCGCGAAACGATGATGCCGCCCGCCGACAACTTGGTCTTGTCGTAATCCTGCCAGCTCGAGCGCGGCAGGTCGAACACACGCTTGCGCTCGGCAAAGGAAGCAGCCATGTCCGGATCTGGATCGATGAAGATGTCGCGGTGGTCGAAGGCAGCGATCAGCCGCGTCTGTTCCGACAAGAGCATGCCGTTGCCGAACACGTCGCCCGACATGTCGCCGACGCCGACGACGGTGAAGGGCGAAGTCTGGATATCGCGGTTCATCTCGCGGAAATGCCGCTTCACCGCCTCCCACGCGCCCTTGGCAGTGATGCCCATCTTCTTGTGGTCGTAGCCGGCCGAGCCACCCGAGGCGAAGGCGTCGTCGAGCCAGAAACCATGCGCCTCGCTGATCGCATTGGCAGTATCGGAGAAGGTCGCCGTGCCCTTGTCGGCGGCAACGACGAAATAGGGATCGTCGGTGTCGCGCCGTATCGTACTTGCCGGCGGCACCACATGATCGCCGTCGAGATTGTCGGTGATTGACAGCAGGCTGGAGACGAAGTTGATATAGGCGCTCTTGCCCGCCTCGAACACGGCTTCGCGCGTGCCGCCCAAAGGCGAGCGCTTGGGGAAGAACCCGCCCTTGGCGCCGACCGGCACGATCACAGCGTTCTTCACCTGCTGCGCCTTGACCAGCCCCAGCACCTCGGTGCGGTAGTCCTGCGCCCGGTCCGACCAGCGCAGCCCGCCGCGCGCCACCGGGCCGAAGCGCAGATGCACGCCCTCGACCTCCGGGCCGTAGACGAAGATCTCGCGCCATGGCCGCGGCTCCGGCAGGCCGTCGACATTGCGCGAATCGAGCTTGATCGCCAGCGACTGGCCCCTCTCTTTGGTGCCGGCCACGAAATGATTGGTGCGCAGCGAAGCTTCGATCAGGTTGGCGTAGCGCCTGATGATGGTGTCGTCATCGATGTTCGGCACCTGCTCCAGCGCGTCCTTGATCGCAGCCTTCAGGTGCTTGGCGGTAACGTCGCCATCCTTGGCCTTGGGGTCGAAGCGGGCGACGAAGAGATCGAACAGCGCGCGTGCGATCTGCGGGTAGCGGTTCAGCGCTGCGGCGATGAAATCCTGGCTCTGCGGAATGCCGGCCTGCTGAAGATAGCGGCCATAGGCGCGCAATATGCCGATGGAAGACGACGGCAGCGCCGCCGTCTGCGCCAGCGCGTTGTAGCCGTCATTGTCGGCATCGCCGCGCCACACCGACAGGAACACCTCCTCGAACAGCCCGCCGCCATCGGAAAGGTCGATCGGCTTGCCGAAGGAGTTTTCCAGATCCATGTCGTGAACGAAGACCATGCCGGTCGCCTCGTCGCCGACCTCGAAGGTACGCTCGCTGATCACCCGGAAACCGGTGTTTTCCAGTACCGGCACCCGCCGCGACAGCGCCACCGGTGCACCGTAGTGATAGATCTTCAGCGCAGCCTGCTCCGGGCTCTGCCCGGCGTGACGGTAATAATCGATGGCGATTGGGTTTTCCGCGCTGAGCCCCGCGATCTGCTGTGCGTCGACCAGCGCCTCGCTCGGCGTGAAACTGTTGCGGTAGCTCTCGGGGAAACGGTTGGCGATCGCCGTCAGCGCGGAATCCGCGCCGGACGTCGCGGCAGCCTCCGCCATCGCGTCTTCCCAGGTCCGCACGATGTCGCGTATCGCCGCCTCGATGGTCTTCTGCTCGACCTTCGGCGTCTTGCCGCCGGAGCGGCCGATGATGAAATGGACGCGCGCCAGCCCGCCCTCGGGGAAAGCCGGGTAGTAGGCCGAGAGTCTCCCGTCGAACACGGTTTTCAGATAGGTGCCGATCTTTTCGCGAACGACCGAATCGTAACGGTCGCGCGGCACGAAGACGAGCACCGAGACGAAGCGGTCGAACTGGTCGACGCGCACCAGCGCCCGCACGCGCGGCCGCTCGACCAGTCCGAGGATCGCCTCGGAATGCTTGCGCAGGGTCGGCACCGCGATCTGGAACAGTTCGTCGCGCGGATAGCTTTCCAGCACATTGATCAGCGCCTTGCCGGAATGATCGGCGGGATCGAAGCCGGACTTGGTGACGACCGTCTGCGCCTTGGAGCGCAGATAAGGGATCTTCATCACCGAGCGCGTATAGGCCGACGAGGTGAACAGGCCGACCATGCGGAGTTCGCCGGCAAGCCGGCCCTTGGCGTCGTAGGTCTTGACCCCGACATAGTCGAGATAGATGCGCCGGTGCACCACCGACTTGGCATTGGCCTTGGTGACGATCAGCGGGTCCGGCCCATGCAGGAAGGCGCGGATTTCCGGCGTCGTCGTGTTGTCGCCGTCGATCTCGCGGCGCAGCACCATGACGTCGGGATCGCGCAATATGCCGAGCCCCGGCTTGCCGGCGCGGTCGAGCGTGCCGCTCTTTTCGCCACCGGTGTAGCGGAACTCACGCATGCCGAGGAAGGTGAAATTGTCGTCGCGCAGCCATTCGAGGAAGGCGATCGCCTCCGTCACCGCATCCTTGTCGAGCGGGATCGGCGCATAGCGGAATTCGGAGATTGCCTGATCGAGACGAGCCAGCATCGGCTTCCAGTCACCAACGGCATCGCGCACCTGCGACAGCACGCGCTTCAGCCGTTCCTCCAGCCCCTTGGCCTGATCGTCGCTCAACGCCCTGATATGGACATGGATGACGCTCAGCCGGTCGGCGCCGTGGTCGCCCTTGCCCGCGCCACCCTCGCCGAGGATTGCCTCGACGCCGCCCTTGCCGTGCTTCACCGCGATCACCGGATGGGTCACGAAGGCCGGCTCGCCGGCGGTGTCGGTGATTTCGCCAAGCACCGAATCGAACAGGAACGGCATGTTGTCGTTGACGACCGTGACGACCGTCAGCGGCCTGTCGCCGACCGATACGCCGGCATCGCGGTCGATGGCGACCACGCATTCGCCCTTCTTGTGCCTTGCCACTGCGCGACCGGCCAGTTCGGCGGCCTTCGCGAGTGCGGTCGCTTCATAGGCGGCGACATCTTCGGCCGGCGCGCGCGCCAGAAGATAATCCGCCAGCTTGAGGGATTTGTCGGCGGTCTTTGTCGAAGGGGCTTTCCTGGCTGGCGGCGCTTTTTTCGCTGCGGTTCTGGATTTGAGACCGGATGCCATAGGAAATCTCCCCCATCATATTCTTTTGCGACTATCGTAGCAGATGAAGCGCGTTTGGCGACATGCCATCAACGCAAAATGCGAACTTCTTATGAAGGGCAGATGACGCGCGATCATCGACAGAATTACGGCACTGAACCAATTTCTTCGCAGCCGCTCTCAACGCACGATAGGCCTGCCATCTGCGGTTGATTGCCGGCTCAAAGATTCAGGCAGATTATCCGCATGTGGCGTGGCCACATTGCCGGCTGCGCCGTTTTCTCTGGGAGGAGAGCATGGCGAAATTTCTCTACGTCTACCACGGCTCCGGCAAGATGCCGACCAGCGAAGCCGAGAAGAAAGAGATGATGGACGCCTGGACCGGCTGGTTCGGCAGCCTCGGCGCGGCGGTGGTCGACGGCGGCAATCCTGTCGGCATGTCGAAAACCGTGCTGCCCGGCGGCAAGGTCGAGAACAATGGCGGCTCGAACCCGACCGGCGGCTATTCGATCATCGAGGCAAAAGACATCGACGATGCCGCCAGCAAGGCCAAGGGCTGCCCGATCCTGTCGGCACCCAACTGCAGCATCGAGATCGCGCCGATCATCGAAATGAGCATGTAGCCGCTGCGGTCATTTGCGCCGCGATAGCGGCGGCTGCGCCCCCCCATGGTCGTGGCGCTGACGCGGTTGGCGATCTTCTTGGCGCGCCGGCTTTTCAGCAGCCGGCGCTTGTGCGGCTGCTATGACCCAGGCGACTGGCCGTGACAGCCGCGAAGTCGTCCTCCCGAAAACCGGCGTGAAGCGGAGGTTACCCGGGACCCATTGGTCGCCGAATCGTCGGGCCGGTTCTGCCGTCGACATGTCTGCACCGGAGAGCAAACGAAGAACGTGTAGGAAAGATTTTCACCCACTTTCCATCCAACCCATTGTTTCCATTCACCCCACACATTTTTTCGTGCCCGATCTATTCACCTCTTTCGAACACCTTTCATAATCCAGCCAGTTCCTCCCACGGGAACACCGGTCGCGACGGTGATCTGTGGGGAGGAACCGGCGCTTCCGTCTTGCGGCAAACGTAGCCGCAAGGCCGGGGAGGTTCCGTCCAAGGGTTCTCCTGCGGGTAATACGGCCCGCGCGTGCTGGACGAGCACATAGGCTTTGTCTTCATTCGCAAATGAATGAAGGCAGGGAGCAGCGGAACGGACGGGAACAGAAATCGCCGGCGGGGCGCGGAAGTCGCGCCACATACTAAACATTAGGAAGGCACGGCCATGCGCCCCGCTTCCCGAGTTCTTTGACAATGGCCAGACGGTGAAAACCGGGCGTGGCGATGATGAAGTGCGCTTCTCCTTCTCCCCTTGTGGGAGAAGGTGGCCGACCCGGAGGGGAGGTCGGATGAGGGGTGTTGGACGGAGCGGAGAGGTTGGCAATCCTGCCAACCTCTCCGCTCCGTCTTGGCGCTGCGCGCCAATCCACCTTCTCCCACAAGGGGAGAAGGAAGAAGCGCCGGCGCTAGGGCTCCGGGCGTTCGTCACTCGAAAAGCCAAATCGTTGGCTTTAAGCAGCTCCCGCCGTCTTCGACTTCTCGAAACGCTTGCGTTCGTTCGGGTCGAGATAGAGCTTGCGCAGGCGGATGGTCTTGGGCGTCACCTCGACCAGTTCGTCGTCCTGGATCCAGGCCAGAGCGCGTTCCAGCGTCATGCGGATCGGCGGCGTCAGCTTGACGGCCTCGTCCTTGCCGGCGGCGCGGATGTTGGTCAGCTTCTTGCCCTTCAGCACGTTGACCTCGAGGTCGTTGTCGCGCGAGTGGATGCCGATGATCATGCCCTGGTAGACCTTGACGCCGGCGTCGATGACCATCGGGCCGCGATCCTCGAGGTTCCACATGGCGAACGCCACCGACTCGCCCTGATCGTTGGAGATCAGCACGCCATTGGTGCGACCGGGCAGCTCGCCCTTGTAGGGCTGGTAGGAATGGAACAGACGGTTCATCACCGCCGTGCCGCGCGTGTCGGTCAGGAGTTCCGACTGATAACCGATCAGGCCGCGCGTCGGCGCGTGGAAGACGAGGCGCTGGCGATCGCCGCCGGACGGGCGCAGCTCGACCATCTCGGCCTTGCGCTCCGACATCTTCTGCACCACGACGCCCGAATGCTCCTCGTCGACGTCGATGACGACCTCTTCGACCGGCTCCAGCAAGTCGCCGTTTTCGCCCTTCTGCATGACGACGCGCGGACGCGAAACGGCAATCTCGAAGCCTTCGCGGCGCATCGTCTCGATCAGCACAGCCAGCTGCAATTCGCCGCGGCCCGAGACGAAGAACGAATCCTTGTCGGCCGATTCCTCGATCTTCAGCGCCACATTGCCTTCCGCTTCCTTCATCAGGCGGTCGCGGATGACGCGGCTGGTCACCTTGTCGCCTTCGGTACCGGCAAGCGGGCTGTCGTTGACGATGAAGGACATGGTGACGGTCGGCGGATCGATAGGCTGCGCATGCATCGGCTCGGTCACGGCAGGATCGCAGAAGGTGTCGGCGACGGTGCCCTTGGACAGACCGGCGATGGCGACGATGTCGCCCGCCTGCGCTTCCTCGATCGGCTGGCGCTCGA
>VFQO010047760.1_pt1 | contig 10944 bp, 8 predicted proteins | sample 3512331 | NCBI WGS metagenome assembly VFQO01 (sample SAMN10412371, study PRJNA504923) | tailings metagenome | isolation source: Replicate 3 from Balatoc abandoned mine | place: Philippines: Itogon, Benguet | collected 2017-08-28 | reverse complement strand
AGCTCACGCGCTACCGGCGCGAGCACGTGGGCTTCGTGTTCCAGTTCTACAACCTGATCCCCAGCCTCACGGTGCGCGAGAACGTGCAGCTGGTGACCGACATCGCGCCGCAGGCCATGGACCCCGACGAGGCCATCGCGCTCGTGGGCCTGGCGCCGCGGCGCGATCACTTCCCGGCGCAGCTCTCGGGTGGTGAGCAGCAGCGCGTGGCCATCGCACGCGCCATCGTCAAGCGGCCCGAGGTGCTGCTGTGCGACGAGCCCACCGGCGCGCTCGACTACGAAACCGGCAAGCTGGTGCTCGAGGTCATCGCGCGCATCAACGGCGAGCTGGGCACGACGGCGATCGTGATCACGCACAACGCCTCGATCGCCGGCATGGCCGACCGCGTGATCCGCCTCGCCGACGGGCGCATCGCCAGCGTGGAGGCCAACCCGCACAAGGTCTCGCCGGCCGAACTGCGCTGGTAGACCGCCATGCAGGCCCTCGACCGCAAGCTGCTGCGCGACCTGCGCCTGATGTGGAGCCAGGCCATCACGATCGCGCTCGTGGTGGCCAGCGGCATCGCCGGCTTCGTGACCACGCTGTCGGCGGTGGATTCGCTCGAAGCCGCGCGCGACCGTTTCTACGCCGACGGGCGTTTTGCCGATGTGTTCGCCGGCGTGCGCCGTGCGCCGCTGGCGCTGCTGGACACGCTGCGCGCGGTGCCCGGTGTGGCCGACGTGCAGGCCACCACCGAGGTCGCGGTGCGTGTGAGCCTGGCGGGCAAGGCCGACCCGGTGGTGGGGCAGCTGATCGGCGTGGACGCGGCCCGGCCGCTGCGCCTGAACGTCGTCACGCTGCGCGGGTCGGCGGCGCGGGGCAGCCCGGCGACCCCGGGCGCGCCGCTCGCGGGCGGTGCGCTGCCGGCCTGGGTGTCGGAGTCCTTCGCCAACGCGCACAAGCTCCAGCCGGGTGCGCGGCTGGGTGCCCTGGTCAACGGCCGCCAGCGTGAGCTGGTGGTGGCCGGCATCGCGCTGTCGCCCGAGTACATCTTCGCCGGGCTGTGGGGCATGCCCGACCAGCGCGGCTTCGGCGTCTTCTGGGTCGACCGCGAGGCGCTCGACGCCGCCTTCGACATGGCCGGCGCCTTCAACCGCGTGGCCATCAAGCTGGCACCGGGGGCCGACGAGCGGGCCGTGATCGATGCGCTGTCAGCGCAGCTCACGCGTTACGGTGGCCAGCAGCCGGTGGGGCGCAAGGACCAGACCTCACACGCGATGCTCGACGCCGAGATCACCGAGCAGCAACTGCTGGGCTCGGTGCTGCCGGCCATCTTCCTGGGCGTGGCGGCCTTCCTGCTCAACGTGGTGGTCTCGCGGCTGGTGGCCACGCAGCGCGAGCAGATCGCGGCGCTGAAGGCGCTGGGTTATCCGAACCGCGCGATCGCCGCGCACTACCTGAAGCTGGTGGGCGTGATCGTGGCGCTCGGGCTCGTGTTCGGCATCGCGCTCGGCAAGGCGCTGGGGCTGGGGCTGACGGGGCTGTACGCCGACTTCTTCCGCTTCCCGGTGTTCGAGCACCGGCTCGCGCCAGGGCTCGTGATGGTGGCGGTGCTGCTGACCGCCGGCACGGCGCTCATCGGCACGCTCAACGCCATCGCCGGCACCGTGCGGCTGGCGCCGGCCGAGGCGATGCGGCCGCCGGCGCCGGGCCGCTACCGGCGCACGCTGCTGGAGCGGCTGGGCCTCACGCGGGTGCCGACGGGGCTGCGCATGATCCTGCGCCAGATCGAGCGCAGGCCCTGGCGCAGCGCGCTGGCGGTGGGCGGTGTCGCGGCCTCGGTGGCCATCGTCATCATGGGCAACTTCTTCCGCGACGCGATCGAGCTGATCGTCGACAACCAGTTCACGCTCGTCATGCGCAACGACATCGCGGTGTGGACGCTGGAGCCGCTCGACGCGAACGCCGGCCTCGAGCTGCTGCGCCTGCCGGGCGCGCGTGCGGTGGAGGCTACGCGCTTCGTGCCGGTGACGCTGGTCAACGGCCACCGCCGCGAGCGCAGCCAGATCCGCGGCTATGCCACCGCGCCCGAGCTCTACCGCATCATCGACATGGACCAGCGCGAGGTGCTGGCCAACGGCCCCGGCCTGCTGCTGACCGACCGCCTGGCCAGCAAGCTCGGCCTGCGCGTGGGCGACAGCGTGCAGGTGGAGGTGCTGGAAGGCCGCGCCCGCACGCTCACGCTCACCGTGGACGGCACGGTGCGCGAGATGATGGGCCTGAACGTCTACATGAGCCGCGAGGCGCTGAACCGCGCTCTGGGCGACGGCGACCTGGCTGGTGGCTTCGTGCTGTCGATCGAACGCGGTGGCGAGCCTGCGCTGCTGGAGGCCACGCGCGCGCTGCCCAAGGTGGCCGGCGCCTTCAGCAAGGCCACGATGCTGCGCAACATGCAGGAGCTGAGCGCGCGCAACATCCGCATCATGAGCACGGTGCTGACGGCCTTTGCCGCGGTGATCGCGGTGGGCGTGGTCTACAACAACGCGCGCATCGCGCTGGCCGAACGCGGCTGGGAGCTGGCCAGCCTGCGCGTGCTGGGCTTCACGCGCGCGGAAGTGTCGGGCCTGCTGCTGGGCGAGATGGCGCTGGTGATGGCGGTGGCGCTGCCGCTGGGCATGCTGCTGGGGCACGGCCTCGTGAGCGGCCTGGCCGCTGGCCTGCAGAGCGACCAGTTCAGCTTTCCCGTGGTGATCCGCCCGCGCACCTATGCCTGGGCTGCGCTGGCGGTGCTGGCCGCCGGCGTGGGCAGTGCGCTGGTGGTGCGGCGGCGTGTCGACAAGCTCGACATGGTGGCGGTGCTCAAGACCCGCGAATGACGAAGAGTCCAAGATGACGACCAACCGCAAGACCTGGATCTGGGGCGCCGCCGGCGGCCTGCTGCTGATCGCGCTGCTGGCCTGGGCCTTTGCGCCGCGGGCGGTGGAGGTGGAGACCGCCACCGCCGCACTCGGCGCTTTCGAGACCACGCTCGACGAGGACGGGCGCACGCGGCTGCGCGAGCGCTACGTGGTGTCGGCGCCGTTGGCCGGGCGGCTGGATCGCATCACGCTGCATGAAGGCGATGCCGTGGCCGCCGGCGCGCCGGTGGCGCAGCTGGCGCCGGTGCTGGCGCCGATGCAGGACGCACGCACCATCGCGGAGCTGCAGGCGCGCGCCGAAGCCGCCGCCGCCAACGCCGGCCGCGCGGCCACGCGCACGGGTGCGGCGCGCATTGCGCTGGAACAGGCCAGGAGCGAACAACGCCGCAGCGAGCAGCTGGCCACACAAGGCTTCATCGCGCCCACCAAGCTGGAGACCGACCGCCTGGCCGTGCAGGCCGCGCAGAAGGAACTCGAGACCTCGGTGGCCGGCGAGCGGGTGGCGGCGTTCGAGCTGCAGCAGGCCCGCGCCGCCGCCGGCAGCGTGGCCAGCGGCAGCACCCAGCGTTTTGCGGTGCGCGCGCCGGTGGCCGGGCAGGTGCTGCGCGTGCTGCAGGCCAGCGAGGGCGTGGTGGCGCTGGGCACACCGCTCGTGGAGATCGGCGACCTGGCACAGCTGGAGGTGATGGCCGAGCTGCTGACCACCGAGGCCTTGCAGGCCAGGCCGGGCACGCCGGTGCGCATCGAGCGCTGGGGCGGCGAAGGCACGCTGCAGGGGCGCGTGCGGCGGGTGGAGCCGGCGGCCTTCACGAAGGTGTCGGCGCTCGGCGTGGAAGAGCAGCGTGTGAAGGTGCTGATCGAGCTCACGAGCCCGCGCGAGCAGTGGCGCGCCTTGGGTGACGGCTACCGCGTGGCGGTGCGCATCGTCACGCGCAGTGAGGCGGGTGTGCTCACGGTGCCGCTGGCGGCGGTGTTCCCACGCGCGGAGGGCGGCGGCCACGCGGTGTTCACGCTCGAAGGCGGCCGCGCGAAGCTCGCACCGGTGAAGGTGCTGGCGCGCAACAGCGGCCACGCGCTGATCGGCGAAGGACTGGCGGCCGGGGCGGAAGTGCTGGTCTACCCGCCGGCTGCAGTGGCCGACGGCGTGCGCGTGAAGCGGCGCAAGGTGTAGGCGCAGCGCCTCACTGACTCACGTGGATCACGTCGCGCAGGACCGGGTAGATGTGGTTCTGCCAGCGCCGCCCGCTGAACACGCCGTAGTGGCCCACGTTGGGCTGCACGTAGTGCGTGCGCATGTAGGGCCTGAGGCTGCTGCACAGGTCCTGCGCGGCGAGCGTTTGCCCCACTGAGCAGATGTCGTCGCGTTCGCCCTCCACCGTGAGCAGCGCGGTGCGGCGGATCGCGGCCGGGTTCACCGTGCGGCCGCGGAACTTCAGCTCACCCTTGGGCAGCGCGTACTCCTGGAACACCAGGCGCACGGTCTCCAGGTAGAAGTCGGCTGAGAGGTCCGACACCGCCATGTACTCCTCGTAGAAGGTGCGCGTGACCTCGGCCTTGTCGAACTCGCCGTCGACGATGTGCTGGTAGTAGTCCTGGAACGCGTTCAGGTGGCGTTCCTTGTTCATGCTCATGAAGGCCGAGACCTGCACGAAGCCTGGGTAGACATGGCGCCCGCGCCCACGGTGCTGCTGCGGCACCACGCTGATGAGCTTGTGCTCGAACCAGGAGATGGGCTTGCTGGTGGCGAGCTCGTTCACCGCCGTCGGGCTGATGCGGCAGTCGATGGGGCCGGCCATCAGCACCAGCGCTGCCGGCGTGGCCGGATCCCCGTCCTCGGCCATCAGCGCGGTGGCGGCGAGTGCGGCCACGCAGGGCTGGCACACGGCCACCACGCTGCTGCCAGGGCCCAGGCGGCGCAGGAACACCATCAGGTGCTCGGTGTACTCGTCGAGGCCGAAGCGGCCGGCCGACAGCGGCACGTCGCGCACGTTGTGCCAATCGGTCACGGCCACGTCGTGATCCTGCAGCAGCGTGCGCACGGTGTCGCGCAGCAGGGTGGCGAAGTGGCCCGACATCGGTGCCACCACCAGCACCTTGGGCTGCGGCTGGGTGACACCGGGCTTGGCGAACCGCAGCAGCGTGGCGAAAGGCGTGCTCAGCAGCGGTTCTTCCACCACCGCCTGTTCCTCGCCGTTGACGGTGACGCTGTCGATGCGCCAGGGCGGCCGGGCGTGGGTGATCTCGGCCAGCTCCAGCACGCGGCAGGCGGCGGCGGCGTGACGGCTGCCCTGGCCCGTGGCCTGTGACCAGGCCGGGTCCAGGAACATCGGCGCCGCGTGCCGGGCCCAGGCCCGCAGCGGCCACATCGAGTCGGTGTGGGCCTGGTAGGCGTGGTACATCATGGGCGCTCCGGGGAAGCTCATCGTGGCCACGGCGCACGCAAGCACCGCGCCAGGGCCGCGCCCTGTGGCATGGGCTTTGCGTCAAACCGGGTGCACCAGCCCGGAGACAGCCATGCCTGCCACGAAGCGTGCGGCCACCCCAGCCGCCAAGAAGGCCCCTGCCAGCAAGCCCAAGGCCGCGGCCACGCTGACGATCAGCAGCAAGAACTACTCCTCCTGGTCGCTGCGCGGCTGGCTGCTGTGCCGCTTTGCCGGGCTGCCGGTGCAGGAGGTGATGGTCTCGCCCGACGACCCGCAGGCGCGCAAGGAACTGCTGCTGCTGGCGCCGTCGATCCTCGTGCCCTGCCTCACGCACGACGGTGCCAAGGTCTGGAACGTGGCCGCCATCGGCTACTACCTGGACGAGATCCGTCCCAAGGCCGGCCTGCTGCCCGCCGACCGCGTGGCGCGCGCGCATTGCCGCTCCATCTGCGGCGAGATGAATTCCGGCTTCGCCAACCTGCGCTCGGCGCTGCCGATGAACCTGAAGGCGCGTTTCCCGGGCCACAAGATCTGGGCCGGCGCCCAGCCCGACATCGAGCGCATCACCGAGATCTGGACCGAGTGCCTGGCCACCTACGGCGGCCCCTACCTCTTCGGCGCCCAGCGCACGATGGCCGACGCGATGTTCGCGCCCGTGGCCACGCGCTTCATCACCTACGACGTGAAGCTCAACAAGCCCGGCTTCCAGTACTGCCAGACCATCATGGCCATGCCGGAGATGCAGGAGTGGATCGCCGCTGCGAAGAAGGAGCCCGACGAGATCGAAGAGCTCGACATGGACTTTTAGCCCCCAAGCTCGCTGTGCTCCACGCGAAGCCGGAGGCTTCGCCCTTCGGGCCGTCCATGCCCGCGCAGGCGGGCATGGAGCCGCGGCCCTCAGCCCCCCGAGGGGGCCGCCCGCCTGCGGCCCGGCAGAGCCGGTTCCGCGGCTTGTGCTGGATCAGTTCAGCTCCAGGGCGTGGGCTCGGGGATCTCCGCCTCCGCCGGCATGTCCACCGTGCCGAAATCGGCCGGGCTCACGATCTCCAGGTACTCCATGTCCGGCGAGTAGTCGAACAGGTAGTGCACGATGCCCGGCGCCTGGTGCACGCAGTCACCGGCCTTGACCAGCGTTTCCTTGCTGCCGTACATGAAGCGGGCCCAGCCCTTGGTCATGTAGACGATCTGGAACTGCGCCTCGTGGCGGTGCCAGCCCGTGCCCTTCTCGGGTGCCATGTTGGCCTTCACGAGGTGCGCAATGACCTTGCCGTGCGTGGCGGCCTTGACGCCCAGGTCCTTGTAGAGGAAGAAGTCGCGCAGGCCGCCATCCTGCCAGGGGATCTCGTCAGGCCGCACGTGCGTGAACAGCGTGGGCAGGTCCTCGATCTTCGACATGGTGCATGCCTCCGTCAGGAGCCAGGGATGGCCCCTGCGGTTGCAAGCAGCGTGCCGCCGCTCAGCCCTCGCGCGCGAGATCGCGCTCGGGCCCTCGCCAGGCGCTCCCCTCCTTCCGGAGGCTCACGTCCGGGCTCAGTTGTTCGAAGGCCGCCCGATCAGCTGCACGTCCAGCCGCGGCTCCTTGATCTTGGCGTCGATGCGGCTCTCCACGAAGATGCGCTTGGGGTCGATGCCGCGGTCGGTGAGGAACTTGCGCAAGGCGCCCAGGCGCTTGTCGTTCAGATCGCGGTCGGTGTGTCCGCCGCCGTCGATCACCCAGGGTCCGGTGGGCACCATCAGTGCCACCTCCACGTCGAGGCCGAGTGCGTTGATCACCAGATCGGTGAGCTGCTTCTTGGCGCTGTCGGAGAGCTGGTCGCCCACGAACAGGCCCTTGGCGGGGATCGAGGCCGTGCGCGATTGCGGTTTGTTGTCGATGGGGGCGGCCTGGGGCACGCCGGGCTTGGCGGCACCGGTCTGGGCCGTGGCCGTCAGGGCCCCGCAGGACAAGGCGACGGCGATGGCCAGGGTCGAAGGCAGGCGCAGCTTCATGCAACTCACTCCATGGGGGTTGTGCAGCCCATTGTGCCGGCGGCCGGGCGCACGCGGTTTGCGGTGCATCATGGTGCGATGCGCGATTTCGCCCGCCTGTACGACGCGCTCGACGCCAGCACCGCCACCGGCGACAAGGTGGCGGCACTCGTGCACCACTTCCGGCAGGCGGCGCCCGAGGACGCGGCCTGGGCCGTGTACTTCCTGGCCGGCGGCAAGCCGCGCCAGACCGTGCCCACCGCGGTGCTGCGCGAAGCGGCCTGCGCCGGGGCCGGCATCGACGACTGGCTGTTCGAGGCCAGCTACCAGGCCGTGGGCGACCTCGCCGAGACCATCGCCCATGTGCTGCCCGACGGCGCCGGGGCGACGAGCACGCTCGGCCTGGCGGCCTGGATGAACGAACGCCTGCTGCCGGCGCGGGGCCTGGCACCGGCCGAGCAGGCGCTGCTGCTGCGCGGCTGGTGGGCCGAGCTCGATGCGCCGGGGCGCTTCCTCCTTGTCAAGCTCATCGGTGGTGGTTTCCGCGTCGGCGTCAGCAAACTGCTGGTGCAGCGTGCGCTGGCCGAGCTGACGGGGCTCGACGCCAAGCTGCTGGCGCAGCGCCTGGTGGGCTGGACCGACGGCCGTCACACGCCGAGTGCCGAACGCTGGCTGGCCCTGGTGGCGCCGGCAGAAGAAGGTGCCGGTGGCGAGGCGGGCCAGCCCTATCCCTTCTTCCTGGCCCATGCGCTGCAGGCGGAACCCGCCACGCTGGGGCCGGTGGGCGATTGGCTGGTGGAGTGGAAGTACGACGGCATCCGTGCGCAGCTCGTCAAACGTGCCGGCCAGGTGTGGATCTGGTCGCGCGGTGAAGAGCTGGTGACCGAACGCTTCCCCGAGGTGGCGCTGGCCGCTGCGGCGCTGCCCGACGGCACCGTGCTCGACGGCGAACTGCTGGCCTGGAAGCCCGGCGAGGCGCAGCCGGCGCCGTTCCAGCTGCTGCAGCAGCGCATCGGCCGCAAGACCGTGGGCCGGAAGCTGCTGGCCGAGGCGCCGGTGGCCTTCATCGCCTACGACCTGCTCGAAGCGGGGGGTGCGGATCAGCGCGGCCAAGCCCAGCAGCTGCGCCGCGGCGCACTCGAAGCGCTGCTGGCCGCGGGCCCGTTCCGTGTCTCGCCCGAGGTGCAGGCCGCCGACTGGGCCGCCCTGGCAATGCTGCGCGCCGAATCGCGCGCCCGCAGCGTCGAAGGGCTCATGCTCAAGCACCGCGGTGCTCGCTACGGCAGCGGCCGCACCAAGGCCGACGGCACCTGGTGGAAGTGGAAGATCGATCCGCTCAGCGTCGACGCCGTGCTTGTCTACGCGCAGGCCGGCCACGGCCGCCGCGCCAGTGTCTACACCGACTACACCTTCGCCGTCTGGAGCCGCCCGCCGCTGGACGCTGCCGAGGTGCAGGCCGTGCTCGACGCCATCGCGCGCCGCGAGAGCCCGCCGCCGCGTGACAGCGATGCGCTGCAGCTGCTGCCTTTCGCCAAGGCCTACTCGGGCCTGAGCGACGAGGAGTTCAAGGCCGTCGACCGCACCATCCGCGCCACCACCATCGACAAGTTCGGCCCCGTGCGCAGCGTAAAACCGAGCCTCGTGTTCGAGATCGGCTTCGAGGGCATCCAGGCCAGCCCCAGGCACAAGAGCGGCATCGCCGTGCGCTTCCCGCGCATGCTGCGCATCCGCCACGACAAGCCGCTGGCCGAGGCCGACACCCTGCACCAGCTGCGTGCACTGATCGACGCGCAGCGCTGATCAGGCCCAACAGGCGGGCCTTTGCCCCGTTGTTTGCGGCAAGCGCACTCAAGTGCGCGCTCAGACTGACGAAACCGCGACAGGGCCCGTGCCAGACGGCTGCCCGTTTGTCACCTACCTTTTCTCGCAGCTGAAGGAAGCTCCATGAAGAAGCTCGTGCCCCTGTTCGCCGCCGCCCTGTTTGCCGCCGGCGCCGCCCACGCCTACGACCCCAAGGCCACCATCGCCGACCTCGACGCGCGCCTGGCCAAGATCGGCGCGCCCAAGGTCGAAGGCACCGACGCCGTCGCCGGCAAGGACGTGCCCGCCATCTACTTCGGCGACCGCAAGATCAACAACAACTACGACGTCGTCGACGCCATCCGCAAGGCGCACAACGCCACCGCCACGGTGTTCGTGAAGGACGGCGACGAGTTCGTGCGCGTCAGCACCAACGTGCTCACGCCCGAAGGCAAGCGCGGCATCGGCACGCAGCTGGCGCGCAATGCCGCCTACGCCGCCGTGAGCAAGGGCGAGCAGTACTGCGGCCCGATCGACGTGCTGGGCACCGCCTTCGACGCTTGCTACAACCCCATCAAGGTCGGCGGCAAGGTCGTCGGCGTGACCTACATCGGCCACAAGAAGTGATGCCGCGGCGGGCCCGCAGCGGCCCGCCCTCCGTCCCCGCATTCACTTGACGACGAAGAAGGAAGACCCATGAAACTCTGGGCCAAGACAGGAGCCGCGTTGGAGCGGTTGGGGGTGAGGTGGCAGCTCGCCGGTGCCTTCGGCATCGTGCTGGCGCTGGGTGCTGCCGTGGGCAGCATCGCCTTGGTGGCCCTGGCGCGTGTGGACACCCGCGCCGACGAACTCGACGCCAAGTGGATGAGCGGCGTGGGCCTGCTCGCCGAGGCGCGCAACGCGCTCGTCGAGATGCGCGAGATGGAAGTCAAGCACAGCCGCACCGACGACAAGAGCTACCACGCCGAGTACGAAGACAAGATCAAGGAAGCAGGCGCCAACGCCACCAAGGCGATCGCCGGCTACAAGGCGCTGCCGCGCGCCGAAGGCGAGGACAAGCCGCTGGCCGACCTGGAGAAGGGCCTGGCCGCCTACCAGAAGTTCAGCCAGACCGTGATCAGCCTCGGCCGCGAGAAGAAGCAGACCGACGCCGCCGACATCAGCGACGGCGCCGCCGCGATGGCGTACGACGAGACCATCGGCGCCGTCAGCGCCCTGGGCAAGTTCAACTTCGCCGGCGGCAAGGCCGCGGCCGAAGCCGCTTCGGCCACCTACAAGACCGCCACCGCCGTGGTGCTGGGCCTGCTGGCCGCGGCGCTGGTGATCGGCGCTGCGCTGGCCACGCTCATCACACGCCGCCTGCTGGCTCAGCTGGGTGGTGAACCCACGGCCGCCGTGCAGGTGGCGCGCGCCGTGGCCGCGGGCGACCTGTCCAGCACCATCGTGCTCAAGCGCGGCGACAGCACGAGCCTGATGGCCAGCCTGGCCGCCATGCAGCAGGGCCTGGCCGACGCCGTGCGCCAGGTGCGCACCGGCAGCGAAGGCGTGGCCACCGCCAGCAGCGAGATCGCCAGCGGCAACCAGGACCTCTCCAGCCGCACGGAACAGCAGGCCAGTGCACTGCAGAGCACCGCCAGCACCATGGACCAGCTGGGCCAGACCGTGCGCCACAACGCCGACAACGCGCGCCAGGCCAACGAGCTGGCGCAGGGCGCGGCCAGCGTGGCCAAGCGCGGCGGCGAGGTCGTGGGCCAGGTCGTGCACACGATGAAGGGCATCCAGGACTCGAGCCGCAAGATCGGCGACATCATCTCCGTCATCGACGGCATCGCGTTCCAGACCAACATCCTGGC
>VFQO010047759.1_pt1 | contig 10944 bp, 16 predicted proteins | sample 3512331 | NCBI WGS metagenome assembly VFQO01 (sample SAMN10412371, study PRJNA504923) | tailings metagenome | isolation source: Replicate 3 from Balatoc abandoned mine | place: Philippines: Itogon, Benguet | collected 2017-08-28 | reverse complement strand
GCATCACCAGGAAGATGCCGGTGACGATCTGGATCACCAGCACCAGCAGCGCCAGCGAGCCGAAGAAGTACCAGAAGTTGAAGTTCTTCGGCGCGTAGTACTCGGCCAGGTGCTCGTTGTAGAGCTTGGACAGCGGGAACCGGTTGTCGACCCAGTTCAGGGCCTTCTGGCTCAGCGGCGCGTCGGGGGAGATTTCTTTGAATTCAGCCATGGGGAAGTGCCTCGGGGTTCCTCATTGAATCGGTACCGCGGCCTCAGGCCGACTTCTCTTCACCCACCACCAGCACGGTGTCGGATGCGTAGTAGTGCGGCGGGATCTCCAGGTTGTCCGGCGCGGGCTTGTTCGAGAACACGCGCCCGGCCATGTCGAAGGTCGAGCCGTGGCAGGCGCAAAGGAAACCACCGAGCCAGTTGTCCGGCAGCGAGGGCTGCGGGCCGGGGGTGAGCTTGTCGCCGGGCGAGCAGCCAAGGTGGGTGCAGATGCCCACCGCCACGAAGATCTCGGGCTTGATGGAGCGGTGGCGGTTCTTCGCGTACTCGGGCGTCGGGTAGGCCGTGCGCTCGGAGTTCGGATCGGCCAGCTGGGCTTCGTCTTTTTCGAGGGTGGCGAGCTGCTCGGGCGTGCGGCGGAAGACCCACACCGGCTTGCCACGCCACTCGACGACCCGTTTTTCGCCGGGAGCGAGGGTGGACACATCGACTTCCACCGCGGCACCGGCGGCCTTGGCGCGCTCGGAGGGTTGGAAGGAACTCACGAATGGCACGGCAACCGCCGCGGCACCCACGCCACCCATGGCGCAGGAGGTGATCAGCCAGGTCCGGCGGCTGCTGTCCACAGCGGCCTTGCCGTTGTCGGAGGTAGCTTCACTCATGGGAATCTTTCTCGGTATCGAGGGTGGGGATCTCAGAGACAACCCGGCATTGTACTGGACCGTTTTCGCCCGCTTCCCGGGTCCGCGCGACGCAGTCGGACATCGCACGCCATGCGGGCGTCGGCACGGCGCGTGTGAGAATGCCCGCCACTCAAACCACCCGGAGGGCAGCCATGGGCATGATGCAGGAATTCAAGGAGTTCGCGGTCAAGGGCAACGTCATCGACCTGGCCGTTGGCGTGATCATCGGCGGCGCGTTCGGCAAGATCGTGGGATCGCTGGTAGGTGACGTGATCATGCCGGCGGTTGGCCTGGTGTTCGGCAAACTCGACTTCAGCAACCTGTTTCTCGTTCTCGGCACCGCGCCCGAGGGCACCGCGCGCACCTTGGCGGCCATGAAGCAGGCGGGTGTACCGGTGCTGGCCTACGGCAATTTCATCACTGTGGCCATCAACTTCCTGATCCTGGCGTTCATCATCTTCATGATGGTCAAACAGATCAACCGGCTCAAGCGCGAGGCCCCGCCGGCGCCACCGGCCGCCACCCCCGAAGACATCGTCCTGCTGCGCGAGATCCGCGACAGCCTCAAGCGCTGAGCGCGGTCGCGGCCAGCGCGGCATCGATGGCCGCCAGCAGGCTGGCCGCACTGGCCACGCCACGGCCGGCGATGTCGAAGGCGGTGCCGTGGTCGGGGCTTGTGCGCACGAAGGGCAGGCCCAGCGTGGTGTTCACGCCGTGCTCCACGCCCAGCAGCTTGACCGGGATCAGCCCCTGATCGTGGTACATGGCCACGACAACGTCGAAAGCACCCTGACGCGTGCGCATGAACACCGTGTCTGGCGGGTGTGGGCCACTCGCGTCGATGCCTTCGGTACGCGCCAGAGCCACGGCCGGCGCAATCTGATCGATTTCCTCGCGCCCGAACATGCCGCCTTCGCCGGCATGCGGGTTCAGGCCCGCCACCGCGATCCGGGGGTGGGCGAGACCTGCTCGCTGGAAGTGGGTGTGGGTAATGCGCACCGTCTGCAGCACGCTGTCGGTGTTCACAGCATCCAGCGCGTCGCGCAAAGGCACGTGAATACTCACCAGCACGGTCGCCAGCCCCGGCGCGCTCAGCATCATGCGCACGGGAACCTCGGCAGGGGAACGGCCGAGGTGTTCGGCCACCTGCGCCTGCAGCAGTTCGGTGTGGCCAGGAAACGGCTCGCCCGCCGCCGCCAGCGCCTCTTTGTGCAAGGGCGCCGTCACCAGGGCGCGGGCCTGGCCAGCCAGCACCGCGCGGGCCCCGGCGCGCACGGCCTGGGCGGCGGCGCGCCCGGCCACGGCGCTGACCGCGCCCCAGTCGAGCACGGGCAATACATCGCCGGCCTGGAGCAGCGCCACCGCGCCCGGCGGGCGGGCGGGCCATTCGCCGACCTGGTCGAGCTCGGCCAGCACCAGCGCATCGCGCGCAGACCCCTCGCCGGCCGGCGCGCTCAGGGTGGCCGCCCGATGCAGCGTGGCGACGTCCCCAAGCACCACCACCTGCTCGCGCAGGTCGGGCCGCTCGCGCAGGGCGCGCAGCACGATCTCGGGGCCGATGCCCGCGGGATCGCCCATGCTCACGACAACAGGCCGCTGGTTCATGCAGGGTTGGGGATGTCGATGAAACGGTGCTCGATGCCCAGCTCGGCCGCCACCTGGGCCGCCACCGCAGGTGCGCCGTAGCGCTCGCTGGCATGGTGACCGCAAGCCAGGTAGGCCACACCGCACTCGCGCGCGTAGTGGGCCTGAGGCTCGGAGATTTCGCCAGTGATGAAGGCGTCGACACCGGCGGCGATGGCGGCTTCGAAATACCCTTGCGCGCCACCGGTGCACAGGCCGATGCGCGCAACTGGTCGATCCGACTCGGCCACCAGGGTCACCGTGCGGCCAAGCACCGCTTGCACGTGCTCGGCCAGGGCCTGAGCGCTGGCAGGACCACGCCGGCCGATGAAGCCCAGCGACTGCTCGCCGAAGCGTGCGCCGTCTTCCAGCGCGATGCCCAGTACGCGTGCCAGTTGTGCGTTGTTACCGAGCACCGGGTGGGCATCCAGCGGCAGGTGGTAGGCAAAGAGATTGATGTCGTGCGCGAGCAGGCGCGCCAGGCGCTGCTTCATCCAGCCGGTGACTCGGCCGTCCTGCCCACGCCAGAACAGGCCGTGATGCACCACGATGGCATCGGCGCCGGCCTCGATCGCGGCGTCAATGAGCGCGCGGCTGGCGGTCACGCCACTGATCAAGCGCCGCACTTGCTCGCGCCCCTCCACCTGCAAGCCATTGGGCCCGTAGTCCTTGAAGGTGGCTGGCTGCAGCAGGGCGTCGAAAGCGCGATCGAGCGCGTCGCGGGTGGTGCTCATGGCGGGTGAAAGGCTTGAAAACGGCATTCTGACAGCCACTTGAGGGCACACGGATGCAGGACAATCCGTGCTTTCATTCCTGCCGCCGCCGCATGAAACGCCTCTGGCTCGTGTTCGCCCAAACCGTCACCGTCCTGGTGGCGGTGTTCTTCGTGGTCGCCACCCTCCAACCGCAATGGCTGGGGCGTCGCGCCCTGCCCTCGGTGGTGCCGGTGTTCGAGGCATTGCCCGGTAGTACGCCGGCCGCGGGCGACCCCGGCACCGTGAGCCTGCGGGCCGCGGCCAAGGCAGCCTCGCCAGCAGTGGTGAGCATCAACACCAGCAAGGCCCCCACCGACAACCCCAACAGCGCCGATCCGTGGTTCCGCTTCTTCTTCGGCGACCAGCTCAACAACCAGCCGCAGGCCGGCCTTGGCTCGGGCGTGATCCTCAGCCCGGCGGGCTATGTGCTCACCAATAACCACGTGATCGAGGAGGCCGACGAGATCCAGGTCAGCCTCAATGACGGGCGCGACGCCATCGCCAAGGTGATCGGCACCGACCCGGAGACCGACCTCGCGGTGCTCAAGATCGAACTCACCGACCTGCCGGTGATCACGCTGGGCAATTCCGACGCCCTGGAAATCGGCGACCCCGTGCTGGCCATCGGCAACCCCTTCGGCGTGGGGCAAACGGTGACCAGCGGCATCGTGAGTGCGTTGGGCCGAACGCAGCTGGGCATCAATACCTTCGAGAACTTCATCCAGACGGACGCCGCCATCAACCCGGGGAATTCGGGCGGGGCACTGGTCGATGTGAACGGCCACCTCATGGGCATCAACACCGCGATCTACTCGCGCTCGGGCGGCTCCATGGGCATCGGCTTCGCCATTCCCACCTCCACCGCACGCAGTGTGATGGAGGCGATCGTGAAGGATGGTCAGGTCACGCGCGGCTGGATCGGCGTGGAACCGCAGGACCTCACGCCCGAGCTTGCCGAGAGCTTCGGCGTGGGCGTCAAGAGCGGCGTGATCATCACCGGCGTGCTGCAGAACGGCCCGGCGGCGCAAGCCGGCATCCGGCCCGGTGACGTGATCACCAAGGTCAAGGGCCGCGACGTGCGCGATGTGCCTCAGTTGCTGGCCGCTGTGGCCGCCCTGCCCCCCGGGGAAAAAGCCGAACTGGACGTGCTGCGCCGAGAAGAAGCCCTGAAGGTGGAAGTGACGCCCGGCAGACGCAACCTGGCGCGCCAGACGCTGCAGCGCCGCTGAACTCAGGCAGCGGGTTTTTCGCCCGCTTCCTCGCCCTCGTCTTCCTTGCGGGTGTTCTTGAGGAAAATCTGCGAGCCCCAGATGCCCAGCTCATAGAGCACACACATGGGCACGGCGAGCGCAAGCTGGGAGATCACGTCGGGTGGCGTGACGACGGCCGCGATGATGAAGGCGATGACGATGAAGTAGCCGCGGAAATCTTTCAGCTTCTGCACCGACACCATGCCCATTTTCACCAGCAGCACCACCACGATGGGCACCTGGAAGGCGAGGCCGAATGCGAGGTACAGGCCCAGGATGGCTTCGACGTAGGAGGCGATGTCGGGCGTCGCGGCCACGCTGGCGGGCGTGAACTTCTGGATGAACGCGAACATCTTGTCGAGCACGAAGAACTGCACGAACGCGATACCCAGGTAAGCCAGCAGGCTGCCCAGGAAGATCAGCGGCACCGCGAAACGCTTCTCGTGGCGGTACAGGCCGGGCGCGATGAAGGACCAGAGCTGGTACATCCACCAGGGCAGTGAGAGCAGCACCGCGGCCATGGCCAGCACCTTCAGTGGCACGAAGAACGGTGAGAACACACCCACCGCAATGAGGCGCGCATCGGGTGGCATGTGGGCACGGATCGGGACCGCGATGAGATCGATCAGCCCGGCCGGGCCGGGCCACACGGCCAGCAAGGCCATGCACACCCCCAAGCCGATGACGCTGTACAGCAAGCGATCACGCAGCTCCTTCAGGTGCTGTACGAACGGTTGTTCGGTGCCGGCGAGCTCGTCGGCGGAATCGGGCTTGTCGGACATCAGGGCTTGCTGGACGGGCGGGGCCGGAATCGCGCCACGCGGGCGGCACCCGACTGGGTGCGCGTGCGAACACCGGCCCGCGATTTGAACCACTGCGGAACGGCCTTTTGCTTCAGGCGGAAGTTCTTCTTTGGGTGCTTGTAGACCGGGAACACCGGTTGACCCAGGGATTGCAGGGCATCCGCTTCGGTGGGCTCGCGCAAGGGGTCATCGAGCCCGGCGGTCGCTTCGGACCACGATTTCTCGAAATCGCTGGCACCAGACTCGACGGAGGACTGCACGTCGCGGGCCGCGTTCTCCACCGAATCCTTCATCTTCTTGAGCTCTTCGAGCTCCATCGACCGGTTGACCTCGGCCTTCACATCGGCCACATAACGCTGCGCCTTGCCCAGCAGCGTGCCGACGGTGCGCGCCACGCGCGGCAGCTTCTCGGGACCGATGACGACGAGCGCCACCGCGCCGATGAGCGCCAGTTTGGAAATGCCGAGGTCGATCATGAGTCAGTCCCTGCAGAGACGGTGCGGGGCTGTTGACCAGCCCCGCACGTCGTCACCAACGAAGGAAGAAGGCCGGGCAGCCGACCTCAGCTCTTCTGCTTGGCCTCGACATCGATCGTGCCCTTGTCGGCCGCGCTGTTTTGCGTGACCTGCGGGGCCTGACCGGCCGGCGTGTCGGTAGCGCTTTGGCCGCCGTCTTTCACGCCGTCCTTGAAGCCCTTGACGGCGCCGCCGAGGTCGGAGCCGAGGTTCTTGAGCTTCTTGGTGCCAAAGACCATGACCACGATCAGCAGAACGATCAGCCAGTGCCAGATGGAAAACGTACCCATGTCAATCTCCAGAGAGGGTGGGGAGAGCGCTCGCGCAATCCTGGGATTCTAAGGCCCGACCAAGGTTCAACCGCGCAGCCATGGGCGAGGCCCGCCCATGACGTGAATGTGCAGATGCTGCACCTCCTGCCCGCCTTCGGCGCCGGTATTGCACACGATGCGAAACCCACCTTCGGGATAAGGATTGCAGCCCTGCTCCAGAGCCAGGCGCGGCGCCAGCGTGAGCATACGGCCCATGAGGCGCTCGTGCTCGGGCCCGACCTGGGCCATGGACGCGATGTGCTGCTTGGGCACCATGAGGAAATGCACGGGCGCCCAGGGGTTGATGTCGTGGAAGACGAGGATGTCCTCATCCTCGTGAACCTTCTTCGACGGGATCTGGCCGGCGACGATCTTGCAGAAGATGCAGTTGGGGTCGTGTGCGCTCATGGTGTCTCGCGAAAATCAGCGGGGCATCGGCCGGTTGTCGTTCATGTTCACCATGCCCTTGACGATGCGGTAGAGGAACCAGATCGAGATCACGGCCCAGGCAATCCAGCCTGGAAGCACCAACAGGAACCACAGCGGCGCGGTGACGAGGTAGAGGATGGCGGCCCAGATCACCGAGCGGATGCGCCAGGAGAAATGGCTGGCCTGCCAGGTGCCTTCGGCGTCGCCTTTTTTCACCAGATCGATCACCAGCGCCACGATCAGCAGACCCACGCTGGGTTGCGCGCCCGGCAGCACCGCCGCCACCGCCACGATGAGGTGCAGGATGTAGCTGAGCCAGCCCACGCTCTTGAGCGACTGGGCCTTCTCGTTGTCGGTGGTTTCCACGTCGATCACATCGGGCATGGCCGCGCTCCTTTGCTCATTCCTTGGCTTCGCGGGCCTGCGCCTTGCGCAGGGCCTTTTCTTCGAGGCCGCTCAGGCCCTCGCGGCGCACCAGCTCGGCCACCACGTCGGCAGGGCCGAGCCCGTAGTGAGCGAGCGCGATCATGCTGTGGAACCACAGATCGGCGGTCTCGTTGACCAGCGTCTGACGGTCTCCCACGCCGTGCTCGAGGTCTTTGGCGGCCATCACAGCCTCGGTCGCCTCTTCACCGATCTTCTTGAGGAAGGCATCGGGTCCCTTGTGCAGCAGGCGCGCGACGTAGCTCTTCTCGGGGTCGCCGCCGTTGGCCGGCTTGCGGCTCTCGATCACGGCGGCCAGGCGGGCCAGATCGTCGGTGCTGCGGGTCATGGCGTCATTTGTAGATGGATTCGGGGTCTTTCAAGACCGGCTCGACGGTGTGCCAGGCGCCATTGTCATAACGCTGGAAGAAACAGCTGTGACGCCCGGTGTGGCACGCAATGCCGGGCTCGTGCCCGAGCTGCGTGACCTTGAGCAGCACCACGTCGTTGTCGCAGTCGAGGCGGATGTCGTGCACGGTCTGCACGTGGCCCGATTCCTCGCCCTTGAACCAGAGCTTGCCGCGCGAGCGGCTGTAGTACACCGCGCGGCCGAGTTCGGCTGTTTTCTGCAGCGCCTCGCGGTTCATCCAGGCGAACATCAGCACATCGCCGCTGGCGGCTTCCTGGGCAATCACGGGCACCAGCCCCTGCTCGTCCCACTTCACGGCGTCGAGCCAGTCCATCACAACCTCACCGGAATGCCGCGCTCGGCCATGCGCGCCTTGGCCTGGCCCACGGTGTATTCGCCGTAGTGGAAGATGCTCGCGGCCAGCACCGCGTCGGCCTTGCCCTGCTGCACGCCGTCGGCCAGGTGGTCGAGGTTGCCCACGCCGCCCGAGGCGATCACGGGCACGCCCACGGCGTCGGCCACGGCGCGCGTGAGCGCGAGGTCGAAGCCGGACTTGGTGCCGTCGCGGTCCATGCTGGTGAGCAGGATCTCGCCCGCGCCGAAGTCGGCCATCTGCTTCGCCCAGGCCACGGCGTCGAGCCCGGTGTTCTTGCGCCCGCCGTGGCTGTACACATCCCAGCCCTCACCCCGCACCGCGGCTTCTTCGAGCGCGCGGCGCTTGGCGTCGATGGCGACCACGATGCATTGCGAGCCGTATTTGCCGGACGCGTCGCGGATGACCTGCGGGTTGGCAATGGCCGCGGAGTTGAAGCTGGTCTTGTCGGCGCCCGCGTTGAGCAGGCGGCGCACGTCTTCCACCGTGCGCACACCACCGCCCACGGTGAGCGGGATGAAGACCTGCGAGGCCACGGCTTCGATGATCGGCAGGATCAGGTCGCGGCCGTCGCTGGTGGCGGTGATGTCGAGAAACGTGAGCTCGTCGGCGCCCTGCTCGTTGTAGCGCGCGGCGATCTCGACCGGGTCGCCCGCATCGCGCAGTTCGACGAAGTTCACGCCCTTGACGACGCGCCCCCCGGTGACGTCGAGGCAAGGGATGATGCGTTTGGCGAGCACGCGCTATCCGTTCAGCTCGTCGGCGAGCTTTTGGGCGGCTTCAAAGTCGAGGTCGCCGCTGTAGATGGACCGCCCGCAGATGACGCCCTCGACGCCTTCGTCTTCCACCGCGCAGAGCTTGCGGATGTCCTCCAGATTGGACAAGCCGCCTGAGGCGATGACGGGAATGCTCAGCGATTGCGCGAGCTTGACGGTGGCCTCGATGTTGATGCCGGTGAGCATGCCGTCGCGCCCGATGTCGGTGTAGATGACGGATTCGACGCCGTAGTCCTCGAACTTCTTGGCAAGGTCCACCACCTCGTGGCCGGTGAGTTTGCTCCAGCCGTCGGTGGCGACCTTGCCGTCCTTGGCGTCGAGGCCGACGATGATGTGGCCGCCGAAGGCGGTGCAGGCGTCCTGCAGGAAGCCGGGGTTCTTCACCGCGGCGGTGCCGATGATCACGTAGCGCAAGCCGGCGTCGAGGTAGCGCTCGATGGTGTCAAGGTCGCGGATGCCGCCGCCGAGTTGAACATCCACCTCGCTGCCGATTGCCTTGAGGATGGAACGGATGGCCTGTTCGTTCTTCGGCTTGCCTGCGAAGGCGCCGTTCAGATCGACCAAGTGCACGCGGCGCGCGCCCTTGTCGACCCAGTTGCGCGCCATGGCGGCGGGGTCTTCGCTGAACACCGTGGATTGGTCCATGTCGCCCTGCTTGAGGCGAACGCATTGGCCGTCCTTGAGATCGATGGCGGGAATCAGCAGCATGGTCGATGCGGGCGCGGGTCAGGGGTTCCAGGACAGGAAGTTTCGGTAGAGCGCCAGGCCTTGGTCGGCGCTCTTCTCGGGGTGAAACTGGGTCGCAAAAATGTTATCGCGCGCCACGGCGGCTGCAAAGCGCCCGCCGTAATCGCACTCACCGGCCACGTGCGCAGCCTGCGCGGGCATCGCGTAGTAGCTATGCACGAAATAGAAGTAGCTGTTGTCGGGCACGCCGGCCCACACCGGGTGCGGGCGCTGAGCCACGCGGTTCCAGCCCATCTGCGGCACCTTGAAACGGCTGCCGTCGGGCTGCACCCGGCCTTCGAGCCGGAAACGGCGCACCTCGCCGGGAATCAGGCCGAGCCCTTCGGTGGGGCCCTCTTCGCTGCGGTCCAGCAGCATCTGCATGCCCACACAAACGCCGAACAGCGGCTTGTTCGCGCAGGCGTGCAGCACGGCGTCCTTCAGGCCCGACGCGGCCAGCGCGCGCATGCAGTCGCCCATGTGGCCCTGGCCGGGCAGCACCACGCGCTCGGCCGCCATCACGTCCTCGGCGCGCTGGGTCACGATGACCTCAACGCCGCTGCCGCGCGCGGCGTGCAGCACCGCCTGCGAAACCGAGCGCAGGTTCCCGCTTTCATAGTCGACGACCGCGACCGTTCTGGCTTTCATCTCGCAGACCGGGAAAGGTTCAGAGCGAACCCTTGGTGGAGGGAATTGCGTCGCCCAGGCGGGGGTCGCGTTCCAGCGCCATGCGCACGGCGCGCGCAAAGGCCTTGAACACCGTCTCGGCCTGGTGGTGCGCGTTCTCGCCGTGCAGGTTGTCGATGTGCAGGGTGACGCCCGCGTGGTTCACGAAACCCTGGAAAAACTCGTAGGTGAGCTGGGTGTCGAAGCCGCCGATCATGCCGGCCTTGAACGGCACGCGCATGTGCAGGCCGGGGCGGCCGGAGAAATCGATCACCACGCGCGAGAGCGCCTCGTCAAGCGGTACGTAGGCATGCCCGTAGCGGCGAATGCCCTTCTTGTCGCCCACGGCCTTGGCAAAGGCCTGGCCGAGGGTGATGCCCACGTCTTCCACCGTGTGGTGACCGTCGATGTGCAGATCGCCATCGGCCTTGATCTCCAGATCGATGAGCCCGTGGCGCGCGATCTGGTCGAGCATGTGATCGAAGAAACCGATGCCGGTGGACAGCACGGCCGCGCCGCTGCCATCAAGGTTGATGCGCACACCGATGCGGGTTTCGCTGGTGTTGCGTTGCACCTGGGCGGCGCGGTCGGCGGGGCCCGGTGCGGGGAAGACGGGCGTCGGGGTGGTCATAGGGCGGACTGCAGGGCGCGAAGGAGCTGGGCGTTTTCGTCGGGGGTGCCCACCGTGAGCCGCAGACACCGGGCCAGCAGCGGGTGCATTGTAGAAACATTCTTCACCAGCACGCGCTGCGCCTTGAGGGCCTCGAAGCAGGCTTTTGCATCGGGCACACGCACCAGCAGCATGTTGGCCTGGCTGGGAAACGGCGTCACGCCGGGCATCTTCGACAGCGCCTCGACCAACAGGCCGCGCTGCTCGCGGATCAGCGCGGCCTGATCGGCGAACACGTGGGCGTGTTCAAGTGCGAACAACGCGCATTCGGCGTTGAGCACGCTCACGTTGTAGGGCGGGCGCAGCTTGTCGATCTCGTGCA
>VFQO010002538.1_pt1 | contig 10947 bp, 10 predicted proteins | sample 3512331 | NCBI WGS metagenome assembly VFQO01 (sample SAMN10412371, study PRJNA504923) | tailings metagenome | isolation source: Replicate 3 from Balatoc abandoned mine | place: Philippines: Itogon, Benguet | collected 2017-08-28 | reverse complement strand
GTTTGATGAAGTCAAGCACTGTGTTTGGGAAACGGTATGGCTGAACGAATTTGCACAACACCAAACGAGTAAATCAACTTTGTTCATAGAAGTAGAAAAGGGATTTGAAGAATCCTTGTTTTATGCTTTGAAGGACAATTCTCGTAGGGAAGTTTTTATAAACCCGGATGAAAAAGCTATTAACTTCTACATTACTGAAAGCAATCAACCTGTCATTATTAAAAAACTGCTCACAAGAGCACCATTGATGAAACGATCAGAAAATAAGGTTAAGTTCTACACCCCTACTTTGGAGAAGATCCTCGTTGATCTGTTTGCTGAAGAGCGCCTCTTCTATTATCTGCAAGGTGGTGAATTGATACACATTTATGAAAATGCTCTCAGCAATTACACGATCAATTTTACCAAGTTATTCAGCTATGCAAAAAGAAGAGAAAAAGAGGACGATATAAAGCAGTTCATGACCAACCATATGTTTCACCTAGTAAAAGATGTTATGAATGATTAAAGACAAGTGTTTTACCGAAAATTGGCTGGAGCAATTCAAAAAGCAAAAGGACCACAAACGAATTGGCAAGATCATTCTCGAAAAAATGATTTATGCCCTACATTTACTTGAAAGGCTCAAGGCAAATGGACTGGACTTCGTCTTCAAAGGTGGAACGAGTTTGATACTCCTGCTCAAAGAAGAAAACCGTTTTTCAATTGATATTGATATCATTTGCAATGCGGAAAGAAAAGACCTTGAAGAAATCCTGAAAAAGGTTATCGAAAGTTCCCATTTTAAAGAATGGAAGTTGGATGAACACCGCAGCTATCAGCCGGGAGTTCCAAAAGCGCATTACAAGTTCTCATTCGATACCAAACAACAGGGATCCGGATCCATCTTGCTTGATGTGCTGATTGAAGATTCGATTTATCCAGCAGTGGATGAACTGCCTATCGAAACAAAATGGATTGAAACAGAGGCAGAGACCATAGTCACGGTTCCTACCGTTGATGCCATAACTGGTGATAAGCTTACGGCCTTTGCTCCCGAAACGATAGGTATTCCCTATTTCAAAGGAAAGGATAAGCAACCTTTCTCCATGGAGATTTGCAAACAATTATTCGACTTGAGCAAGTTATTTGAAAATATAGAAGACGTTGAATTGGTGGCGAAAAGCTTTATGGCCTTTGCGGAACAGGAAATCAACTACCGAAAAAACGCGAATCCTGAGAGCGACTTAACGCCTAAAAAGGTATTACAAGATACCATTGACACCTGTCTCATCATTGCCAAAAGAGGTGGCGGATCGGATGACGAAAAGCAAAAGTTTGCCGAATTACAAAGAGGAATTAAAGCTTTTGATTTTGGCTTTCTGATGTCAGGTAACTTTCGTATTGATGATGCTGTGCCGGCATCATCTCGCATTGCATATCTGGCGGCTAAAATTATGGTAAATGACACGTCACCTATTGCCTACTACAGAGGACAGGATGTCAAAGAATTGAATATAGACGATCCTGACTGGAACTTTCTAAACAAGTTGAAAAAGCAGCCGGATAAGTCTTCATTCTACTATTGGTATCAAACCGTTCAATTAATAACGAAATAAAAATAATGCACGAACGCACAACAACTGAGCTTTTGTTGCGTGCGAAGCACAGCTTGTCTCGATGAAGATCGGGAAACACTGGAAGTGTTTTTGCACTGCTTGTCCCGACTATATCGGGAAAACCGGTGAGGCTCTTATGGGGATTGAATCGGAATTTCGGTTGGACTTATAGGGTCTTTTTGCCGAAAAAGCCTCCTCTGATTTTTTTGTGGTGGTTAAAAAGCAATCTAAGCTTAGTATTTGCGGTCTTTCTCAAGCCATTTGGGAAGGACTTTTTTGTGGCCTAGGCATACCTCTTCCAGCCCGTTAAAAATCAGGAATTAAAATTGGTTTGAGACTGAGTGGGTCTGCCTTGGGGTACTTTAAATTTTATTTACAACCGTAATTTTTTGCTCAAAATCAGCTAGTAGTTCAGGAAATCTATCTAGGATCATCTTCTGCTTTTGGGCACGCTTGCGGTAGACTTTGTAGCTGAAAGAGGTTAACGATTTTCAATTGCAATAAACCTGTTCCGCAATATTGAGAGGAAGACCATGTATGAGATGATTATGTGGTGCTTTAGACTCTCCCTTCCCATTTCCTCCTCGTGCCTCCTTAGAAAAAAGAAGGGAGGGAAAATCGATTAGCAAAAGCCCTTTCCGCTTTCTCGCTCCGGCTAGCGCCGACAGCTGTGGTGCGGAAAAGGCTTTTTTGATTTTTGGAATCGGTTCCTTTTAAGAATGTTAAAAAGTTAACTGGTTGTTTTTATAGGACATAGGACTATTTCTCATCAATTTTTTTAAAAAACCTTTATTTCTGTGTAGCGGAATTAACTCTTGTCTTCGTCTGACAAGGGAAAACTAAACCACTATAATTTTGGCCACAAGTATTACTGTGGTTCTGCCTAACTATAACGGGCGGAGCCTCCTGAAATCTTTTTTGCCCTTTACTTTTGAAGCCCTTAGTCAGTCTTCACTTTCCTATGAGGTGATCCTGGTGGACGATGCTTCACAGGATGATTCGGTAGAATGGATTCAAGCTAACTATCCCACTATAAAAATTCTTCGCAATGAGGTAAATCGGGGGTTTTCCTTTTCCTGCAATCGAGGAATTCAGGAATCCTGCATGGACTTGGTCCTTCTACTCAATTCAGATATCCAACTCAATACGGATTACCTCTGCCATCTGATTACTTACTTTAATCGTGAGGACACCTTTGGCGTAATGGGTAAAATCATCAACTCCGCCACCTCTCAATTGGAGATCGGAGCAAAGATTCCGAGAAAAAGGGGATTATTATTGAAATCTGACCAGAATTACCTTTTTGAGGATAGTCATCCCGCTGATTTGCTTCCTACTTTTTTCCTCTCAGGGGCCAATGCCCTTATTGACCGGAAAAAGCTGGAAATTCTAGGTGGATTCGATGAGGTTTTTACCCCGTTTTATTCAGAAGACCTCGACCTTTCTGTCCGAGCCTGGAGAATGGGGTGGAAGTGCTATTTCGAACCCAAAGCCCAGTGTTTCCATGTGGGATCTGCTTCCATCAAGAACTCGGCAGCCAAGTCCAAAATCAAACGAATTTACTTCCGAAACAGAATGATTTTTCATGCCATTCACCTTGAGGAAAATCAGCTCAAGTGGTGGAAAGCACAAACCTTACTCACAGAGGTTCTGCCAAAGCTTTTCATGGGTAAACCATGGATCTGGAAAAGCTACCGTGAAATGCTTGACCTGTGGCCAAAAATTCTCCAAAGCCGAATCCGGATTAATTCACTGATTCAAACCTCAAGATCTCCCAAAAGCCTGATTCAGATCCATGATGAGATCTTATCCCTCGCTCCCAAATCAATTCAAGTCCAACCCCATTAATCCATGAATACCTACTTTAGACTTCTGGGGTTCGCCAGGCCTATCGGTAAATATGCCCTTCCCTATGCGCTGCTTATGGTTTTGGCTACATTTTTCGGTACAATGAATTTGGCTCTCTTGGCCCCCTTGCTGACAGCCCTTTTCGCTGAAACTTCGGATACAATTCCTCAAAAGCCCGATTCGTTCACGGATTTGATGGCTTGGATGGATTATTTGACTCGATCCATTCAATCAGATTTGGGAGCGATGGAAGCACTCAAATGGATTTGTATCGCCATAGTCGTCTCTGTTTTTCTGAGCAATGTGTTCCGATATGGATCATTTAGAGTCATGGAAAATTTTCGGATTCATACCTTATTGAATCTCCGAAAAGCTCTCTTTGATCGGGTCATGGAAAAAGAGCTGTCCTATTTCACCGATCAGCGCAAAGGCGATATCATTTCCAAAATCGCCTCAGATGTGCAGGTAGTACAGTTTTCGGTTACTTCTTCTTTGCAGGTGCTGATCAAAGAACCCCTCCAACTGCTGGCTTACCTGGTCGTGCTGTTCAGTATTTCAGTTCCCCTGACCTTGTTTTCGGTGCTGGTGATTCCTGTATCGGCATGGGCGATATCCAAGATTGTACGCAAACTGCGAGCTCAGGCCAAGGAGGCTCAGGAGCGCTTTGGGTTGATGATCAGCTACTTGGATGAGGCGCTTTCTGGGATGCGGGTAATCAAGGTTTTCAATGCAGTTGAAAGGACTAAGGCTAAGTTTCATTCAGAAAATGTTGCTTTTTCTGATCTAGGAAGGAAAATGGCCTACCGACAGCAATTGGCCTCCCCGGTTTCAGAATTTCTGGGGGTGAGTATGGTTGCTGTTTTGGTTTATTTCGGCGGAGGATTGGTGTTACAGGGTGACTCTTCTTTATCCGCCTCTGCTTTTATCACCTACATCGCAATTTTTTCCCAAGTGATGCGTCCTGCCAAGGCTATTTCTGAATCCTTTAGTCAGCTTCACGCCGGTCTTGCTGCGGGTGAGCGGGTATTGGCTGTGATCGATGAGAAAGACGCTTTTGATCCCATAGCAAATCCAGTGGAGATCCATCAGTTTCGCAAAGGGATTGCTTTTGATCAGGTTTCTTTCGCCTATGGAGAAAATCGTGTCCTCAAGGATGTGAGTTTTGAGGTGCCTCTGGGGAAAACCATTGCATTGGTTGGTCCATCCGGTGGAGGAAAATCTACCCTCATGGATATGATTCCTCGATTCATCAGGCCCTCGATAGGTAAGGTGACTATCGATGGAATAGATATCAACAAGGTGTCGGCATCATCCCTGTATAGCTTGATTGGGATGGTGAACCAGGAAGCGATCCTATTTCATGACTCAATTAGGAACAACATCGCTTTTGGAAAACCGGACGCAAGTCAGGAGGAAATCGAGCAAGCTGCCAAGATCGCCAATGCACACGAATTTATCCTGGATACTCCCCAAGGTTATGAGTCCATAATCGGGGAGCGGGGAGCCAAACTGTCGGGTGGACAACGGCAGCGAATCTGTATAGCCCGAGCTGTATTGCAAAATCCTCCAATCTTATTGCTTGATGAAGCTACTTCGGCACTGGATACCGAGTCCGAGCAACTCGTCCAAGTAGCCCTACAGCGATTGATGCAAAACAGAACCACCCTGGTAATCGCCCATCGACTGAGTACCATCCAAAAGGCAGATCGGATTTTGGTAATCCAGCAGGGAGAAATAGTCGAGCAAGGAACCCATTTTGAACTGTTGTTTCAGGAGGGTCTGTACAGTCGGTTGATTGAAAAGCAAAGTTTCGAGCAGGTATGAGCAAACCCCTGATTTCAATAGCACTTTGCACCTACAATGGGCTTCCCTATTTAAAGGAGTTGCTGGATTCACTTTGTGCACAGACCTATTCTCCTTTGGAAATCTTAATTCGGGATGATCAATCCACGGATGGTTCTTGGAGGCTGATCTGTGAGTATCAGGCAAACTATCCTGAGTTGATCAGAGCAACCCGTAATCCGATTCGAGTCGGTTTTCAAGCTAATTTTCAGATGAACTTTAAGGACTGCCAGGGTGAGTGGATTGCACCCTGCGATCAGGATGATATCTGGCGATTGGATAAACTGAAGCGGATGACGGAGCTGGTCACTGATGCGGTTTTGATCTACCATGATTCAGCATTAATCGATTCAGAGGGTAAGTTTTTAGGGATTAATGTGTCGGATCGGTTTCGGATGATTCAAGGGAAGGATCCCTTAAATTTTCTTCTCTTTAACTGTGTATCGGGTCATAGTATGATTTTCCATAAGACCCTACTGGGGAGGGTATTGCCTTTTCCTGATGCCGGGTATTACGATCACTGGTTGGCTTACATTGCTTCTCAATATGGCCAGATTCAAGTAGTAAGGGAGCCACTGGTCTTTTTCAGACAGCACACTTCTAATCAATCTGATTTTCAAAGGAAAAGACGGTCTTGGGATCGCTTTAGCAGTGCCAAAAAGCGGATGAAAAGGGAAAATAAATGGCTTTCGGCCTGTGGGAATGTAGTAGCAGACTCCCAGGATGCATTGACGATCAAACGCATAAGTACACTCGCCGAGTTGCGGGAAAGCAGCTATTTCATTCCTGAGTTGGGCTGGGAAATCTGGAAAAACCGCAAACGCCTGTTAGCGCTGCAGTCTGAAAATAAGTTCCGTCACCTTGCCTTCTGCTGGAGATACAGCGTCGGTTTGAAAGGAAAAAAACTAGTTCGATTCTGCTTATGAAGGTTTCTGTCATAATTCCATGCTTCAATTATGGACACTATTTACCAGAGTGTCTCCAATCTCTGGTCGATCAAACCTATCCAAACTGGGAAGCCTTGATCGTAGATGACGGCTCCACAGACTGTACGCCCCAGGTTGGAAAATTTTGGTCTGAAAAGGAACCCCGGATTCACTATTACAGAATTGAAAATTCAGGAGTTTCCAAGGCAAGGAATTTTGGGCTTTCCCTTGCCGAGGGAGATTTTGTTCAATTTCTAGATGCAGATGACCTGCTGAGCAAAGAGAAACTGGAGATTCAGCTTGAGGCTTTTCGTCAGCATCCTGAGATCAATCTCACCTATACCGAAAACTTCTATTTCCCTGATGGAAAATCGGATCAGTTATATCTGGATCAGGAGTTTACGGACAGAGATTGGATGCACCGCTTTTCCGGTTTGGGCGCATCGGCACTTGCTCACCTGATCCAAAACAACCTGGCAGTAATCAGTAGCCCCATGCTGAAAAGAGAACTGGCTGATCAAGTGGGGGGATTTCAAGAAGGAATTGCTTACACGGAGGATTGGAGATTTTGGATTGATTGTGTCTTTCATGGGGCCAAAATCAAGTATATCCAAGAACCCCAGGCTTTTACCCTTATCAGGGTGCATCCTAAAAGTGTCAGCCAAGATATCCTGAAAATGCAGTATGGAGAATTGGCCCTGAGGTCGTGGATTGCCAAGCAATTAATTGGCCATCGAGGATTGACTCCAAAAGAAAAGCGCCGATTGGAAAGAGACAATCAAAATCGTAGAACTCTATTGATCAAACACATTATGTACTTGGGCCCCATCAATAGCCTAGCGCACCTCAGGTCTATGGCCGAGTTGATTCCTTGGTGGAAAGTGGGATGGTTTTATCTCAAAACGCTCAATAGAAGACGGAAGGATCATTTTCACTTTCAAAGTAAGAGTTTGGTGCCAAAAGCAAAGGCGGGGAATTAAAGTCCAAACCTTAAGAGCTACCTGTTTTTTCAACCCAATATTTTAAAAGATGACACTTATCGACATTATCATTCTCTCAAATGCTCAGACTGAAGAGCTTCGGCACTTGACAGAAAATGCCCTGATCTCCTTACTGGACTCTGAGGATCAGAGGAAAATCCGATTCAATATTCTAGTGATCGAATCGGCAAAAACCAAGCCCTATAATTTCCCTTTTTGCAGGACTATTTATCCAAAGGAGAGCTTTGGCTATCATAGATATATGAATATCGGCTTGAGCATGACTCAATCACCCTTGGTATGTCTTTGCAATAATGATCTGATTTTTCATCCAGGATGGGCTACCGCGATCATTTCTGCTTTTGATGCAAATCCGGCTTTGAAAAGTGCTTCCCCCTTTTGTCAGTTTAATCATCCTGAGCGTGGATTTATGGCGGACTCGGGCATCCATCTTGGCTATGAGGTGAGAGGACATGTAGCGGGTTGGTGTATCCTGTTGAAGCGGGAGATTCTACAGGTTACAGGCCCCCTTGAGGAACGCCTGAGATTTTGGTATTCGGATAATGACTATGCCAAGACGCTGGAAAAATATGGGATTCAACACGCATTGGTCAGCAGCGCAAAAGTGGATCATCTGGAGAGCCAAACCCTAAAGACCAAATCGGAAAGGGAGCGGCTTCAGCTCACCGGAGACGAGCGGTATTTCTTTGAATATAAATGGGGATCAAGAAGCTACTTCTCCTATCTCAATCATAAGCGTAAACAATTTTTCAAAAGACAATCAATCAAGTGATGGATCAAAATCCCCTGATTTCGATCGTAATTCCGGTCTATAACTGCGCCGGATATGTAAATGAGACCATTCAGTCTGTGGTAAATAGTTCTTATTCAAACTGGGAAATTATATTGATCAATGATGGCTGTACGGATCGCTCTCCTGCCGTCTGCAAAGAGTGGGAGAAAAATTATCCGCAAAAAATCAGACTGATTGACCAAAGGAACCAAGGCCCGTCAGTTGCCAGAAATACGGGGATTTTCTATGCTCAAGGGGAGTTTATTCTTCCCTTGGATGCGGATGACAAAATTCATCCAACATATATAGAGCATGCTGTTGGCCAATTTTTAGTAGACCCAAAAACCAAGCTGGTCTATTGTAATGCTGAAAAGTTTGGGGAAAAATCTGGGCCCTGGCAGCTTAAGCCTTTTTCGCTTCATCAGCTGGCGTTGGACAATATGATTTTTGTATCAGGAGTTTTTCGAAAACAAGACTGGGAGCAAATCGGCGGCTATGATCCGAGGTTGATTTGGGGCTGGGAGGACTGGGAGTTTTGGATCAATCTGCTCAAGCGGGGAGGGAAAGTGGTGAAATTACCTCAAGTGGGGTTCTATTACCGGATTAGAAAGGGCTCAAGAAGGAAATCTACCAATAAGGCAGCCAAAAGGCTTACCATTGAGCTGCTGAACAAAAAGCATCCTGAGTTTTTTGAAAAATACCTGAATGGTCCACTTCGAAACCCAAGGGGAACCTCAATTTGGCTAAATAGAATCAACAGTATATTGGCATGGAAATCCTCAGGAATTGGAAAAAATATGGCAGGACTAATCGATGAAAAGAGAAAGCCTCAGCCGTTAACTTGATTTTCAAGAATTAGCACATGGGAAATTTTTCATCCTCCCTTCACTTTCCCTCTTCATCCTTCTTTCGGGAAAAAGAAGGGAGGACAAAATGATCAGCAAAAGCCCTTTCCTTCTCCTCGCTCCGGCTCACGCCGACTGCTGTGGGAGGAAAAGGCTTTTTTGATTTTATGAATTGGTCAGGTACAGAATTTCTAAAGTTCTGATTTTAAAAAGGCGGTATGCTGTGCACAGAATTCCGGAGTAAGCTAGCTCAGGATGATCGGAGCGGCCAAGAGCTTCCGGCATAAAGCTCTCCCGCATTCCCCGCGCTGGTTTATTCCTTTTCCTCTTGGCCTTGCTCCACCCTGAGCGGATGGGCCTCCATAATTCATGTTTCACTAAAACAAACAAAGAAATGGAGACTCAAGAAAAAACAATGGGATGGATGGAGGTAGCTGAGGTGAAGATCAGCTATCAGCCCAAAGTAAAGGCCTGCAACCGTCCAAAGATAGTCAGCTCAAGGTCAGCTTTCGAACTGCTTCGTGATCGCTGGGATGAGGATACCCTAGAGTTTGTGGAGAGCTTTAAAGTCATTTTGCTGAATCGTGCCAGTCGGGTACTAGGAGTATCCCTAATCGGAATAGGCGGGACGTCCTCAGTTGTAGTGGATCAAAAACTAGTCTTTATTACCGCACTAAAGGCGAATGCCTGCAGTATGATTCTTGCACACAACCATCCTTCTGGGGATATCAATCCATCCGAACAGGATAGAAGAATTACCAAGAAATTGGTGGAAATGGGAAGGATACTGGATATCTCAGTCCTGGATCATATTATTATTACTCCGGACAAGTACTTCTCATTCGCTGACGAAGGGGAGCTCTAGGACTCTTTTTTCAACAATATTTTCTGTCAAAAACTTGCGGAGATGGATCATCCCATCTCCGCTATTGACTTGAGTATTCAAAATATAGAGGGCTAAAGCCGTTTTTAGATTTTAAAACTGTCCTTTTTGCGTTTCTCAAGTTTTTCTCTCAGAGCATTCATTTCAATGCTGATCTTGGTGTCCAAAATCTTCGCATATAACTGTGTCTGCTTGATGGATTTATGACCGAGCATCTTGGATACCGTTTCTATCGGTACACCGTTGCCCAAAGTAACCGTGGTGGCAAAGGTATGCCGGGCTATATGTGAACTCAGCTCTTTGTTGATCTCACACAAATCCGCAATCTCCTTTAAATAAGCATTCATCTTCTGATTGGAAGGAACAGGTAAGAGCTGCCCTGTTAGCTCCTTTCCCTTATGGTTCTCATACTTTTCTAATATCGCCAAAGCTTCAGGTAATAAGGGTAAACGGGTAGGGGAGTCAGTCTTCTGACGGAAAACTGAAATCCAGAAATTTCCATCTATCCCTGTGATAATGTTCTCCTTTCTCAAATTCTTTACATCCACATAGGCAAGGCCCGTGTAACAGCTGAAAATGAAAATGTCTTTTACCTGATTTAACCTGTCCATGGAGAATTGTCGTTTGGATATCCGCATTAATTCTTCCTCTGTTAAGGACTCTCGATTCACCTCCCTCTTTACCATTTTATATTCAGCAAAAGGATTTTTTGCAAGCCATCCTTTTTTTACACAGATCAACACGATTTTCTTCATGTTCGCCAAATACTTAATGGTGGTATTATGACTGCATTTACGAACTGTCTTAAACCAGAATTCATAGTCAGCAATGAATTCATAATTGAGCTTTCTGATTTCGATGTCCTCTTTTCCGTATTTCCACCTGATAAATGATCGTGTATGCTCCAAAGAAGTTGTATACCTTTCTAATGTTCCTGGTGCATATTCAGTATCAAGTTGAGCAGCCATCTTTTCATTGTGGTCCTTGAAGACATCCAAGAGCAAAATATTTTGCTCGCTTCTTCCTAACAAGAGATTTTTGATGCCCTCTACCGTAATGTCCTTTCCCGAATCCAGCAAAACCTGACGGGCTTGGAGCACCTTCAGACTTAAAGAGTCGAGATAAGAATGCGAATCAAGGGTCAAAACCCTCTTTGTTATAGGGATTTAAACCGTTGAATTCCAGTAATTTATCGGTCAAATAATTAGGTTAAATCCCTGGAAATCAGTATC
>VFQO010047758.1_pt1 | contig 10949 bp, 6 predicted proteins | sample 3512331 | NCBI WGS metagenome assembly VFQO01 (sample SAMN10412371, study PRJNA504923) | tailings metagenome | isolation source: Replicate 3 from Balatoc abandoned mine | place: Philippines: Itogon, Benguet | collected 2017-08-28 | reverse complement strand
CATCAGTTTCGGGCGCAGTCGTGTGAGCGTGCCTTCGATGACGGCTTGGCGCACGTCGCTGCCGCCGGCTCGGAGCTGGTTGATAAAGCTGATCAGCATGATGCCGTTGAGGACAGCGATGCCGGACAACGCGATGAAGCCGACCGCAGCGGAAATGGTGAAAGGCATGCCGCGCAACCACAGTGCGACGACACCGCCGGTGGCGGCCAACGGCACGCAGAGGAAGATTAGGGTCGCCTGCCGGGCGCTGCCGAAGCTCGCGTAGATGAGTCCGAAAATGAGAGCGAGCGCCGCCGGAACGACGATCATGAGGCGGGCACGCGCGGCCTGAAGGTTTTCGAACTGACCGCCGAACTCGAAGTAGTAGCCGGGCGGAAACTTCACTCGCTCGTTGAGCGCGGCCTGCGCTTCGAGCACGAAGCTTTCAGTATCGCGTCCGCGCACGTTGATGAGGATGGCGACACGGCGCTGCGTATCCTCGCGGTTGATCGTGCCGACCCGGTCGGCGACGGCGATGTCGGCGACTCGTTCAAGCGGCACGTGCGCGCCTTCGCCGCCGATGACCGGGAGCTGTCGCAAACCTGCGAGGTTAAGGCGCTCCGATTCCGGCAGGCGCACCACGATATCGTAGCGTTTGCTGCCGTCGATCAACGCGCCGGCCTCTTCTCCGCCTAGCGCGATACTCACCACTTCGTTGATCTGCTCGGCGTGGAGGTTGAGCCGTTGCAAGGCTTCACGTTTGGGGGTGATTTCGAGCATGGGCACACGGCCCAAGGCATCAAACTCCACGTCGCCGCCACCCTCGACACCTCGCAGCACGTCGCGTGCCTCGGCGGCGAGACGTTCCAGCTCGGCGTAGTCGTCGCCGTAGATTTTTAACGAAAGGTCGGCGCGTGCGCCGGCCATGATTTCGTTGAAACGCATCTGGATTGGCTGTGTGAAGAGGTAGGTCTGACCTGGAGCGACCGCGATCAATTCACGGCGCATCAGCTCGGTCAGCTCCGCTTTTGTGATGCGCCGGCCATTCACGCTGCGCCAGTGCTCCCGGGGGTTAAAAAACACATACGTGTCGGACACATTCGGACCCATCGGATCGGTGGCGATCTCGGCGGTGCCGATACGGGAAAAGATGTGGCTGATTTCCGGAAACCGGTTGAGGAGGAGCCTTTCGGACGCTCGCTGTAGCTCGACCGAATCGCCGAGGGCGACGCTGTTGCCGCGGATCATCTGGATGGACATCGAGCCTTCGTCGAGTTGCGGGATGAACTCGGCGCCGAGCTTGGTGAAGATCCAGCCTGAGACGGCAAAGAGCGCGAGGGCGGCGGCGACGACTACCCACCGCATACGCAGCGCCCACGCAAGCAAGGGAGTGTAGAGCGCCTTGGTGCCGCGCACGATCCAGTTGTCTTTTTCGCTGATGTTGCCCCGGAGGAACCAAGAGCAGAGGGCGGGCATGAGCGTCAATGCGAGCACGAGCGCACCGACGAGAGCGAACATGACCGCGACCGCCATTGGCCGGAACATTTTCCCCTCGATGCCAGTGAGCGCGAGAATCGGCACGTAAACGAGCGTGATGATGAGCACGCCGAAGAACATGGGCCGGGCCACTTCTCGCGCGGACAGGCGCACCTCGGTCAACCGCTCGGCGGGCGTGAGCTTCCGCCCCAGCACGTGTTGTTTTTCCGCGATGTGGCGGAGGATGTTTTCCACCATCACAATCGCTCCGTCTACGATGAGACCAAAGTCGATCGCTCCTAGGCTCATCAGATTAGCGGTGATTTTCGTCTCAACCATTCCCGTCAGCATGAAGAGAAACGAAAGTGGGATCGCCAGCGACACGATGAGTGCGGCACGCCAGTTGCCAAGAAAGGCAAAGAGGACGACGGCCACCAGCACCGCGCCCTCGAACAGGTTTTTCTCCACGGTGCGGATGGTGGCATTGACCAGATCGGAGCGGTCATAGACGACCCGAATCTCGATGCCTTGGGGGAGCTTTTCCTGGATGTGCTTGAGCTTCGCGACGACCGCTTGCGCGACCAGTCGGGCGTTTTCGCCCGCCAGCATGATCGCGGCTCCGGTGACGGTCTCCTCGCCGTCTTCGGTCGAAGCGCCGGTGCGCACCGCCGAGCCGATGGTGACTTCCGCCAGATCGCGGATGAGGAGCGGCCGGGATGCGCCGGCAAACTTGACGGGTAAACCGCCCAAGTCTTCCGCTGATTTCACGCGCGTATCGGCGCGCACCACGACGGCTTCGCCGCCCATTTCGAGGATGCCGCCGCCGGCGTTGTCCGTGCTGTTGCGGACGACCTCAACGAGTTGCTCGAAGCTCACGCCGGCCTGCGCCAGCTTGGCCGGATCGGGCGCGATGACGATTTGCTTCTCGTAACCGCCGATGGCGTTCACCTCGGCCAGTCCCGGTGTAGAGCGCAGGAGCGGCTTGAGCGTGTAGTCGTGAAGCAGGCGAAGCTGGCGGAGTTGCTCCGCACGGTCGGCGGGCGCGCCAGGTGCGCCGGGCTTGTAGCGCAGCGTGTAATAAACGATTTCACCGAGGCCGGTGCTGATCGGCGCAAGCGCGGGCGTGACGTCAGGCGGTAGTCGATCACGGGCGCGGTTCAGCCGCTCGGTGACGAGTTGGCGGAGACGGTAAATATCCACGCCGTCCTTAAACGTCATCGTGATCTGCGAGAGGCCGAACTTCGACAGGGACCGGAGTTCGGTCATATCGGGGAGGCCGGCCATTTCCATTTCCACCGGGACCGTCACCAAGGTCTCGATCTCCTCGGGGGCGAGCGCGGCCACTTCGGTGTTGATCTGGATTTGTGGATTGGTGATGTCCGGCACGGCATCGACGCCTAGGCGCGTGGCCGACCACAGGCCAAGTGCTACGAGACTGAGCGCGCAACAAACGATCAGCCCGCGTTTGCGGAGGGAGAAATCAATGAGCCATTCAAGCATCAGTGTCCGTCGGCACAGCCCACGCCTCCATTGAGTGCCTGGATCTCGGCGAGGGAGAGGCCGCGCACGCCTTTGACGACGATGGTGTCGCCTTCATAAAGGCCGTCCTTGATTTCGATGTGGGTGGAGTCCGCGCCGCCGACTGTCACGGGGGTGCGAAGGAACCACTCGCCGTTGGCGACATAGACGAAATCGCCTTTGACGGTGCGAAGGAGCGCCTCGGCGGGAATCGCCGGTGCCTCGGCCGCGCCCGCGAAAGCGTGCGAACCGACTTCGCCGGTTTGCAGGCCGACGAATTTGCGGCCGGTCTCGGTGAGCTGCACGCCGTGGCCGGCCTTGTAGGTCGAGGCGGGCGTCGGCTCGACGTGCGGTGCGGAGGCGGCTTGAGAGTCGCCGCAGCCGCTGAGAACAAACGAGAGGGAGGAGATGACGAGGAGGGTGAGGAAGGTTTTCATGGTTGGGAAATTTGCACAGGGTTGATGTCGAGGCCGGTGAGCTGCTGGAGCTTCAGGCCGGCGGCGAGGGCTTCGCTCTGGGTGTCGAGCAGGGCCTCAAGGGCATCGAGATAGCTGTTCTGCAACTCGACGTAGGTGGCGATGGGCACCGCACCGAGGCGGTAGTGGCGGTCGGCGAGTTCGGCGGCTTCGCGGAATTTGTCCGCCGCATCGGGCGACCATCGGCGGGATTCGGCAAGTTTGGTTTTGAAGGCGAGCGCGGCGGTCAGGATTTCGCGATCCAGCTCACGCTGGGCCACGAAGACGGCGGTTTCGGCCTGGCGGCGACGGGCCTCGGCCACGTCCACCGCGCCACGTGTGCTGCCGGTGATGGGAATAGGCAGGCTAAAGCCGACCCCGACGGTGGTTTCCCGATCCCCGACTTTTTCTTGGGAAACAAACGGGCTGACACTGATGGCCGGGTAACGGTCGTTGCGCGCGAGACGCACCGCGTAGCCTTGCTGTTCCAGCTCCACACGACGCAGGCGAAATTCAAAATTGTTTTCGCGGGCGGCGGAGATCAGGGCGGCCGTCTCGGGAACGTCGTTAAACGTGAGTGTGGGAGCAGCGATTTTTAAAGCGGCGTCGGGCGCGGCTCCGCGCAACTGGTTCAACTCGATCAGGACCGCTTGCACGGCGAGTTCGGCCTCGGTGGCACGGCGCTGCAAAGCCAGCTCGGCCGCTTCGATAACGCGCGTTTCCAGTAGCGGCGTGATGCCCGCCGGATCACGAGCGAGGAAGGTTTCCTTAAGCGCGGTGAAGCGTTCGGCGACCTCGCGCACGGCCTGCGCCTTGGCGTTGCTGGCGTGCAAGCCGTAGGCGAGTGAACGGGCGCGGGCGGCGAGAGCGTTTTCGAACCGGGCTAGTCCCAGCTCGGCCAGTTCGACATCGCGGTTGGCGATGGCTTTACGCAAGGCGAGACGGCCCGGCCACTCGAAGGTTTGGGTAACGGATACCGACCATGCATGGCCTTCGTCAGCGACCCTGCCGGAGGAGTCTTTCACGCGCGTGCGGCCGAGGTCGAAAGAAAGCTCCGGGACGGACCGGGTGGCTGAGTAGCGCTGTCCAGCTTTGGCGATGGCGATCTCCTCTTGGTAGAAGTGACGTTCGGGATTCTTGGCGGTGATTTCACCCACCAAAGCGGGCAGCGAGACCGCCGAGGCAGGCTCGGTGGTTTGGGCCGAAAGCGCGGCGGCTCCGGCGAGAAAAAGCATGCCGACCGAGGGATGGATAAAATAATGAAGAGGAAACGTTGATTGCATAAAAAATGAGACGGACGCAATGAGACTGGAACGAAACGGTGTTTGAATCCAATGCAGGCACGGTCAGGTGCTCCGCTTCGAGACTAACGGGTGATCAGTCCGCGCAGGGACCGATCAAACCACAGGGGAGGGCGCGCGAGATAACGGGGCGGCCCGTGCCATAAACTGCCAACCGACTGTCAGCTCTGCCGGCGCCGTGACAAGTGGCACCTGGGCTGTATCGCGTGAAGTTTTCGCCACCAGCGCTGAACAAATCAGACAATCGCAGAAAGAGTAAGACGCCGGTTCTGCGATCTTCCTCGTGGTATCTGAGGGCTTGAATGCACCGTCGTCGATCATGCTGCAAGCGCCATCAGGATGCGTGGGCTCATGACCATGACCATCCTGACAGATGGTGGTTTCGGGTAGGAGTTCCGCTGCAGCCAAGTCGCAATGCTGGGTTGCCGGTAGCCAGAGGGCCAGCAGCAACAGACTGACAAAGGTGCGGAAGCGAGACGTCACGAGCTGAACAGAGCTGGAAGCGAAGCGGTGTCAAGCCGTGGGTGGGTATGGCGGTGATCGTTTGCCACGGGCGGGGTGTGCGATCACAAAGCGTTTGCGTGCGGTCCGGCCGCGGGTTGGGGTGGAGCGATGAGCGAAGCCAACGTCCCGATGAAGCTGCCCTTGGTGCGGGAGTATTTTCCGAAATTGGCGGATGACACGGTCGCGCAACTCGGGCGGCTGGCTGCCGGGGTGCGGGCGTGGAACGAACGCATCAACCTGATCTCGCGCAAGGATGCGGACAACATCGAGGAGCACCACGTGCTGCATGCGCTGACCATGACCAGGGTGCTGCGGCCGGCGGCGGGGGCGGCGTTCGCCGATCTCGGCACCGGCGGCGGGTTTCCCGGCCTCGTGCTGGCGATCGTTTACCCGGAGTGCCGTTTCACGCTGGTGGATTCCGTGGGCAAGAAGATCGGCGCGGTGACGGCGATGGCGGACGAGCTGGGCCTGAAGAATGTGCGCGGTCTCGCGGTGCGGGCAGAGACGATCCGCGAAAAATTCGACTATGTGACCGGCCGCGCCGTGACGGCGCTGCCGGCGTTTCTCGGCTGGGCGCGGCCGCTGTTGCGTCCCGGCCACGCGGGCCAGCCCGGCAATGGCGTCCTGTATTTCAAGGGCACGCTCTGGCGCGAGGAGCTGGCGGGCGGCGCGGTGCAACCGGCCGCCGTGTGGCCGCTCGATGCCTGGGTGCCCCGGCCGTTTTTCGCGGAAAAATTCCTGCTGCACTTCCGCGCGCCGATTGCCGGGTGAGGACGAGCCTGGATGCCCCTGCCGTCCGCAAACCCATATCTAACATCTAACCGCCTGAGCCCATCTGATTGGGCGCCCGAACACTTACTCTGATTGGCCGACCCTGTCTGATTGGTCGTTAGCTCGGTTTGGGTGGTTCGAAGGGTGAGAGCTTATCTTTCGAAAACTCTGCGTCCTTCAATAACTCAAACCACTTCATCAATGCTTTTCCCGACTCCTCTGGTGATATGTGCCACTTGCCCGAATCTTCCTCCTCCTTTTCTTCTTCTGGTGTAACAGCGACCGCAAACTTCTTGAGGGCTTCTGATAATCGGGAATGGAGGTAAATGCCACGTTTCTTGCTAACTCTCTCCCGAAACTCCTGAAGCAGGTGGTCGTTCAGGTAGGCCCTCCCTTCAAACGTTACTCCATAATCAGAATCGCGAGACGCGATGTGAATCTCTGCCTCCTCATTGATAGCACAATGAACGAGCCATTCCCAATTTATCGCGTCGCCAATACTTGTGTCTCCAGATTTTCTCGGTGGGCAACCCGTCAGATAACGACGGAAGGCCCTTCGACGAATTGTAGATTTCATTTCAGAATCACGGGTAAGCGAGAGCACATCAGCTTTGTGGTAGCATCGCTGAAACACTTTGTAGACTGGATCGTTATTGGCTGGCTTATATAGGGCGCGACGAAGTCGGTCTTTAAGACGATTCACTCGCTTCTCCGCGTTCTTAATGTCGCGCTGCAGCGCTACTCCCGACTTTGCGTCTGAAAACAGACCTGGGCGTGGAATAGAGTCGGGACCCTTCAGCGCTTTGAATCCTTCAAGAATGGCCGCTTGCCGATGCTTCTTGAACTCCATTTCCACCTGATAGGTAGCGATTAGAGATTCTCGAATTCCGTCGAGGTGCTCAAGAAGAGTGACCCCCGCTTCGCTGCGCACCCGGTAGAAATCCAACCAGATATTTGTATCAACGAAGAGTAGTTGTTTCATCGTTTGCGGCTAGACTTGGACTTCGAAAGGCGTGCTTTTGCCGAACAGTGTCATTGGCCTATGTTGACATGGCTTTATGGGTGACTGTTTTCGCTGGGGCTTTATGGAGGGGGAAACCAAAGCGTCTGTAAACGATGATATGATGGAACCGTGCGGGCTCGAACATGAGGTTAGTGGGAGGAATGCAATCAGAGCCGCAGCCAGCGGAGGCGGAGGGCGTTGGCGACGACGCTGAGGGAGCTGAGGCTCATGGCGACGCCGGCGAACATGGGGTTGAGCAGCCAGCCGAAGAAGGGGAACAGCACGCCGGCGGCGAGCGGGATGCCCGCGGTGTTGTAGGCGAAGGCCCAGAAGAGGTTCTGCTTGATGTTGCGCAGCGTGGCGCGGCTGAGGTGGACGGCGCGCACGAGCGCGGCGAGATCGCCTTTCACCAAGACGAGGCCGGCGCTGTGCATCGCGACATCGGTGCCCGTGCCCATGGCGATGCCGATGTCGGCGGCGGCGAGCGCCGGGGCGTCGTTGAGGCCGTCGCCGGCGAAGACCACGCGTTCGCCGTTGGTCTGGTGGGTGCGGACGAGCTCCTGCTTTTGCGCGGGTGAGACGCCGGCGTGGTAACCGTCGAGGCCGAGTTCCGCGGCGACGGCGCGGGCGGTGGCCTCGCGGTCGCCGGTGATCATCACGACGCGCAGACCTAGTTTTTGGAGTTCGCGGATGGCGGCGGGCGTGGTGGGTTTGACCGTGTCGGCCAGCGCGAGGGTGCCGGCCGGCCGGCCGGCCACGGTGACGCCGATCAGCGTGGCGGTGGCATGCAGCCCGTCATCGGCCGGGGCGCGGCCGACGGTCACCACGCGGCCGGCGACCGTGGCGCGGACGCCGGTGCCGGGCTCGGCGGAGAAGTCACTGGCGGCAGGAAGCGGCAGGCCGCGGGCTTGCGCAGCGTTCACGATGGCCCGGGCGAGCGGATGTTCGCTGGAGGACTCCGCCGCCGCGGCGAAAGTCAGCAGCGCATCGGCGCGGCTGAGTTGAGGTTGAAGCGAAAGGTTTAAGTCTTCGGCGGGAGCCACGGCGATTACCTCGGGCCGGCCGGCGGTGAGCGTGCCGGTCTTGTCGATCAGGACGGTATTGGCACCGGCGAGGCGTTCGAGCGCGGCGGCATCTTTCACCAGCACGCCGGCCTGCGCGCCGCGGCCGATGCCGGTGACGAGCGAGACCGGCGTGGCGAGGCCGAGGGCGCAGGGGCAGGCGATGATGAGGACGGCGACGGCATTGAGCAGGCCGAAGAGCCAGCCGCGCCCGGGCACGAACAACCCCCAGCTGAAAAACGTGACCAGGGCGACAACGAGCACGACCGGCACGAAGACGGCCGACACGCGGTCGGCCAGCCGGGCGATGGGCGCTTCGCTCGCGACGGCCTGCTCAACGAGGCGGATGATCTGGGCGAGCAGGGTGTCGGCGCCGACGCGTTCGGCGCGGTAGGTGAAGGAGCCGGTGGGGTTGAGCGTGCCGGCGCTGAGTTTGTCGCCGGCGTTTTTGACGACGGGCAGCGGCTCGCCGGGGAGCATGGATTCGTCAACCGCGTCGCGGCCGCCCAGCAGCACGCCGTCCACCGGCAGGTTTTCGCCGGGTCGCACGCGGAGGGTGTCGCCGGGCCGGACCTGATCCACCGGCACATCTTCCTCGCGACCGTCGGGCCGGAGCCGGTGGGCGATCCTGGGGGCGAGCTGCATGAGGGCGCGGATGGCGGCATCCGTGCGGGCATGGGCGCGCTGTTCCAGAATCTGACCGAGGAGGACGATTGTGGTGATGAAGGCGGTGGCCTCGAAGTAGACCGGCCCGCCGTGATGGGAAAAGTAACTGCCCGGCAGGTGGGCCCACCAGAGCGTGGTGCCGAGGCTGAAGAAATACGCCGCGCCGGTGCCGGTGACGGTGAGCGTGAACATGTTGGGGTCGCGCGTGACGATGGATTTCCACCAGCGGCGGATGAAGGGCGCGCCGCTCCAGAAGAATACGGGCGTGGTCAGCGCGAACTGCAGCCAGGCGGAGCTGCGCATCGTGAGGTGCGCAAAGAAATCGTCCCACACCATCGGCGCCATCGAGAGCAGGAGCACCGGCAGCGTGAAGGCCAGGGCGACATAAAACCGCGGCCGCAGGAAACGCTCGTCCGGCAGGCCCATGTAAACGGGGGCGTCGGGGGCGGGCGGGGCTGAATCCACCGGAGCGAGGTGATGGTGGCCATGTCCGGTTGGGCTGGCAGGAGTATGGCAGGTGGGCTCGGGTTTCATGGCAGGATCTTTGGTTCAGGTGTGTGGTGGCGGTGTAGCCGGCGGCTGAAATCCCAGAGCGTGAGAGCCAGCAGGGCGTTCAGGTCGTGGCAGCGGCAGCGTGGGGTGAGATTGCAACGGCACCGGGGGGAGCCGCAGCGGGCGGTGGAGATGGTTTTCTTGGGCATGGAGCGGTGGGTTCACCCATGCAGACGGATGAAGCCACGCAATCTTACGCCGGATTCCCGACCGGAAGGCAGTCGCAGTCCAGGCAGGCGTCCTTGGCACATGCGCCGCAGAAGCGTTCCAAGCGAATCCGCAATTCCTTGCGGGCGCGGTGCAGGGTGACACTGGCGTTGTTCGGCGTCAGGCGCAGCGCCTTCGCTGCGTGCTGCACGGACTCACCGTTCAGGTCCACACGGCGCAGCAGCTCGGCGTGTTGCGGCTTGAGGGTCTTCACCACGCCGCCGAGGCAGCCGCAGAGCTGGGACTCCCAGCCTTTGGGGGCCGCGGCGATATCTTCGCCAAGTCCCTTGATCATCGCGCCCAGCTCGTCGTGGCGACGGCGGGCGGAGGCGCGGGACCGGTAATGGTCCACGACGGCGTTGCGCAGCACCCGGTAAAACCAGGCGGTGAGTCTGGCGTCATCTTGCAGTTCGCCGGCGCGCTGGAGTGCCTTGAGCAAGCCGTTCTGCAGGATGTCCTCTGCCTCGGCTTGGCTGCCGACCCGCGCGGTGAGGAACGCCTTAAAAGCCTTCCGGTGGTTATTGAGCTCGATTGCGAGTTGGTCAGGGCTACGGGCCATAATAGCAGGCTGTCCCAATCGGATGGTTTTGTCAGCTACCGATCCCGCAGGTATGGGAATATCGAAGAGGCCGGGGATCGTAACACTGATGACCGGGGCGGCGAGCGGATGTCCGAACTCCAAGTGGCGCATTCCAGCCGAATGATCGGGATCTAAGGGAGTGGCTGTGGCCGTGGCATCCCGTTGGGATTGCTCAGGTGGGCGAGGGATCTTGGATGGAGCGGTTGGGCTCAGTCCGGGCGGCGAATGCGGAGCCGGAATTCCTCCAACGAGCAGTAGAGCACGGGCACCACAAAGACGGTGATGATGCCGAACAGCATCCCGCCAAAAGTGGGTATGGCCATGGGGATCATAACATCCGAACCGCGGCCGGTGGAGGTGAGCACAGGTAGCAACGCCAAAATGGTCGTGGCGATAGTCATCATGGCCGGGCGCACACGCTTGGCCCCGGCCTCGAGAATGCGGGTGCGGATGTCGGCGACAGTTTCGGTCGGAGCCTCGTCCAGACGCTGGCCGATATAGGTGGACATGAGGACGCCGTCGTCGGTGGCGATACCGAAGAGGGCGAGAAAGCCGACCCACACCGCCACGCTCAGATTAATCGTCTGCATCTGGAAAAGGTCGCGAAAGCCATGGCCAAACAGACTGAAGTCCAGGAACCAAGGCTGACCGTAGAGCCAGATGAGCACGAAGCCGCCGGCCCAAGAGTAGGCGATGCCGGAGAAGATCAGCAGGGTTACGGCCAGGCGCTTGAACTGGAGATAGAGGACCAGCCAGATGCCGAAGAGCGAAAGGGGCAGCACGATACCCAGGCGTTTTTCCGCGCGGATCTGGTTTTCGTAGCTGCCAGTGAATTTGTAGCTGACCCCGGCCGGAATGTTCAGTTCGCCGGAGGCA
>VFQO010047757.1_pt1 | contig 10950 bp, 8 predicted proteins | sample 3512331 | NCBI WGS metagenome assembly VFQO01 (sample SAMN10412371, study PRJNA504923) | tailings metagenome | isolation source: Replicate 3 from Balatoc abandoned mine | place: Philippines: Itogon, Benguet | collected 2017-08-28 | reverse complement strand
GAACTCTACTCAGGCAGCCAGCGCCCGGAATCTCTACCTGCAAATTCACGACTTGGATTCGCAATTGGAGGGTAGCTTCCAAATCAATTCCAGTCCTTGGATTGCACTGACGGACGCAACCTATCTATTGCAAAAGCTTGATGCGGCCTATGGCGGCATCGGCGGCGGATTTTCGACGGTCCGCGGTACTGTCGTTGTAAATCCCTTGTGGTTTGTCGATGGGGTGAACACCATTCGCTTTCGCTTCAATCAGACTGATGGGGTCACAAGCGGTTACCGGGTGCTGAGCTTTAACGTTCGCAATGCTTCGGGCGCCAATTTGATCCCGGGTTCGGTCTTCCGCGAGGACGATCCTCGTTTGTGGACAGCACCCTACTCGGACGCTACTTCGATCGCGCGGGGTAAAGATCTCTGGTATCAAGCGAACTTGACCATTCCCACGCCGTCCGGCGCGCGCGGCATTAAGGCAAAATGCTCCGATTGCCATGCCCAGGACGGTCGAGACCTGAAGTACTTCAATTACTCCAATTTTTCGATTCGCAGCCGTGCGCAGTTCCATGGTCTCACTTCGCAACAAGGCGATCAGATCGCAAGCTACATCCGCACGCTTGCCGCGCCCGCGGCCGCCAAGGGCCGTCCGTGGAATCCTCCTTACCAACCGGGACCGGGGCTCGATAGCCGCCCCGTAAGCGAATGGGCCGCTGGGGCTGGCCTGGAGTGGGTGCTTGACCGCGACCGTGATTCCCTGCCTTACATTTTCCCGGGAGGCTACGAGCCCAGCCGCATCATGCCCACGGCCAACCTGAGTGCCCGGGAGGTGCCCGTCGCGTTACAACTCCTGGACTGGAACCGCTGGTTACCTACCGTCCATCCCCGCGATGCCTTCGTCGGCTTCGATGCAAGTTTGTGGAATCAGGTTTACCTCAAAGCGCGAAATGGTTTGGTTCCAAACCAAGTCTCCTCCTACCTGAATGTGCGCGGCCATTTGAACCTATGGCGGGCTCACCGTTTTGACTTCATGAATCTGGCTACCGCAGGCTGGCCTTGGAACAAGGAACGGTCGGACAAAGAATATTCAAGCGTTCTCTGGCAATTGACGAAGCAATGGGAGCTCAATCAGGAGTTCGGTTTGGAAAGCATGGCCAGGGCTTGGTTTGGCCCCCAGGCCGATGAACGCGCCTGGGCGAGCGCGGACGCTTTCGCAACCTCGCCATTCATGAACAAGATTCCCGTGAACCTTGGAGCCATTGCGAATGGCAAGGTGTCGAGCTATGACTACTTCAACTTCGCTTGGTATCACCTCCAATTGATTTTGAACAATTCCAATAAGACGCAGTACGGCACCACGCCGATCGATTGGCCCTATTCCTACGCCCAGGCGACGAACGGAATCGGCCGGCATTCGCCACAGGCTTCCATCTTGTTTATATGGCTCGCCAAGGCATTGCAAGTCTCCGAAAATGGAAAAGGCCCTGAACTCGGATCCGCAGGCTGGAGTTTTGGCGTCAATCGTATGGACGCCAGCACGCATTATGTTGCCACGGCCAATTACGCGGAATTGAGTAGTTATGAACGTAGCCAGATCTTGAGCGTCTTCTGGCGTATCTGGGTGGATAAGGTAAACACTTTTGCGCCCAGCCAGTTCTATCAAGGCCGCCAAACCTCGCCCACGGATGTGCCAGGCACTGTTGTGCTCTTCGACGGCAACATGCCCAGTCGCACCCTGTACGCAATCCAGATGTTGACGCAATGGGGTGCGGACGCGACGGTGATCCAAGACCTGCGCTCCTGGGCGAAGCGGATGTGGCCCAATTACGCCTGGTAAGGCCCCAAAAACGGCGGCCAAGCTCCGTCTTGATGCGCTGGGTTAGTGCTAGGCGAGTCCTTCACCCTCGCGGCTCCGGATAAAGTACTTGCGTAGCTTTAAGGCTGGTTGTTCAATCCAGTAGTACGATATCGCTGCAACGAGGAATGCAGCTAAAAACTGAGCGGGCGGGTACCGAGAAAATACATTGTGCTGATTCAAAAATAGCTGTTGCCAAAGATAGAGGCTGTATGACATTCGGCCGATCCAGGTCAATACGGGTTGATTGAGTAAACTTCCTCCGAACGAATCCGGTCTTTCGATAAAAAACATTAGAAGTGTTGCGATGCAAATTCCGTCAAGCGATAGACCCAATGGCAGTAAATATGTTCCGCTAAAAACATACGAGGCGATCGGTGAAATAATTAGAACAAACAATAATAGGGTTAAGATCATGAGGGGACGATAAAAAAACCGTCTCCATCGGTGAAGCCATGCATCCCCCCATGACAATGCTAGGAAACATCCAAACATCAATGCATCGGCGCGGGTGTGCAGCATGATGGATATATATGGGCGGCTTGAAGGAAAAACAAAATAGCTAAGGACCCGGATCAACGGAGATAGTAAGATAATCGCTAAGGCGCAACGTTTGGCTGACTGTGGTCCTAGAAATAGAACAAAGGCTGGCCAGATAAGATAGAATTGTTCCTCGACGGAAAGAGACCAAGCGTGACCAAGAAACCAACTATCAGCCCAATGTAGATAGTTCCATAAATACGTTGCGGCAGCAAAAAACATCTTGGTCGGAATTGAAAGCCAGCCCAGAAGCACTGCTATAGCACAAACAAAAAGAAACGCATAAAAGGCGGGGAAAATTCGCAAAGAACGTCGTATATAGAAATGCTTCAGGTTTATTGTTCCGGTTCTCTGTAGCTCTATCTTCAATAACCAAGTGATCAAGAATCCGCTGATGACAAAAAAAACATAGACGCCTAGCGGTGCATTATATGCGCACGCTGCAGCAATTCCTTCGAGGCGATATTGCGGTGGAAGGGAGTGTGCGCCGTGGGCCAGCATTACAAAAAGGCAGGAGATCGCACGGAGACCGTCGAGGGAGGGTATGGACCTTTTATTTGCGTTCGAATGAGCGGGCAGTGAAGTAAGAGGCGAACTCGCCTCCGCCTCTATAGGATTCGGGGGCAATTGCGGTTTCGCGTTCCAGGTCATGATCTCAACGAGTCTGCGGATTCTTCAGGCAAATATACATTGATTTAGAATACGAAAGAATAGCATGCTCCAACTGGCTCTCGGAACAGAGTTAGTCTCATTGTTGCCGATCATGCAAACCTGACCCGGGAGGATTTCCATGGAGGCACGAACTCATGGAAGTGGTGCAGCGAGACAAATGGTTTCTTCGACGTGGCAAAGAAAAGACCAGCGTACTTTGCAATTTATCCACATTCTTTTCGGCGTAGTCGATCATTTAATGGCACAGCCAGGCACACGGGCAGGGCTAGGACGCGGTGTCATTGAGGCAGGGCTGTATTCTGGAAAAATTGAGGATACCACCTTGACTCTCTTGTCCGTTGCCTTGGCCAAGTTCCGTACACTCAAGTAGAGGAAGCCTTGCCCCCGCTGAAATCGAGGAGGATATTTGAAACTGAACCGCATGCATCCTTTGACCTGGATCCCAACTGGGATTCAGAGCCTGATCGATGTTGGCTGTAACGCCGGCGACCTGTTGCGCGACATAGCCCAGGCCCGGCCGGGAATTCGTCTCGGTGGAGTAGACGTCAACCAGGAAGCGGTCGCGACGGCTCGTCGTGCCGTTCCCGAAGCCCGCATCGAACAGCGCCCCGGTTACGAGTTGCCCTTCGAGGATGGGAGTTTTGAGTATGCAACCATCATCGAGGTGATCGAGCACATTCCCTCCGCCAAAAGGCGCGCGACGCTGGAAGAAATTCACCGGGTCCTCGGCCCAGGCAAGACGCTCTTGCTTCGTTGCCCGCACGCTGGTTGGTTCGATTGGCTGGACTCAAATAACCTCCGCTTTCGTTTCCCTGGGCTCTACGCTAAGTTTGTCGGCAAGGGCATGCGGGACAAAGGTTATGCGGCAGGTTCCGACGATGTCGTGTGGCACCACCACTTCACGGAAGCCGAACTCCTGGATCTGACACGAGGATTGTTTCGCGTGCGCTCGAAAGCTTTTGGCGGACTCTTGCTTTTTCCCATTATCGATATCTTGCGCTGGCCTTTTTACAGGCGCCGCATGCTGGGGCACCCAGCGCTGAATGTGTTGGAGAACATCGCGAATTGGGATATGGGATTCGATTTTGGTAAAGCTTCGTTTACGGTCTTGCTGGAACTAGAGAAGATTTAGAACCGCGCCATATCGCTTCAAGCGGTCCGGTGCGTATAGATCCGATTAAGTCCAAAGCTTTTCGTTAACCGGAAGCCGCACTCTTCGAAAAGCCCATGAAGAGCGTCAATTGAGCTCCCGTTGAGCTCAAGCCAGTGCGTATTGAATTCGGCCAGCACGACTTTTACGTAGCCACTTGCAAAGAAACGTTGTCCGCCTCTGATCACGTTGGGTTCAAATCCTTCAACGTCCATTTTCACAACATCGATTGATGCCCTATCTGGAAATTGAAATTCCGCGTCGAGGCGCTTCACTGCAACGCGGGCAATAGTTTGCTGCTCATGGGGAACCATGGTGGGTGTATGATTTCCTGCTTCCCCTAGGTACAGCGCCAATTCTCCTTCCGTTTCGGCCAAGCCTGCATTCACGGCCTTGACATTGCTCCATCCATTTTCGGAAATCATGCGAGAGAGGCGTTCGAATGCCCATGGACTAGGCTCGTACGCGTACACTTGGCCTTCGGGGCCCACTCGCGACCGGGCCAGTGCCGTAAAGTAGCCTACGTTTGCGCCGATATCGAGGAAACTCATCCCGGGCTTCAGAAGCGACTCTATCGCTTCCGTCTCTTCCCGCTCGAAGGTTCCCATATAGATACTTCGCTGGATCAGATCGCTCAGATCGAGTTCCATGCGCCCACCGAATATCTCTGCGGTACGGTTACCGGACACGGGAACGAAAGGATTCAAAATACGGTGCTTACCCCGAAACCGTATCTGTCGCGTCACCGTGAGTAGAGGATCGAGCATAGAGAGTACCCCACGTTAACATCATCTCGCCGCTGGCTCCCGCGCGGATCGAGCCCAAATAACTGTCAAGGTTAGCAAGTAGCCTCCTTCATTTCGTTGGGCCACACACTACCTGTGTGCGCAGCGGACCTCATGGCATCCTGAGAAGACATGCGAATTGCGGTTTTTGGATTGGGCTATGTGGGATGCGTCAGCGCAGCGTGTCTTGCCCGGTTGGGTCATCAGGTCCGCGGCGTGGATACCGACGCCTACAAAGTCGATCTCATCAATCGTGGATTGGCCCCCTTTCATGAGCCCGGCCTCGAAGCTTTGCTGACGGAAGGCGTCGCTGCGGGAACGCTCGCCGCCACGACGTCGATCGGCGAAATTTTAACCGACACGGATGTAGCGCTGATTTGCGTGGGAACGCCTTCAGACGCCGAAGGGAACCTCGATCTCACCTATCTTCGCCGTGTGGCTTCACAGATCGCCGCTGCGCCGAGATCATCTTCGCTCATCGTTTCGATTCGCAGCACCGTTTTTGCGGGAGTCAATGAGCAGATCTACAACGAAATCTTCCAATTGGATCCCGGGATTCAAATGGTCGCCAACCCCGAATTTCTTCGCGAAGGTTGCGCTGTGCGTGACTTTCTTGAGCCCAGCCTGATTGTCGTCGGCGGCGATGACACCGGCGCGGCCGCCAAGGTGGCTTCCATATACGAATCGCTGCCGTGTTCCGTGGTCCGCACCGGTTTGCGAGCTGCTTAGATGATCAAATACGCCGCCAACGCTTTCCACGCCGTCAAGATCGCCTTTGCCAATGAGACAGGCAGTCTTTGCCGTCAACTTGGTATCGACGGCGGCGAAGTGATGCATGTGCTCTGCCAGGACACAAAACTAAATATCTCGACCGCATACTTGAAGCCGGGTTTCGCTTTTGGCGGGTCTTGTCTGCCCAAGGACCTCCGGGCTCTGGATTGCCGCGCGCGCGCGGCCGGGCTCCGTCTTCCTTTACTCCAGAACGTACTGACGAGTAACCGCGAGCATCTAAACCGTCTTGTCAATCGCGTGGGTCAACTTCCAGCACACCGCATCGGTATTTTCGGCCTAGCCTTCAAGGAAGACACCGACGACCTGCGAGAAAGCCCGGTCATCCAACTCGTGGAAAGCCTACTCGCCGAAGGCCGCTCGCTGCGAGTATTCGATGCCAACATCGATATGCAACGCCTCCATGGCGCCAATCAGCGCTATCTGCTGGAACACCTGCCGCATATTCATCGCCTGATGGTTCCGTCACTTGAAGATTGGCTGGCTTGGTGCGAGGTAATCGTCATCGCTCAGAAAGCCCCGGCCACGACGCGCCTCCATCTGGAAGAGTCGGGCAAACTTATTGTCGACTTGACCGTATAAACCCGGCGCCGATGAAAATACTTTGGGTTAAGACGGATTACCTTCATCCAACCGACAGGGGCGGTCGAATCCGTTCATTGGAGATGCTGAAACGATTGCACTTGCGTCATGAAGTTCACTTCTTGACCTTGGATGATCCGGAAAATAAGGAAGGTCCCCTCCGAGCCAACGAGTACTGTCAACGGCATATCGCGGTGTCTCATCGTGTAGCCGGGAAAGGATCGCCGGGCTTTTGGCTGGATCTGCTGCGTGGGCTTGTTGGGCCGCTGCCCGTGGCCATTGCCAGGTGGCAAAACGAAGCCATGCGCGCAAAAGCGAATGATCTTATTGAAAGCGAAGGCTACGACGCGATAGTGTGCGACTTCCTGGCCCCCGCCGCTAGTCTCGATCATTGGCCACGCATGGTGCTCTTTCAGCACAACGTCGAGTTTCTAATCTGGCAGCGTCACGCGGATTGCGCAGCCACGCCTTTACATAGATGGTATTTGCGCAGACAGGCGAATTATATGAAGACCTTCGAGGAATCGGCGAGCACGCAGTTCCGCCGCGTGGTTTGTGTCAGCGAGGAGGATGCGCGACTGACACGCAGTATGTATGGACGCAAGGACGCCGCATGGGTGCCTACGGGAGTGGACACCGATTATTTCTCCGCGCCTCTCAAGACTTCGGCTTCGATCAGCGATCTGATTTTTCTTGGCTCCATGGATTGGCTTCCGAACGTTGATGGGGTCGACTGGCTAACGGCGGAGATCCTACCGCGAATTTGGGCCCGTCGTCCGGATACGAACGTGGCGTTAGTGGGCCGCCGTCCGGAGCGGCGCGTTTTGGAACTCGCTCAGGATGACCGCATCAAAGTCAGTGGCACGGTGGAAGACGTGCGTCCATGGCTACGCGCCGCCAAGGTCTCGATCGTTCCTTTACGTATCGGCGGCGGCACGCGGTTGAAAATCTACGAAGCGATGGCAGCGGGTATCCCCGTCGTTTCCACTACCACTGGAGCCGAGGGTCTGGACGTGACTCACGGCGAAGACATTCTAATCGCGGATTCGGCTGAGGACTTCGCCGCCCGGTGCCTAGCGTTACTGGAAGAAACGAACTTGCGGCAGAGCATAGCTGGGATAGCTCTTGAAAGAGTGCGGACGCGCCACGACTGGGAGAGCGTGACGCGCCGCTTTGAAGCATATTTGAGTGACTGAATCTATGGTTTCGGCATGTTGTAACAGCTCGCATTCACCGTCAGATTGTCCCCGTTCAGCGTACATGTCCCTAGCGTTCGCGCATCGTTCCAGCGGATTTGGATCTGCGCTGTGGCGCCGCCGGAGTGTGCAGCCGCCGAGGTGCCATTTCTGCCCCGGGTACAACCGCTCAGTGTCGCCCCACTTCGCGCCGCGCAATCGATGTCTTCGGCGTCGACGCGAATACGAAAATTCGCCGTGTTCCAGAGCGAACCAGGGTCGCTTGCGAGCGTGATCGTAGTCTGGGAATTGGTGATCGCGCTTGCGAGCGCGCCACTCGGTCCCGTCCACCACGCCGAACCGCAGGAAACAAGCCGGTCCAGCGTTGTTGAGTTCACGCCAAATGCCCGCCCCATGACGATGGAATGCCAGATCATACTGGGCATATTGGGGAGTGCGATGGAGATCGGGATATTGAAGTCCATCGGCATCTGCTGAGCTTGACCGTTTGTCCTTGCCGCCCACATCGGTTGTGTGAAAAGCGCGGCGCTATCGTTTTGTTCGTCCCCGCAAGCGAGTGCGGTCCACTTCGTGTAGCCCGTATCGATGATGGCCGTTCGCCAAGTAGAGCGATCCTCATTTGGCAGCCCCTCCCAAGCGTTCCAAACTGAATACTCGGTTAGCAGTTGTGGCATAACTGCGTTGTAGTACCACCCATGCGAACTCCCGGTCCAGTCCGGCGTTGTGTTCCGGTAGCGCTGGAAGTTCTGCATGACCCACTGCGCGGCCATCAAAGGCAAGTCGATTCCGAAATTCGCCGCCAAATTCGAGAAATATCCAAACGTATAGGGCATGTCCATCGGAGAAATGCTGCTGAACATGTTGCACGGCGGTCCCGTACTCAAGCATTGGTTGTTATCCCGATTCATGATTCCCTGCAACTGATACCAGATCAAAGACATGATGCGCTCCGTTGCCACGGTGCCGTCGAACATGCCCGGAATATCCCCGTTGTTGCCCCATGCTTTGGCAAGGTTGAAGCTGCTGGCGAATGGTGTGTTCGTTAAACTGTTCCGGTCGATTTGATTGCGCGGCCAAAGGACCTGTCCGTATTGCTCCAGTCCGAACTCGTGAAGTACTTCGAATTGCTTTGTCATGGACCACAACCCGACGCTGTACACTCGCTTTGAGTATTCATTCGCGGCGTTCTTCACGCTCCGCGTACATTCTGAGTCCGCCGGATTGCCCTGACAAACATCGCTTATTCCGTGCAAAATTAAGCCACTAGCCAAGAACTTCCCGTTCATGTTGCCGATGTCGCCGTAGATCCCCGTGGTGCCGCCGCCTGAAGCGGCCAAGCCCGCAAGATAAGCCGCACACCCTGCGCCCGGACAAATACCCGCATTCGCGCCTTCAAAGCGTGCCCGGTAGCCATCGTAGCCGCGCAAGGGCTGTGAAGTCGGCCAATACGTGCGATCAGCCCCAAAACCGGAATTGGCTGCCGTCGAATACGTATCCTTGGGATGCAGCAAGGGAAGCCAATCGTTCCAGTCGAGCATTTGCAGGTTGATGCGTTGTTGCGCAAAATGCGCGCCCGTCCGGGTCGGATTCCAGTCCGACGCTTCAATCGACGAGCCAAACAACTCTTCGATCATGCCCGCATTATTGGGAAGCACATCGCGATATGTGCAAGCGCCGGCCCAATCATAGGCTGAGACTACGGTTGCATTGGGACAAGGCTGGTAAACCGGATTGTACGGACGGCCGGGATTCGATGAGGTGTTGGCGCGGATGTAGGCCGCGATGTCTTTGCCCTCTTGCTCTGTGTATCCGTGGAATATTGACCGCTTAATGATGGAATCGTTCGAGTAGTTGAAGTACTTGAGGTCCAGCCCGTTCTTGGTATGACACTCCGCACAGCTTGCCGTGATGACTTGCCCAGGGAATTCAGGCGAAAGCAGATCGTTCGCGGCCCACCTGGTCGCGCCATTGCCCGCATTCGATCCGGTGGGGGCCGTCCAGGAGTTCACGTTCTCCCAAGTGAAATCATCCACGTCCACGATGAGCTTGGCAACCTTCACGCCCGCATAATTCTTCGTGCCCGCTTGCTTACCGTTGCTATCGGAAATCGTGAATGTGAAAGTATCGGAATCGACAACCGTGATCGTGTGAATCCCGTTCACTCGCCAAGCGATTCCTGGATATGCTTCGATCCGCACGTCGTCACCCGTCGTGTATCCGTGCGCCGTGGCGGTGTCCACTGTAGCCGTGGAACCACTCACCGCGACTTGCGAAACAGCAATGTCCGGTTGCATGAGGTTCATCTCGACAACGCGAGAACCAGACTGATCGCGCCATTCTTTCGCGAATCGAAAAGAGATCGTGTTCGCTCCCGTCGTCACCAGCGAGGCCGGAAGCGCCATAGACAATTCCAGCAAAGATTGCCCAAAATCAAGGCTAGCCACGCCCGTCCAATTCGCATGAGTGCCGAGTTTCGTCACGTTCGCGTGTTTGATGTCGGTCCATGCCCCACCGTTCACGCGCACTTGGGCTTTGCCTTCGTAGGCTGGCCGGTGGATACGGAGGTAAAGCCGCTCTGTACCGGAGAGGTCCGCACTCGCTCTGGCGTTGACAACATAGGACCGCTCGAAGCCTTCAAAGCCAATAATCTCCAAAGGCATGGTGTAGGAAGTCAACGGGGCCGGAATGTACTGCGGAATCGAAACAATTCCCGGCACGCCGACAACGTTATTGCTGCCGTCGTAGCGCGTCACGGTGAGTTTGGGTGGCCCATAGTGAAGCGGCATTTGAATGTTGCAAGGGTCAGAGCAAGTTGTCTCGCTCTTGCCCGCCGTGTAGTACTTCGACCCCCACGCGGTCACCTTCTGATAGGTGGCCCCGCGAAGAGGGAGGCTCATGCGGACAACGTAGGATTGCTCCACGCCATCAACGGTGTGCGTGACAAGCAAGGATTCAGCGCCGTTGTCCAGACGCAGGGTAACCCCAAATTCGTAGGAGGTGGCGGCGTGAAGGGAGAGGGCGGCTAGGAGGCAGAGGAAGAACCGCATCTTAGTGATTCACCACCACGGAATAAGTGCGCAATGCGGATAAAGTGGCGGAAGCATTCACGCAGCGCAAGCTCAGGAAATCCCCAGCAACGAAAGAGAACGAATTTGTCGTATCGCTGAATAATCCAGCCGCCGCGTTTATAGGGACGGTCACTGACAGCGTCTGGTCCACATCGTTCTTTCGCCACGTACACACCAAGTTTCCGTCGCTGCCCTGCGTGCCATCCGTATGGAAATAAAAATTCCGCATTGTGCCAGGTCCTGGGGCTACCACTTGACGCTGGAAAAAGGCATTGCTGCAAGTGTTGAATCCGAACCCGCAATAGGATACCCCGGAGTTGGAGCC
>VFQO010047756.1_pt1 | contig 10950 bp, 21 predicted proteins | sample 3512331 | NCBI WGS metagenome assembly VFQO01 (sample SAMN10412371, study PRJNA504923) | tailings metagenome | isolation source: Replicate 3 from Balatoc abandoned mine | place: Philippines: Itogon, Benguet | collected 2017-08-28 | reverse complement strand
GGTGTGGTATTCTCAGCTGATCAGGCTTTTAGTTGAACCATAGCTGGCCATCCAGCCCGTCGACCGGAGCAGCATGGGCCTCGCAGCACCCGCCTGGCCGCCGCCCGCACCTCGTCGACGTTGAAGATGGCTGCAGCGCGAGCAATCTGCCCCGCCAGCAGCGTGGCCAGCTCCAGGTTCTGGTAAGCGGATGGCAAACACACAGTGTGTGATGACAAGCGGCAGCGGCAGGCTTGCGGTGCATAACGCATACATTGCATCGGCAGCAGCGTGCACGCATCAGCAGCGAAGTGCCGCTCGCATCGGCCAAAGCACCGTCCACAAGCACGGCTTCACCTGAGCATTCTCAATGCAGGAGGACGCCACTGCAATGGACAGCGTGTAGGGCCGGCCGCTGGTGGAGGGCCTGGGGTTTAGTCGGGAGGAAGAGGGAGTGAATCTCAGGTCGGCTTGCAGCCGCGGCAGGCGGTGGCGGCGGCGGCAGCCGAGCGGCGCAAGCTGATTCGGCCGCATGCACATTCATATGACTGCAATCTCTCCGCAGTTGTTATGGACGAAGTGGGCGGCGCAGAGGCGCAGCCAGCGAGCGGCGGCTATATGCAGCAGAGCGCTCACTGCTCGGCGGGCGCATCCAGTGCCGCGTCGCTTTTGCGCTTCTTATCGCGGTTCTCAGAGCGCTCGCCCTTGTCCCGTTTCTTGCTTTTCTTGTCGGATCCCATAGCTGCTGGCGTCTGGGCGCGTTTTTACGCTGCTAGAGTGTTCAATTGACGACAGTGGCAGTCGGGCTGCCGATATTCGGCAACACAAGGCTCGTGCAAGCAGGCCAAGACAAATGCGGAGCTCCATTTCGGAAGCCCGCCCCCAAACGTGTCGTGGTCCGCATGATCACGCTGTCTGGATATCTTGCAGAGCTGTGGGACAGCCCGATCGCGCCTGCGGGCCACCTAGCTTCCTAGCGCATCGGTCGCTGAAACCAGCTTGCTCCCCCAGAGCACTTGCGAGCCTATCACGACCACTCGCAATCACTGCCGATTGCATCACGCGCCGCCAGTGCTTGAACCTGCACCCGCCACCCGCCGCCTCTGCTGCTGCTGCCGCCGCCGGCCATGGTGCACCCGCAGCGCACGCAGCTGCTGGGCGACCTCCACGCCAAGTACATCATCGACTTCTCCCAGGTGATACTGGCAGCTGGTTTAAAAGACTATAGCTGAGCAGATCATGCTTTCATTCTCCGCCAGCTCGCCAGCGGCTGTCGCATGCGCCTCTCTCCCAACCATCTCCACCCCTCTTCCCAACTCTGCCCCCTCCTACCCCACGCTGCCCCCCACAGAACCGCGACAGCTTCGAGTACTTTGCCACAGAGCACTTCCGCATGAGCGGCGTGTACTGGGGCCTGACCGCGCTGCACCTGCTGGGCCGGGCCGACGCTCTGCCTGCTGAGGAGCTGGTGGCATGGGTGCTGGCCTGCCAGCGGCCGGGCGGAGGCTTTGGAGGCTCAGAGCGGCACGACCCCCACCTGCTCTACACGCTAAGCGCGCTTCAGGTGCGCAGCAGCTGGGGCTGATATCGAGAGCTACTGGAGCTGTCATGGGAAGCGTCCAGCAGCGTATGCAGGGCCAGGGGCGGCAGGTGCTTCATGCTCACCAATGCAGCCCCCCTCCCATGCAGCCCGCGTCACAACCCAGCCCAGCTGGCAGTGCACCACCTTGCCGCCCTCCCAGCCAATCAACCCTTTGCAATGCTGCCCCGCAGATCCTCGCGCTGTGCGATGCCTTGGACAGGGTGGATGCAAATGCAGTGGCAGCCTGTGAGTCAGGGGGCGAGCAGTTGGCCTGCAAAAGCTGGGCGGCGCGCTCGTTGATGTCCCAGCAGGACGGAGCAACGGCTGGCAGGCGCAAAGCGAACACCCATGCCCATGTACTGATGGGCGCGTGCCGGGCCGGTATCTGCCTTTTGCTTAGCGTTGCTATTCATCCCCGTCCCCCACAGACATTGCTGGCCTTCAGCAGCCAGACGGCTCCTTCTGGGGCGACGAGTGGGGCGAGGTGCGCGCCTGCTGCTGCTTGCTGCTGGAGCTGCACCGGCTATTTGTTTGCAACTGCCGCAGCTCCAGCTGGAATGTTGTCTGCGAGCCTCCGGTGCGGGCCATGCGGCATGCATTGCTGTCATTTGCGCCCATGCCTGCTCGCACCCCTGCCCCATTTCCATGCCACAGGTGGACACTCGCTTCTCCTACTGCGCCCTGTGCGCCCTCTGGCTGCTCGACCGGTTTGATGCAATCAATGTCCCTGCCGCCGCCGCCTACGTGGCGGCCTGCAAAAACTTCGATGGCGGCTTTGGCTGCACTCCGGGTGGGTGGGGCTGGGGGCGTTGCTCGTGGACAGCACCCAGCTGCCGTGTTGTTGGCACTGCGAGCCCTCCACAATGAGCAACCAATGAAAATCAACCAATAAACGATCTGTTGGCGCAGGCAATGAGAGCCACGCGGGCCAGGTGTTCACGTGCGTGGCGGCGCTGGCCATCGCGGGGCGGCTCGACCTGGCTGACCGGGACCTGCTCTGCTGGTGGTGAGGCGGGGTGGGGTGGAGCCGATGTGTCGGTTGTGAGCGGGGTGGGGCCACCGTTCCGATTGCAAGCTGGTTCAGCCGTTGTCCCGGTTATGCAGGCTGCAGCCGTTACGCTGCTTGGCTGGACATGCATTGCACCTGCGCCTCACAGTCCTGCTGCGCCCTTACAATGCACTGCTGCTCTGGTTAATGCACCTGTTTACGTGCCCTGCCAGGCTGTGCGAGCGGCAGACGCGCAGCGGTGGGCTCAATGGCCGGCCTGAGAAGCTGCAGGTGTGTGTGTGCTGTGGTACAGCAGTCAGCATCCCAGCGGAACGTTAAAAGAGAGCCAGGAGCATGAAGCAGCGGGCCAATAGTTTTGAAGCTGCACCTGCTGGGTCGAGCACGGCTCCCTTGCAAGCTTATCAACTCTGAGCCCACAAGCACTTTGGTGAACCTCCTGTCTCCTGTCTCTGCCACCCGCAGGACGTGTGCTACTCCTGGTGGTGCCTGTCCGCGCTGTCCATCCTGGGCCGCCTGCACTGGATCGACCAGGCCGCGCTCACCGACTTCATCCTGGACTGCCAGGTGTGGGCACGGATGGTGTGCTGTTGAAGTCGTTGTGGATTTGTCAGTGTGCTGCGTTTGTTTCGTTGCACAGAGGATTAGATTGACCACGCTGCACCCACCGACTACATCCTGGACTGCCAGGTGGGGCATGGTGTGTCCACAGATGGTGTGCTGTTGCACGCATTGCGTTGTTGTGCTGCACATTGGATCGGCCAGGCTGTGCTGGCCGGCTTCGTCCTCGACTGCCAGGTGGGCATGGCGTGCCATTGCATGGCAGGTGTGCCATTGCCATGGCACAGCGTCCAGTTGTTTTTACCGTCTCTGTCACCTTGCCTGATTGCATGCCATGTCTGCACTCATGCCTTTGCAGGATGAGGAGGGCGGCGGCATCTCCGACCGACCGGAGGACCAGGTGGGGGTGGGGTGGGGTGGGGTGGGGTGGGGACACTGCTGGTGGATTGTACACTACACACCAGGCTCTTGGAGGGCTGCCTTGTTATGGGTGTGCGCTGCCATGCTGTTGGTGTCTCACTGCACACACACTGTTCCAGTGGTGCATGCCTCCAACCCGAGTGTTGTTTGCTGATGATCCCATGTCCAGGTTGATGTTTACCACACCTTCTTCGGCATTGCGGGCCTCTCCCTGATGGGCCGCCCCGGGCTGGCACACATCGACCCAACCTTTGCCCTGCCAGTCGAGGTGGTGCAGCGCCTGCAGGCGCGGCGGCAGCCGCGGTCGCGAGCGGCAGATGGAGAGCAGCAGCCGGCGGCCGCAGAGGCGCAGCAGCAGCAGCAGCAGCAGACAGCAGTGGAAGGGGAGTCGTGAGGCTTGCACGAGGATTTTGTTACAATAGAGCGTTGTAGCCCAGGATGCTTTGAAAAGTAGGAGACTGTGAGCAGGAAATTGCAAGCAGCAGATGCAGCGCAGAAGGATGGCGAGAGCAGCAGGAAGGGCAGCGGGCAGCAGCACAGCACGTCGAAGCATGAGACTGAGGTAGCAAGCAAAACTGAGTTGTCGGAAGTCGTCAGAGGTGCATGTAGGGTATAGCTGTCTATCGCAAGCTAGCTAGGAGGATGTGTCAAGTCTGGCTGGGCTAAGAGAGGAGCACCGTATCCCTTATTACGCCGCAGGCCAACAGCAGCTTGCTGCTGGGCTGCCCAAAGTTTTCGAACAGCACGCTCACTGCTTGCGCTTGAGGCCCAGCAGGAAGACCTCCTTGCTCTCTGAGCGGGTGGCCTTGGGGCGGTGCCAGGCCACCTTTGTGAAGTCGCGCCGCAGCTCCGCCGCAAACTCCTGGGTGCCTGCGGGGGGCAGAACACAAGGACAATATGGACGCTATGGGTTGGGGTAGATATGTGAAGGTTCCGCCCAAGCGCCGCCCCAGCACACCCGGCATGCACTGGCGGTTGACGATCAAGCCAGGCACGTGCCAAGTTCTAAACCAGCATGCGCCTGCCACTAGCCCCAGCCAGCACCCACCCGTGCCCTGCAACAGCTTCATGACGAGCGAGCCGCCGGGCTTGAGCACGCCGCGGCCCCAGGGCATGTTTGGATCCAAAGATTCCGCCTCTTCGCCGCCTGTGGCACCAGAAGGGTGTGCATGGCAGGCAGGGGTCAATGGAGGGCTTGTGTGCTACCCGGGAAACCCTCCAACAGAGGTGCGGGGCAGGCCAAGCCAAGCTTCGGCGAGCCTCAGCCGCCAGCCGCACCAATCGCACCAGTTGCAATCGTCCATGCGGTGCGGGCCAGCTCGAGGGACTTGTAGGCATCTGCTACGTTGTTGCCCAGCGTGAAGTGGCACCTGCAGATAAGACAGGGAGGCGGCCGGAGTCATGGTGAGGGCAGCAGGAATGGCAAGCAAAACAGAGCAACGCACCCTGCCCAGTCTCAAGAAACACATGCAGGCACCCGACCACCCCCCCCACGCCAAAACAGCTCAACCGGTTGCACAGCCTGCCCAGCCAGCGCAACTGCAGCATGCATGTTTTCTGTGGCACTCCTGGCAGGCTCACATGTCTGACAGCACGGCATCAAAGCCGCCGGGCGCCTGCTGCAGCCAAAACTCGGGCCCCAGTTCCCGCGCGTCTGCCTGCAAGGGTGATGGGGTTATGTCATGGCAGCAGGCGTGTCAGCATCGGAGAGCTGCAGCCAGCCGTCGCAGCACACTGCGAGCCATGCAGACACAGCTCTCAAAACTCACCTGCACGATCGTCACGCGATCATCGCAGAACTTGTCCGGCCGCTTGGTTTCCTGCAGGTCCACTCCAATCACTCGGCCGCCCTTCTTCGGAGGCCCTAGCGACTCGCACGCCACCTGCAGGGGCGGCATTGCACCGCAGCTCTCACACCGCAGCGCAGCAGGCGAGCATAAGCCCGCGCATACAGCCAGCAACACCAGCATGAGCAAGTGTTATACTCCCCGTCATCTTGCCACCAAAATCCCAGGGCAGGGCCAACGCTTGCCTGCAGCCAGGCTCCCGGGTGGCAGCCAAGGTCCAGCACCTGCTAGCAACGAGGGCGACCACCAACAGCCATTAGCGCATGGGGCACCGCGCAGGGTTGCTGTTGCAGTGCAGCTTGCAGGGCTAGCACCTGCCTGGTCCTGCACTGCTTGCAGAGCAGTGCACAATGTATCTGTGGCGGGCAAGCAGCAGCCAGGCGGCATTGAGCCTGCAGAACCTGCTGCTACTGCCGCACCTGGCCGCCAGGCGGGATGAGCTTGTGCTTCTGCTGGATCTCCAGCAGCTTGTAGGCTGACCGGGCCACGTAGCCCTGAGCCTGCAGCAGTGGCAACGGTGACCAAGCAAGATGTGGGGACAACGGATGCCGGGCGCCAGCCGGCTACGCACTGCTTCAAGACGGGCCCCAGCAACAGGCAATAAAAGCCATCTGCACCGCACCTTGGCCTTCTTGAAGAAGGTGTCCTCCAGAACCCGCCCAGTTCTGCAGTGGCGAAGGGCCAGCATGGCAACGGTGGTGGGCAGGCGGTGGCAGCGGCGGCGGCGCCGCCAGTGGCGGCGGGATGCGAGCGGCCGGTCTGCAGGCGGTGAGGCTGCATATTTCACAAGCATTGCCATTTCCGAGATGTCACATCCAGCCTCCGTTGCGCTCTGAGCGCTGGAGGCCGCAAGCGCACCTAGTTATGCGCGCGCGGCTGGCCATCGCGCCTGTGGCACAGCTAATGGCAATCTAAAAAGGATGCAATGCACGCATGCATAACCAGCGCGCCCTAGCGTGGCCCTGGCTGCAAGTTGCGACAAATGCCGATAGCACCCACCGCAGCCGAGCCCCCAGGCAGCCTGCAAGGTGCCGCATCGCGCTCTAGTTCTCGTCTAGGCACTGATCTTCCGTGGGCCTCCCGCCGGCTCACTGCCCTCTCGAGCCGCTTTGGTGCAGGCGCCCCAGGGGCTTGTGGGCGGCCCAGCCCACTCGATGAGTCCATGAGCGTGTCGATCGTTGCCCGCGGGCTGCTCCAACGCGGCTGCTGCCTCGCTCTGCGCCCGAGGGGCCCTTCAGCAGAGCTGCTGCAGCTCCAGCGCCTGCTGGGCAGACGAGGCATGGTCAGCATGGCGCACAGCCACCCCAGCGGCGTTGGCCCGGCCGGCAGGATGCGGTGGGCACCCGCTGCCGCCGGCGCCACCGCCGCGGCGCCCCGACCGCTGGCGGCAGCCCACGGGCCGTGCGGCAGCCCGCAGCGGCGCCAGCGCCGGCAGCTGACTGCGCACGCCCTCCAGCAACAGCAGCAGCAGCAGCAGCAGCAGCCATGGCCAGACGAGCGGGGCGTCGCCCACCTCCACTCGCTCCGCCTAGCGCCGCCGCCGCGGCACACCGGCCCGCGCCTGCAGCCGCTGCGGCTGCGGGCGCTGTCGCCTGCTTGGGAGCAGCCCGGTGATGATCGGCACCAGCAGCAGCAGCAGCAGCAGCAGCGGGGCCTGGCCTCCCAGGCGCCGTGGTGGCAGTTTTGGCGGCGCGGCAGCAGCGATGGCGAGGAGGGCGGAGAGGAGCTGCGCCCGCCGGAGCCGCTGCCGCCGCAGCCCAGCGCAGCACACGACCGGGAGCTCAAAACCGTCAACGTTGCGGTGGCAGTCAACGGAGTGATTTTTGTGGCCAAGATCTTCACATGGCTGACCACGGGCAGCGGGTGAGGCAGGGAGGGTGCGGGCGAGCGGCGGTGGCCGCTGCACTTCTGAGCTGCGGTTGGGTGGGAGGGTGCGGGCGTGGCGGCTGCACACAGCTGGCTGATTGTTTCGCATGTGCATGGCACAGACCAGGGCTCTGGAAGTTCCATGCCATGCAAGCGTGCCGGCCTTTGCATTCAACCTGCGTGGCTGAGTCAGCTGCTTGCTCGCCTGAGAAGCTGCAGGACAAATGTTGCCGTTTCGCGTTTATCCCACGCTACAGAGCGCTGCTGGCAGAGGGGCTGCACTCCTTTGCGGATGTGGCCAACCAGTTGCTGCTGAAGCACGGCGTGATTCGCTCCCGCCGCAAGCCCACGCGCCAGCACCAGTATGGATTCCGTGAGTGGCTGGAGTGGATTTGGCGGGGCGGCTGAGCGGTGGTGGGTGGAAGGGCGGTGCCGCCGGCAAATGGGGTTGTGAGTGGCGGGTGCAGCGGCAGCTTATGCAGGGAATGGTTGTCGGCAGCTCCTTGCGTCATCAATGGTATTTCCTGTTCTGCCCCGATTGCCTATACAAATGCAGACAAGGAGAAGTATGTGTATGCGCTCATCTCAGGTGGGGCTGGTGCAAGGGGATTTGCAGGGAGAAAAGGTCGTGTGTCAGCTGCACTCTAGCCGCGCTCAACACAGAGGGACGGGTGCAGCTGCCTGCATGCGCAGGAGCAGCAGCAAGCGCAGCACCAGCAAGCTTAGCAAGCGCCGATATCAACCAACCTCACTTCTCTGCGCCCTCTTCCGCTGCGCAGCCGCCTGTGTGTTCTGCATCGGTTGCGGCGCCTCGGTGCTGCATGGCATCAGCTCTCTGATCAACCCGCACCCACTAGGGGACATGTCGCAGGGCCTGGTTGGTGAGTGGGGGCTGTGTATTGCCTTCTCATGCAGCTGGGCGGCATTGGAAGCTGTCATGGTGGTTCACTTTGCTCATAGGGTCGAGGCTTGTTTTCGAATAGGGTCGAGGCTCGGTTTCGAATCGTTGCTCGCCCTCCGTACCGCCCCACCCTATGCCTGCCTGCCTGCAGTGCTGCTGGCCAGCGGCCTTCTTGAGTTCTACTCCCTCACAGTCGCCTACCGATCCATCCAGGCCTCTGCCCAGGCAAGCAGCCGGTGTTGCTTTGCAGCCATGGCTTGGAGGTTCGCAGAGCCACAGGGCACTAAGGAGCGCTGAAGATTCTCATGCTCTGGCTGTCCACCTGCCTCCCTTCTTGTGCCGCAGGAGCAGGGCAGCAATGTCATGGAGTACATCCGGCGCGGGCGAGATCCCACCACAGTCGGTGAGCAAGCCAGCAGCTGGCACACAGCTTGGTATACTGGACAAATTTTCGAAAGCCGTGCTGGTGCAGTTCGACAGCCCCCAAGGCGGATGACTGTCAAAAGAGCTTTGCTTTGAGTTAGCTTACATGCATCCTGATTTGCACTCGGTTTTGACCCAGTCGCCACTGGTTGCATGATATGCTGGCTTGCCCCTGCCTTCCCCTCCAGCCATTCTGTGGGAGGACGGCGGCGCGGTTGTTGGCCTGCTGCTGGCCGGCATCTTCTCCGGCCTCACCTATGCCACCGGTGAGTGGACGCCACTGCTGGTCCATGAGCAAATGCAGGCTAGCAGGCGGGGCATGCTGACATTTCGGGAATGGATGGCTGCACTTGAAGCCTTATGCTTGCATCCTGATGAATGGCTGATGGGGGCGGCCGGCATCATCCTCAGGCTGGCGCATGCAATTGCTGACTCTTAACCCCCACCCCCCGTGCAGGCCATCCCGCCTGGGATGCGTGGGGCTCCATCTCAGTTGGAGTGCTCATGGGCGCCATCGCGCTGCAGCTGATGAAGAGCAACAAGCGCTTCCTGATCGGTAGGTGGGGGCTGGACTGCAGGGGTTGGGAGGGCTATTGGCTTGGTGCGCTGCTGCTGCCGCCGGTGGGCTGCAGGGCGCAGGCTGTGGAATTGGGAAGTCCTCCAAGGTTGTGCAGCACCTGGCACCACAGCTGGCAATGCCTGACCAGCTCCCACCTTCTACATCACCTTCCCCCCTTGCAGGCCAGGCCATGGATGAGAAGGTGGAGCGCGAGATTGTGCAGCACCTGCAGGACGACGACATGGTGGTGCGCGTGATCGACCCCAAGAGCGAGGAGATGGGCGACGGAGTGTACCGGTGAGTAAATGCGTTTGGTGGAGGCAAGGTTCGCTTCAGAACGAGGAGATCGGGGACGGCGTGTATCGGTGAGGCAACTAGTGCATTCCACCCAGTGCAATAATGCCAAACGGTAGGCTCAAGGGAATTGGATGCAGTGGGAATGCAGCAGGCAGTGCAGCTGAAGCTGGATGTGAACCAGAAGTTGGCTCCTCCTGCGCTGCGCAGGTTCAAGGCGGAGATCCAGTGGAGCGGGCAGCACGTGGTGCAGAAGTATGTGTCGGGCCTGGGCCGCGCCGCGCTCTACAAGCAGCTGCAGGCGGCGGCGTGCAAGTGAGGAGGGAGTCCTGGGATGATGCTGTGTGGGGCTTTTAGCGGTTGCGGCGGGGGCGGGTGGGCAATGGGCAGGGTTGGAGGTGGCGTATGTTGTTTGCAGGCGTCCCCTCTGTTTGGGGGTTGCACCTGCCCAAACACCCTCACATCCCTTGCCCTCCCACCTGTCTGTCTGCAGGACCAATGTGGATCCCACGGTCCTGAACGACGCCATTGATGCCGCGATGATGGACTTTGGTGAGCAGCGCTGGTTTTGGCAAGGCTGCATGCAGCCATGCAGCCTGCGCAGCTTGATGGAGTGTGGTGCTTCTCATGTGTTGCTGTTGGATTCTACTGCCACCACGGTGTGGGGCATGCGAGCTGTGCAGGACTAATGACACCCTGTGTGCTGCCTGCCGCCTCTGTGTTTGCTTGCAGGCCAGGGAGTCATCCGCACCGTGGGCACCGAGATTGATCGGCTGGAGAGCGAGCTCAAGGTGGGTGCTGGAGCTGCTGGTGGTAGCTGTGTGCTGCATCTGTGAACAGGCGTACGCACCGCCAGCCCCAGGCCTCCATCCGCGAGTCGCTGGCCTACACCTGGCAAGCTGTTTGCCTAACACATGCATCCGTGTGTTCACTTGCTGCTGCGCGAGTCTGAGCTGCTCACATCTGCGCACTTGCAGGAGAAGGTGCCCGGCCTGATCTATGTGGATCTAGAAACCGACAAGGGGTCCAACATCCGTGACAGCCTGATGTCAAGCCTTGATGCCGAGGACGGCCGACCCATCACCAGCGGCGGCAGGGAGCAGGGCGGGCAACCGCCTGCTGCGCCTGCCTGAGCGCCCTTGTGGCGCCTGAGCTGCCTTTGGTTGCAGTTGAAATGCCATGCTTGCACTCATGCTTGACTGCACATGCCTTGACGTTGACTGCCTGCACACTAGATAGCTGCCCAGACACGGTGCAGCGCCCTTTCAGCTGACTCTGCCCCGTTGTACACTTTGACCCTGTTTTTGTTTGTACCTCAACCCCAACCGCCCTGCTGCCATTCTTCCCCGCTCTAGCCAGCGACTGGTGTCTGCCTTTTGAACTCCCAATCGCACTCATCAACAGTACACGCTTCACACAACACAGTAAAAGAACGGGAACAGCAGTCGAGATAACAGCGCGTCGCAGCGCTGTGGTGGCAAGGCCACTGATTGGCGGTTGGCCCAGCCCCCC
>VFQO010002537.1_pt1 | contig 10952 bp, 8 predicted proteins | sample 3512331 | NCBI WGS metagenome assembly VFQO01 (sample SAMN10412371, study PRJNA504923) | tailings metagenome | isolation source: Replicate 3 from Balatoc abandoned mine | place: Philippines: Itogon, Benguet | collected 2017-08-28 | reverse complement strand
CCTCCACGAACTGGCGATCAACGCGGCGCGTTACGGGGCCCTTTCGGTCGAGAGCGGCGAGCTGACGGTGGCGTGGGAGATCGTGGATCGCGGCGAGCGGAGCTGCCTCGAACTGGTATGGACCGAAGCGCGCGGGCCGGTGGTTGCCTCGCGCGTGGAACCGGGCTTCGGTTCGACCGCCATCCGCGGCGCCATCGAACACCAGCTCGGCGGGGAGATCGATATCGACTGGGCGCCCACGGGTGTCGTGTGCCGGATCGCCTTTCCCGTGGCCCACAGCGTGGTTCAGGACCAGCCGGTCGCAGGTCCGGCGGGCCGGCGGCGCGGCGCGGGCACGGCGACAAGCCCGCGCGACACGGACCTCGCCGGCAAGCGCGTGCTCATCCTCGATGACGAGGCGCTGATCGCGATCACGCTCAAGGAAGCCGTCGAGGCGCTCGGCTGCGAGGTGGTCGGCCCGGCCGGCAATGCCGAGGCGGCGCTGGACCTGATCAAGGCGCGCGCGCCCGAGCTCGCGATCCTCGATGTCAACCTCGCCGGAGCAAGCAGCGCTCCGGTGGCGGCGGCGTTGCGGGCGCTGGACATCCCCTTCGTCTATTGCACCGGCTATGCGGAACCGGCGGGGCAGATCGAATCGGACCTGCAAGCCACAATGCTCACGAAGCCGGTCGATCCCGACGAATTGGCGGCCGCCCTCCAGAGCGCCCTGGAGGGCTAGCCGCGCCCCGCTCCGTCAGAACGCGACCGAGGCCGAGGCCCGCACGGTCCGCGGCATGCCCTGCAGCAGCGCGGGCGCGAACACGTCGAAGGAGGACGCCCAGAACGCCTCGTCGAAGACGTTGTCCACCGTCAGGCGCAAGGTCACCGGCGCATCGCCCGCCGCAAGTACATAGCGCGCGCCGAGGTCCACCGTCGTCCAGTCGTCGAGGGTCAGCGTGTTGGCGGCATCGGCGAACTGTTCGCCGGTGTGCGTGACGCGGCCCGTCAGCGTGAAGCCCGGGGCGAAGGGCAGGTCCCATTCGACATTGCCGTTGAAGGTGAATTCGGGAACGCCCACCACTTCGCGCCCGCTGTCGAGCTCGGCATCGTTGATCGCAAGGCCGGTGATCAGCCGCAGGCCCGGCACGATCTCGCCGTTCAGCGTCGCCTCGATCCCCTGGTGGCGCTGGTCGCCGACATAGCCGAAACGCTGGTCGGCGCCGGTGCCGATCACCCCCTCGCCCGGCCGCTCGATCCGGTAGAGCGCGAGGCTCGCGAACATCCGGCCGATGGCATACTTGGCACCGATTTCGAACTGTTCGGACACACGCGGGGCGAGCACCTCGCCCGGATTGGCAAGCGCCGGATCGATCGGCGCGGTCGGCCCCTGCTGCAGGGCCTCGATGTAATTGCCGTAGAGCGAAAGCCCCTCGGCGGGCTTGACCACGATGCCGGCGACCGGGGTCCAGCGGTTCTCGTCATAGACCGTATCCAGCGCGCCATCGGCGTAGCTGAAGCTTTCGACCCGGATTTCCTGATAGCGCACCCCGCCGGTCAGCAGCACCTTGTCATCGAACAGGCCGAGGGTGTCGGAAACGAACAGGCTGGAGAGGCGGTTCTTGGCGATCGGGAAGGGATCGTCGAGATCGCCTCCGACAAGGCTGGAGGACGGGATCGGCAGCTGCGGGGTATCGTAGAGATTGGTAGCAAACCCGGCAAAGCCCGGCCCGTAGAGAAAATCATAGGCGTTGCGGTTGACCTGCCAGTTGACGTTGCCGCCGAGGTTCAGCTCGTGCGTGGTGCCGCCCAGCGCGAAGCGGCCGCGGAAACCGGCCTCGATCGCCTCGTTGTTGTCGGTGCGCGGCACGAACAGGGCATTGCCGTTGGCATCGCCCGTCGCCGCGTCCAGCGCGGTGATGCCGCCGTAGATCCCGTCCTCGCTCCCGTCGCGCGCGCCGGCACGGGCATAGAGCATCGCGTCGTCCGACAGGTCGTATTCGAGATTGAGCGTGCCGAAAACGTCGGTGAGTTCGGTGAAGGTGTAATCCTGCGCGTAGTTGGCATCGCTGGCAGGCACCCGCGGGATGAAGCCGGCGATGGTGACCTTGGGACGTAGGCTATCGACCCGCACTTCCTGATAGGCAAGATCGAGCACCGCCCGGAACGCGCCGCCATCGTAATCGAGCGCCGCGCCCAGCACCTGCGTGCGCCGATCCTCGCGGTCCACCGCCACCTCGCCCTCGCGCCAGGCACCGTTGACGCGCAGGCCCCAGGCATCGTTCGCCCCGAAGCGGCGCGAGACATCGAAGCTGGCGCCAAAATGCGCATCGCCCACGAAGCCCACCGTTGCGCGGGTGATATCGCGGCGGCCGGCGCGCTTGAGGCCGAGGTTGACGCTGCCGCCCAGCCCCGATCCGCCGGGCGCCGCGCCGTTGATGAAGGCATTGGCACCGTTCAGCACCTCGACCCGGTCGAACAGCTCGGGCGCGACCAGCTGGCGCGGGGCGATGCCGTAGAGGCCGTTCACGCCGATATCGTCGCCGAACAGCGCGAAGCCGCGGATCACGAACTGTTCGGCGGCATTGCCGAAGCCGTAGGTGGTGCGCACGGTCGGATCATTGTCGAGCACCTCGCCCAGCGTCAGCGGCTGCTGGTTGTAGATCAGCGTCTCGTCGAAGCTGCGGACCTGGAAGGGCAGGTCCTCGGCGGGCATGGGGCCGAACACCCCGGCCTCGCCCCCGTTGATCACCTGCGTCGCGTTGTTGCGCTGTGCGGTGACGACGATGGTGGCGCTGTCATCCTGGTCCTGCGCGGCGGCGGGGACCGCGAAGGCGGCGGCGAGGAGCGAGGCGGAAAGCAGGTAGGAGGTCTTGGTCATTTCACTTCCGGACGTATTGAGGGAGAGAGGGATCACCCGCGCCGGTGCCATGCGAACGCGATGGCAAGGAGCGGGAGGAACAGGAGAGCGGCGGCGACCCCATCGGTCCAGCCATCGCCCACAAGGCCGATGACGAGGCCGGCGAGGCTCGCGGCGAACAGCAGCAGGGGCAGCGCGAAGACCCGGGCGAGGCCGCGCGGCGCGGTGCGGGGGGAAACCATGTGCTTCATGCCCCGGCCCTCCGCCCGATGCCGGACGCCGCGCCGCTCGCGATCTCGTCGATCCGCCTCTCGATCCGGCCGGGCTCGCGCCGCAGCCACAGCATCACGCCGTTCCACAGCACCCAGATCGTGGCAAGGTCGAGCAGCGCCCAGAGCAGCTTGAGCGCAAGGCCGCCGTAATCGCCGAAGTGCAGCGGCTTCGACAGCATCAGCGCCTGGTTGATCGCGGGCATGTCGCGCGCGTCGGTGAGCGTCGCGTCGCGCGCGTCGACCAGCGCGGGCGTGAGCAGAAACTGCGTCGCCGGTCGGTCGCCCTGGAAGAACACGGCGTAGTGATGCGCCGTGCTGAAGGCGCCGCCCGGAAAGCCGATGAACTGCGGCGCACGGCCCGGCAGCGCCTCCTGCGCCGCCGCCATCGCCGCATCGAGCGAGCCGTATTCCGCCGGTGCGAGCGGAGCGGCGCCTTCGTATTGCGCGGTCATCCGCGCCAGCTCGCCGTTCTGCCACATGGTCGTGAGCGGATCGGCGAGCGTATTGATCACCCCCGTCAGCCCCACCACCAGCGCCCAGCCCAGCGTCACGATCCCGACAAGATTGTGCTGGTCGAGCCGCCGCACCTGCAGGCTGCGCCGGGTGCGCAGCGTCCCGAAATCGAGCCGCCGCATGAAGGGCGCATAGAGCACCACCCCCGAAACCAGCGCGATCACGAACAGCAGGCCCATCGCGCCCAGGAACAGCATCCCCGGAAGGCCGAGGAACAGATCGACATGGAGGCTGAGGATGAATTCCATCACCCCGCCGCTCGGCGCTGGGCCGATCGCCTCGCCGGTGGCCCGGTCGAGGAACAGGAGCGTCATCTCGCTTTCGGCGACATCGGGGCTGGGGCCGGTGGTGACGGTGAGCAACGGGCTGTCGTTGCTGAAGGCCATGAACAGCGGCACCTCGCCCGGCCGCTGGGCAAGCGCCTCGGCCAGCATCGCATCGAGCGGCAGGCCGCCCTGCGCCGAGGGCGCCCCGGCCAGTTGCGCCTCGTAATCCTCGCCCAGCAGCGCGTCGATCTCGTCATGGAAGATCAGCGGCAGGCCGGTGACGCAGAGCATCAGGAGGAACAGGGTGGCGACAAGGCTCGTCCACTTGTGAACGAGGAACCAGAACCTGATGGTCGAACGCTTCACATCTTCTCCGGCGCCTTGAATGCGAAACAGCAGCCTCGCACGCCGGCGCGCTAGGACAGGCCCGACGAAACGTCAATGATAATCGATTGCATTAGCAACCGGGCGGGGGGAGGGAGCCGAGCCGGTGCGCGGATCGCCTGCCCGGCGCGAACGCGCGCGGCCGCCTTCGCCCGCGGGTCGGCACGCCGGAAGTAGCGCCAATAGCCTTAGGCTATGATTGCCCCAATCATCTCTCTTGGGCCGCGGCCCATGTTCCCCCCTAGGACCAAGGGCCTCGCAGGGAGCAAGCAATCCGTTGAGCATGCCGACAATTCCGAATCGCCGTTCGCGCCGTCTGCATCGGCCCCTGCTGGCCGGTGCGCTCGCGTTGTTCGCGGGGGCGTGCGCCAGCACCGCGCCGGTCTCCTCCCGCCCCGTCGAACGGCATGCGGCGATCGCGGTTACCGCCCATCCGATTGCCAGCCGGGCCGCAGGCGAGATCCTCGCCCGGGGCGGCAATGCCATCGATGCAGCGATTGCCGCACAGGCGATGCTGGGGCTGGTCGAACCGCAGAGTTCGGGCATCGGCGGCGGGGCATTCCTGCTCTATTACGATGCGGCGCGCGGCAAGGTGTTTGCATATAACGGCCGGGAAAGGGCGCCCGCTGCCGCCCGTCCCGACATGCTGCTGGGACCCGGCGGCAAGCCCCTGCCCCGCAGCGAGGCGATGCTGGGCGGGCGGGCGACCGGGGTGCCCGGCGTGCTGGCGATGCTCGAACTGGCGCACGCCGATCACGGCGCGCTGCCCTGGGCCGAGGCGTTCGAGGGCACCATCGCGCTCGCCCGCAAGGGCTTCCCGCTGACGGCGCGGACCGAACGCTACGTCCACGGCACCTACCCGCAATCCGCCGCGCCCGACGTGCAGGCAGCCTTCCGCGGCGCGGCGGGCGAGACGCTGCGCGCGGGCGATGTCCACGCGAACCCCGCCTACGCCGAAACGCTTGCCACGATCGCCCGCGAAGGTGCGCGTGCCTTCCATCTGCGCGACGACATCGCAGGCGCAATCGTGGAGCGCACCCGGCAGGCGCCGCTGCCCGGCACGATGACCCGCGAGGACATGAGCGCCTATCGCGCACAAGCGGTAGACCCGCTGTGCCGCTCCTACAGGGCCTATATCGTCTGCGTGCCGCCGCCGCCCTCCAGCGGGGTGGCGGTCCTCCAGATCCTCGCCCTGCTCGAGAAGACCGACATTGCCGAGCGCGGTCCGGACGATCCACAAGCCTGGTTCCTGTTCGCCGAAGCCAGCCGTCTTGCCTATGCCGACCGCGACCGTCACGTGGGCGACCCCGCCTTCGTCGCGGTGCCCCTCGCGCAGATGCTCGCGCCCGCCTACCTCGACCGGCGGCGCGCGTTGATCGGCAAGACGGCGATGCCCGAACCTGTCGCGGGCGAATTCGCCGGGCCCATGCCCGGCGCCGACAGCACGCAGGAACCGGGCGGGACCTCGCACTTCGTGATCGCCGACCATCAGGGCAACGTCGCCTCGATGACGACGACCATCGAATCCTTTTTCGGATCGGGCCGCGCCGTTGCCGGCTTTTTCCTCAACAACCAGCTGACCGATTTCGCCTTCTCGCCGCTCGACGCTGCCGGACGGCCCGCGGCCAATGCGGTCGCGGGGGGCAAGCAGCCGCGTTCCTCCATGTCGCCGACCATCATTCTCGACCGCGACGGCAAGGTAATCGCCGCGCTCGGCTCGCCCGGCGGCAACGCGATCATCGCCTACGTCGCCAAGACGATCGTCGGGATGATCGACTGGGACCTGCCTCCCGACGAGGCGATCGCCCTGCCCAACCTCGTGGCGCGCGGGGATGCCTTCAACGGCGAGGCCGACGCGTTTCCCGACGGGGTGGTCGCCGAACTCGCCCGGCGCGGCATCCGGGTGCGGGCGGGCAGCGGGGAGGAATCCGGGCTCCATGCGATCATCGCCACGCCGACCGGCTTCGTCGGCGGCGCCGATCCCCGGCGCGATGGAAGCGTGGTGAGGATCCCGGCGGAGGCCGGACAATGATCGCGCCCGCACCGCGCCCCGCATCGGCGATCGTCATCGGCGCCGGCGTTGTCGGCGTCGCCACCGCCTATGCCTTTGCCCGGCGCGGGGTCGCCGTCACGCTGGTCGAGCGGCGGGAGGGGCCGGGGCTGGAAACCTCCCACGCCAATGGCGCGCAGCTGAGCTATCTCTACACCGATGCTCTCGCCAATCCGGCGCTCTTGTCGCAGATGCCCAGGCTGGCCCTGGGGCTGGTGCCCGCTTTCCGGATGCGCTCGCGGCTCGATCTCGACTACCTGCGCTGGATCGCGGCCTTCCTGTCGAACTGCACGCCCGAACGGTTCCGGACCAACACGCTCGCGACGCTGCGTCTCGGGCTCGAATCCCGCATCGCGATGGAGGAACTGGCGAGCGCCCACGCGCTCGACTTCGGCCTGCGCACCGCGGGCAAGATGCAGGTCTATCGCTCCGAGGCCGCCTGGGCTGCCGCGCAATCGGTGGCCGCGCTCAAGGCCGGTCCGGGCGTCGTGCAGAACGCCCTCAGTCCGGCCGAGGCGGCACGGCTGGAGCCCGCGCTCGCCGAAGCGGCCGAGGGCATCCACGGCGTACTCTACTCGCCGGAGGAAGCCATCGGCGACCCGCACCTGTTCACCTGCGCCATGCACGGGCTGCTGACCGGGAGCTACGGGGTCACCGCGCTGTTCGGCTGCGATATCGACCGGCTCGATCCGCAGGGCGACAGGGTCGTGGCGCTGGGCGCTGACGGCGCGGAGATCGCGGCCGACATGGCGATCGATTGCTCGGGCGCGGAGGGCGGCAAGCTGCTGCGCGAACTGGGCATCAAGCTGCCGATCATGCCGATGAAGGGCTATTCCTTCACCGCGCCCGCCACCGATCATTCGCCTTCCATCAGCATCACCGACGTGGCGCAGAGGATCGTCTTCACCCGTCTCGGCGACAAGGTCCGGGTCGCGGGCCTTGCGGACCTCGGCAATACCGATCGCAGCGTCGATCCGCGGCGCAGCGCGGCGCTGCTGGCCAGCGCGCGCCATTCGATGCCGCGCGCCGCCGCCTTCGATGAGGCCGGGTCACAGTGGGCCGGCCTCAGGCCGATGACCCCCGATGCACAGCCCCGCATCGCGCGGCCGCAACCGCGCATCGCCTACAACCTGGGCCATGGCATGCTCGGCTGGACGCTGGCGATGGGATCGGCCGAGCGCCTCGCGCGCCTGGTCCTCGACTGACAGCCATCACAACCCCGACAGGAAACAGACCGTGACACAATCCAATGCCGCACCACCCGTCCCGTTGAGCCGGACCCGCCGGGCCGGTCAGTTCGTCTTCATATCGGGCCAGCTGCCGCGCACCCCGGAGGGCGGGATGTGCCAGGGGCCGATCGGCGAACAGACCGCACAGGCCATCGCCAACCTGCGCAGCCTGCTCGAAGCCGAAGGGCTGGGCCTTGGCGACGTGGTCAAGACGACCGTCTGGCTGACCTCGGCCGAGCATATGGCCGGAATGAACGCGGCCTATGCCGAGCTGTTCCCGCAGCCCTACCCGACCCGCTCCACCGTCGTTTCGGGGCTGGTCGCCGCCGCCGACATCGAGATCGAGGCCGTCGCCTTCGACCCGCGCAGCGGAGCGCCGAACCAGGCGCGAAGGCGCGGCAGGAAGCCCGCGCGGACGGCCCGCAAGGCCGGGTCCGCGCGGGCTTTGCCGTGTTTGGCGCAGCGCTGCGCCCGCGGACAGCAGGGCAAGTCCGCCGGGCGCGGCGCGGCTATTCGGTCGGCGGGGCGAGATAGGCCTCGCGGTCGATATCCCCTTCCCAGACCGATACGACCGTGGCCACCGCAAGGTCGCCCGTGACATTCGCCACAGTGCGCATCATGTCGAGGATGCGGTCGAACGGCAGGATGAAGCCGACCACGATGGCGGTCTGCGCCGCGGTCATGCCGATCACGTCCAGCACCGCCGCCATCAGGAACAGCGAGGCCGAAGGGACCGAAGCCGTGCCGATCGAGACCAGCGTGGTGGTGAACCCGATCAGCATGTAATCGAAAAGATCGAGCGGGACGCCGAAGGCCTGCGCCGCGAAGATCGAGATCATCGCGACATAGAGCGCGGTCCCGTCCATGTTGACGGTCGCGCCGAGGGGCAGGACGGACGAGGCGACGGGGGCCGAGATGCCGAGATTGTGCTCGGCCGCCGAGAGGCTTGCCGGCAGGGTCGCCGAGCTCGACGAGGTCGAATAGCCCACCAGCTGCGGTTCGCGCACGCCGCGGAAGAACGGCCCGACCGGCAGCCGCGCGAGGAACTTCACGATCCCGCCGTGCACGAGCACCATGTGCAGGAAGCAGCCGATATAGACCCCGATCGCCAGCAGGAAGACGTTGAGGAAGGTCGCCGGACCGACCGTGCCCATGACCCAGGCGACCAGCGCAAAGACCCCGAAAGGCGCGAATTCCATGACGATCCCGGTGATCTTGAGCATCAGCTCGGAACCGGAATCGAACACCTGGGCGAGCGGCCTGCCCTGTTCGCCGGACAGGATCAGGCCCGATCCCACCATCACGGCGAAGAAGATCACCGCAAGCACGTTGCCCTCGGCAAAGGCGGCGAAGGGGTTTTCGGGCACGATGCCGAGCAGGCGGTCGGCGAGCGAGCCCGCCTCGCCGATTGCGGTCGCCTCGGCCCCGGACAGGTCGATCCCCACCCCCGGTCGCAGGATCAGCGCCATCGCGATCCCCAGCACGATGGCGAAGAAGGTGGTGCCGAGGTAGAGCGCGATCGCCTTGCCGCCGATCGAACCGAGCCGCTTGGGGTCCTTCATGGCGGTTACCCCGGAAACCAGCGTGACGAAGACCAGCGGCACGATCAACATGCGGATCAGGCGGATGAAGAGATCGCCGATCCACTTGATCTGCTCCGCCGCCTCGCCGATCGCGAGGCCGGCGAGCGCGCCGAGCACCAGCGCGCCTAGGATGCGTTTCCACAGGACGATGGCGAACCAGCGCCGGGCCAGCTTGCCGATCATTGGCAGGTCCCCCGGGGTGCGGCTCGCAGCAGCGCCCGCCCCGGCAGGGCGCCGGTGGCCTCGCCCTCCTCGATCGCCGCCACGCCATTGACGAAGACGGCGCGCACGCCGCGCGAAAGCTGCTCGGGCTCGGCATAGGTGGCAAGCGGCTTGAAGCCCTGCGGGTCGATCACCGCGACATCGGCGAAACCGCCGGCCCGCAGATAGCCGCGTCCCTCGAGGCCCAGCGTGTCGGCGACAAGCCCGCTGCTGCGCCGGAAGAAGGCGGCACGGTCCATCTTGCCCGCGACGACGAGATCCTGCCACGCCTTGGGATAGGTCGCATATTTGCGCGGGTGGCCGGTGCTGCCGTCCGATCCCGTCATCACCCATGGACGCTGCGCAAACGCCGCGATGTCATCGGGCGACATGTTGAACGAGGCGACCCGCGCATCGGCACTGCGCAGGATCGCGACCGCGGCCTCGACCGGATCGACGCCGGTGGCGGCTGCGACCTCGGCAAGGGTCATGCCGTCCCACTTCGCGGCGCCATCCCAGCCGCGGGTCAGCAACAGGCTTTCCGCCCCGCCCCGCCGCGCGAGGTTTTCGCGCATTTCGGTGCGCAGGCGCGGCGCGACGGCGGGGTCGGCGAGGCGGGCGCGCAGGCCCTCCATCCCGCCGTCGAGCGCCCAGCGCGGGACCAGCGCATTGCTGATCCGCGTGCCCGAAGCCCGCCAGGGATACTGGTCGGCGGTGACCGCCTGGCCGGCGGCGCGTGCATCTTCCACCAGGCGGATCACGGCCGCGCTCTTGCCCCAGACGTCCGGTCCGAGCGCCTTGATATGGGCAATATGGACATGGGCGCCCGCCTGCCGGCCGATCGCGATCGCCTCCGCGACCGAGGCCTCGAGCCCGACCGAATAGCTGCTCTCGTCGCGCAGGTGGCTGTCGTAGATCGCGCCGCGCCGGCCCGCCTCGCCCGCCAGCGCGGCGATCTCGTTGAACTTCGCGAAGGATTGCGGCGCGTAATGCAGGCCGGTGGAGAACCCCAGCGCGCCGGCGCAGATCGCCCCGGCAACGCGCGCCTGCATGGCAGCCAGTTCGCCTGCGGTCGGGTCGCGATCCTCGTCGCCGACCACTGCCTCGCGCACCGCCCCGAAGCCGACCATCAATCCGACATTGGTGCCGATCCCGGCCGCGGCGAACCCGTCAGCGATGCCGGCCACATCGGCGCTGCCGCCGCCGTCATTGCCGATCACGACGGTGGTCACGCCCTGGTGCAGGTAGGCCGGATTGGCGCGCCGTTCAGGACGGGAAGACGACAATTCGCCATCGGCATGGGTGTGCGGGTCGATGAAGCCGGGGACGACCAGCAGGCCGTCCGCCTCGATGCGGCGTGCGGCCTCGCCCTGATCGCGACATCGGCGATCCGGCCCGGGGCGCCGGTGCCGTCATGCACCTCGCCGCCGGCGATCAGGATATCGGCCGCGATCCGGTCTGCGCGCCCCGCCGCGGCCTGCCCGCACAGCAGCGATGCGGCCGCAGCAAGAGCGAGCGATCGCCGCAATCCCATCCGCGCCCTCACAACCGGGTGCGGATCGAGGCGTACCAGTAGCGGCCCCGGCTCGAGTGGAGCCCGCCGAGATAGCCGAAGCTG
>VFQO010047755.1_pt1 | contig 10958 bp, 21 predicted proteins | sample 3512331 | NCBI WGS metagenome assembly VFQO01 (sample SAMN10412371, study PRJNA504923) | tailings metagenome | isolation source: Replicate 3 from Balatoc abandoned mine | place: Philippines: Itogon, Benguet | collected 2017-08-28 | reverse complement strand
GTGAAGGGGGTCAAAGATGCAGTGATTGGGGGAACAGGGGCGGGGATGGGTGGGTGGGAGGGGGACCATGGCGCGCGGACGCCGCACGCGGCGCATACGCCGAAAGCCAGCCCGCAGCTCACGCAGCAGCAACAGATGCTCGCAATGGAAAATAGAGCGTTAGTGGTGAGTAGTGCATGTGTACACTGTCATACAAGCATCCCTGCGCACACATGACACGGAATCTGTGCATGCCAGCTTGCCTCCTCATGTGAAATGTCAAGGCGCAAGAACTTGTCGGTCAGCTGACCCGCTGCTCCTACCGTGCATGTGTGTGTGTGTGTGTGTGTACCTGCGCAGGAAGAATTGAGTGCGAAAGCGACTGCGGTACACGGTATAGAGCGCAGTATACGAGAGATCGCCACCCTCAATCAGTTATTCGCTACAGCAGTGCAGCACCAGGCAGCGCAGATAGAGAGTATATATGAGCAGGCTGTAGAGGCCTCATTGGTGAGCCTTAGTACACACATGCATCCGCTGCTGGCCAGATTCAAGCAGTGCACATGGCTGGGGTCTCTGCGTGATGAAAATGAGCATGCGTGTGTGTGGGCACACGGCTAAAACTGTGCGCTCTATGTGCATGGGCGACGACGATGGTGTGCCTTGCCTCTGCGTGCAGAACATCAAGCGCGGTAATGTAGAAGTCAAGAAGACCATTGCAGTGAACAAGTCAACACACAAGTACATGGTAGCCATCCTTAGCACAGCGATACTGGGGCTACTATTTTTTGACTGGTGGGTACACAGCGCTGACACGCACACACACAAACACATATATACACGTACAGAGCGCACTTGCTCATTAGCGTCAGGGAGGGCACGGAGTGGCCTCATTAGTGTTCGTGGCTGCAGGTTCAACAGCTGAGAGATATCGAGCGAAGGACGCAGAGAGAGAGAGAGAGAGAAAGAGAGAGAGGTGCTGTGCCTGAGAGAGACGTAGGAACCGTGTAGCGTGTCGGCTATGCTCATAGACTGTGGGATGAGAGTAGTGCGCGAGTGTACACAGCGGACCCTTGAGTTGTAAGAATGTGTAGTGCAAAGTGTTTTGGCCCCGCCCCTGGTACCAACTCAACCCCAACTCGTATAGTCTGCTCTCAGCACACCCTAAGCAGCTCGCAGGCAGGCAAAACAGGGCCGAAGGAGCCCGCAAGCGTTGAGTGAGAACTCACTCGAATCTCCCGTTTCTTTGACCCATGTCCCGAATTCAGCCTCCCAAGCCACGCTTTCACCCAGTCGAGACCCAAAATGGCCGCCATTCTCCGTGCCTCAAGCTCAAGGGTCGCAGGCGCCCGCTCTGGCCCACAGCGCCAGGTTAGACCTTTTTCGCAGACCTCGCAGCCAACAGCGCAGTGCAGTGTCCAATTAGAGCAGCACAGCAACAGATCAGCAGTGCGAATGGCAGCAGGAGCGCAGTGGGGCCGAACAGCATGTTTGAGTCTCATCCTGGTCGCAGGCTGCCCGCCCATCCGTGCTTGCTCGCGCTCAAGAGCGCCCTCTGTACTTCCCAGGGCAGCCAGCTCCAGCATGGCTCAAGGGCGAGTAAGTGGCTTGGGGTTTTTCTGCGTCTCGCTGCGCCATTCGCCGATCAGGACCCAAAAGTCCAGCGATCCAGACTCGCTTTCTGACAACGTGCATTGCTTTGTTTCTTCGCTGCAGGCTCGCTGGCGACTTCGGTGCGTTGACGTGCACGGTCGACTTGCAAGTCGCAGCCCCAGGCCGCAGGCCTTTGAACCCAGCAGTACCTCAGCCAGCCCTCAGCAGCAGTGCCAGCACAGCTTATGAGCACCACAGTGACGCTCTGTGGTCTGTGCCACCAATGCAGGCTTTGATCCTCTGCACCTGAGCGAGGAGCCAGAGATGCAGCGCTGGTGCGTACGCCGAGCGCAGACAGTACGCACAGCTAGCCTGCAGGCCCAGTTGTGAAGCGCTCAGAGGGCTCAGGCATTGTAGATAAGGCGTCTGGTGTGCGATGGGGTGTCTGCTTGCAGGATGGTCCAGGCCGAGCTGGTGCACTGCCGCTGGGCGATGTTGGGCGTTGCTGGCATCCTGTTCACATCTGTGAGTCGCCCATCGCAGCTCTTCTCAGCACACGCCTGCGCTAAGCATACAGCGCAGTCCGGACTAGCTGGCGCACAGGAGCAGGCTAATCAGCGCCCGCAATGACCAGGTGTCAAGGACAGGCAAGCGAACGCGGGTGGCCCGCTGCGATGTTTTGTGATGCTTGCAGCTGGGTGCCAAGGCTGGTCTGGGCTTCCCTGACTGGTACGACGCTGGCGCAGTGCTGGCCGAGACCTCTCCCATCCCAATGGGTGAGTACCAAGTCATGGATATTCAAGCAGCCCCAGGTCCAGAATCACTCGCTGAGAGAGCCGCAGACAACCAGAGAAGGTGCCCGTCAGGCAGCCAGCGTCTCTGGACTGGATCCGCGTGCGTATAACAAGGCCTGTGTCTTCCCATGGCCCTGCAGGCACCCTGTTCTTCACTGAGCTGCTCCTCTTCGGATGGGTGGAGACCAAGCGCTTGATGGACCTGCGCAACCCAGGCAGCCAGGGTGACGGCTCATTCTTCGGCATCACAGATGAGCTCAAGGGCAAGGAGAACGGCTACCCAGGTAAGGCCTGTCACCGTCCACGCAGCATCGTGGCTGCTGACCCGCATCGGATGTGGCAAGCAGTGCTCATACGAACAAGCGTGCTGAAGGTTACCCAGCACTAGGCGGCAGCGAGCAGTGCGCAATAGAACGTCTGCAGTTGCTTACGAGCCTCTGACTGACGGGGATTGTGCGTTGACTTGTGTACCTGGTGTGCAGGTGGCTACTTCGACTTCATGGGCTTCTCCAAGGGTGACGCTGCCACCTACAAGCGGTACAAGGAGAGCGAGGTCAGGAACGGCCGCCTCGCCATGGTTGCCTTCGTTGGTGAGTGTGACAGCAGCCTGTGACACACACAAACAAACGCGCACGCAATGCGTGTGGTACCTGCCAGTGGTACCCCTGGACTTGGGGAGCACTCGTTTGCCCCAGCCAAATGTATGAGGCAGCAAGGGCTTGTCCAGGCTGGGCGTACACACACGTGTACTTGTTTGTGCACCCAGCGCCGTTTCAGTCTGCCTTGTGGATGTAAGTGATGACTCGTGTGTGTTTCTGTGTGTCGTGCACGATGTGCGCAGGCTTCATCGCCCAGCACCACGCTGTTGGCGGCTCCCCCATTGACAACCTGCTGGCCCACATTGCCGACCCCTACCACGTGACCTTCGCCACCAACGGCGTCAGCGTCCCACACTACACCGAGTTCCCATAAGCAGCTACTTCACGTAGCCTGCTACACAAGCCACACACAGCGACAAGGCCCTGCCCTAGCCTACCCCCAGCACCCACTGGGTGTGGCAAAAGCACCAACCGGTGCATGACCGCTAGCGGGGTGTCTGTTTGCTGTGTGGTGTTTTATATTTTCAGGGCGGTAGTCGATGCTCAGGGCACGCGAGTGTCTTGGGCGTTGGTTGCATGTCCTGTATCAGTGATGTGAGTAGTTGTGTGTGCGTGGACCCGGCGGTGTAGGGGTTTTGTGAGCGCAGAGAACACAGATTTGTATGACGCGACAGTCCGCTGCTGCGGTGCCAACGCGTGCAGCAGCGCGGACGTTTTGGGCGTGTGTGCAGAGCAGAAGGGTGTGAGACGCGTGTCATCCCGCCTGCGGACAGTGCAGTGTGCTGGCACTGGCCTGTGGGCGCTCGTGATGCGTCAGAGAGGCTGTAATAAGCGCGGCTCTCGTTGTGCGATCCTCATAGTAGACTCCGCAGTAAACAGACAGCCATAACAGACACTATAAACAGCGTGTACGCTCATCAGTGCTTCTGATGTGATAATACGCAAAGGCAGTACAAGTGTGGGCACAGCAAGCAATACGATAGGACGAGGACATTGCAGCACTACAGCAGTCAGCACTACAACTGAGTGGCAGTCCCACGAACACCCCAGCGCCCCGTCCCAGCGTCCTTGCACCACTGCTGCCCTCTGCAGTCTGAGCACAATATGCCGCCGGCCTTCAAGCTAGGGCCCGCAATCCTGAAGACAGATGACAGCACGGGGCACGTCGTGCCCGACACCTGGCGCGCGGATCTGCTGCGCAAGCTGGACAGCCGCTCGCGTGCGGCTGTGGCGCAGGTATGTAGCTGATGCGATGTGAGCGCCTTGGAAGGAGGGCAGGCCAGTCTGGAACTGAGGAGCACGCGCGGCACCCAGGGCGCGCATACCATCTGATCATCCCGACTGCTTTCCTTGCTTACGCAGGTTTCCAAAGCGTCACAGCAATGGCTCCAGCAGGAGTGGCCTAGCGCGGAGCTGCGCGTTGCCGTGCGTGCTACGTCCGCAGAACGGACCCGCGACCTGCTCGCGCGGGTCAAGAGCGCCACGCAGCGTGTGGGCCAGCGCCAGGCCCTGTGCACCCGGCCTGGCATGGTCACGAGCCTCGCCCTCGTGCAGGAAGGCCACATACTAGAGAGCGATGTCTGGTGGCGTACGGTGCTGCCTATTCTCAGCTACTGGGGCCAGCTCACACGCCTGCGTCTCGCCATCCAACACACACCCCAACCCTTCCTTGATTACATGGCCGAGGTGTTACCAGGCTTGCAGAGCCTTACCCTCGGCACCGCCTACCCCGGTACCAGCATCAGTGGTCAGCTGCCCCCACCCAAAGCACTGCCAGACTTGCGCGAAATCACCGTGCACCGGGTGCCCATGGGCTCTCAGAGAGCGGTATGGGCCGGCATGGCCCAGTACATAACCCAGCTACAGCGCCTAAGCATCAAAGCCCAGCCGGCCAAGGCCGTTGATGAAGCCACACAGCTACCAATGTGGCACGTAGTGTTCAACACAGATCACGTGACCAGGTCACTCACGCACCTGGACCTGCCGGTCCGGCTGACGCCGGACCTGGCTGGGCTGCTGCAGGACTTTGCACCCATGCTGCAAGATCTTAGCGTGGCGGAGATCTCAGCGGCAAGCCATAGCGTCGAGGACGCACCGCAGGACGCCCCGTGCTTGTGGCGCACGCTGCGGTTCACTCAGGATGGGCGCATTCGCGCTGATGCGCTCCTGTGGCTGCCGCTGCCTGCGGAAGGCAAGCTGGTCATCGTGCATCCGGATGTAGCGAACAAAAATGAAGACGGTGCCTTATGTCCTCTTGATGTCGAGTTACCAGTTACAGACACGGTAAGCGATTGTCCACTTACAACACCCCAAAGCGCATATGCTCACTTGCTCTAGTGAGCACCGATGATCCAGGCATGTACGCAGCATTCCCCAACGCGCAGCATGCAGTGAATCCATAGCTCAGGCACAGATGTTTTTACTGGGGGACCCTTACCACGTGCTGCTGGTTATAGACCTTCTGATGTACATGTATGACAAGCCTCTAAACTGCTTGCTTGTGCTCGCAGGTTACACAAAAGCTCGCGTGCATCGAGCTCCAAGACTACGCGAGCGTGCGCGTGTCTCTGGGCGAGCCAAGCCCCGAGCCCGGCGAGCAGCCCGCCCTGCTCCGCGCCTCCCTCCCCCACCTCGCACCCCTACAATCACCACACCTGGAGTTCATCTGCGACGGCTTCACATACACGCCAGAGCTCGCAACAGAGCTCGCGGCCGTGCCCGTGGCGGGCGGGACGCGGCCGGATGGCGGGCGCGTGGTGGGCGGGTGGCGGCGGGTGAGCGTGCAGTCGCTGGTGTGGCCGGCGGGCGCGGCGCCGGCCGTCGCGCTGCCGCGGTCGCGGTGGCTTGGAGTTGAAACGCCGTTGAACGATGAAACACTCGCAGGCTTGCTGCAGTGCGTGGCGGTAGGTCTTTATGACCTGTGCGTGACAACGGTAGAGCTGCAGACTAGCCCGCAGCAGGCACAGCAGGGTGGGGCACAGCAGACGCAGCAGGGGCCTGCAGTCACACAGGAGGCACAGCAGGGTGTGTCACAGCAGGGTGGGGCAGATACACAGCAGGCACAGAAGGGTGGGGAAGATACACAGCAGGCACAGAAGGGTGGGACAGTTATGCAGCAGGCACAGCAGGGTGAAGTACAGCAGGCACAGCAGGGTATCAAGCTACCATGGACGCGGATTGTGGTCTATGACAAAACAGAGATCAAGGCATGGCTCAAGCAAGCCCCGCTCCTAGGCCCGCACTTGCACTGGCAAATGAGCATATTGCAGCTCGACATTGATTACGAGGTTAGTTTCGTACGCACACACACACACACACACGTACAAACACACACACGCGCGCGCGCGCGCGCATAGGTTGTGAGCACACGACTGCATGCTCTCAGTGAAGCCAGGTCATACATACAGGAATGTTTTAATGTTCCTTACCTTGCGTGCTCGATGCGCAAAGACCTGCGTGCGCGCATGTGCTCATGTCCGTGGCCGCAGATGGAGCGTGCGGACGTCTACAGCCTAACATCCCAGTTGCGACACGTACGGCTCGCATTTGTGCACACCTTCCGCATCGGCCTAACCACCACCATGCCAACAGACACCCAACCACGCGTGCTGCGGCGGGCGCTAGCCCTCCTCTCCGCCTTACCATGCATCCCACGCCACATACACATAGACGGCTGGACAGCCACATCTGACGTCCTGGGCGGGCTAGTCGAGCTGTCAAAAAGTGAGACGCTCAGTCTCACACTAAAAGCAAGCCCGTACCCTGGCTACGTGGAGCCATCCGCGCCTATCTTCTGGCCGCTGAGTCGCGTGCCCGCGCTCATACCGCGTACGTACACAAAAGTCAATCTGAAGGTGCAGGGCGTGTACACGCAGGACCTGGCGGGCTTCATTGATGCTTTGCCTGGGGACAGGACAGAGGCGCAGCCGCTTAGGGTGGTGGTTAGTGGCAAGGATGAGTCATGGGCAGAGAGCATGAATGATAGGTTAGTGTGTAGGGGTACGTACAAGCACGTGACGGTTAGTGTGGAGGAAGAGGCAGAGGAGTGATTGTGTGCTTGTGGCATGCAAACAGGATCGACCAGGACCAGATTGTTGTGCTGCGCCGCTTGTTAAGGGCTTGCTGCGCCTGCTTGTTAAGGGCTTGAGACCATCAGAGCACAGACCATTAGCAAAGTAGCTTAGGGTGCTCAGGAGCCTTCCTAGTTTCCTTTCAGTGATGCCCTCTCTTTTTTATGAAGGCCCTGACGCAAAGAGGCGACGTCCGAAGTGCAAAAAAAAGGCTGGCAATGCGCACAGCGGCCTGCAGTAGTATGTCCCCTGTTCCATAGCTGTTCCATTATACACAGCAGCACACCGCACCGCACGGACTCGAGCGCTGATCGGTTCTCACATAGCACATTCACGCATGAGACTGGTCGACGTGCGCGTGCATTGTACATTATTCCTTTCCTTTACAGCGAACTGTCTCTAATCGCAAGCATGTGACGATCAGTGTCGAGGAGGATGCGTGAATGTGTGCTTATGAGTGTGTGACATGGTTGCGGACACATGGCTAGTGCATGTCGTCCAGTGTGCATCTGGACAGTGTGATAAACGGTGAACAATGGACTTTAGTATGAGTTTGTTTAGCCAAAGACACTGTTGTGTTTTCGAGTCAACTCTAGTTGCTTAGCCACACCAGTTGCGCATTAGCAGCAAGGCTACATGTGACATGTGCAGACAGCTTGTCAACGCAGCAAAGACATGCCACGCGCAGCACAGCACTAGCCAGCTCCCTCAGCTGTCTACAAAGCGGTGGCAAAGCGGTTGTTATTAGGAGTCAGTCAGTCTGGAGGTGTGGTAAGAGCAGATGTGTACAGACGAATGTTTGTGGGCTCTCACATCACAGTGTGAAGTATCTAGACTAGTCAAACTGCCCTTCATCCTCTATGCTATCTTCATCCCCCACACAACAGGCATGTTCATACAACTGGCTCAGCCAAACCGTCTAATCAAACTGTCCCTCATCCTCTATTATATCTTCATCCTCAACATATCCCTCATCGGCAGTGTAGGGATGACGCGCCCCACCACCGTTGCCACCGTGACGCCCTTGGGCTGCAGGATGGGATGCCACTGGCTCCACGCCCAGGGTCTGTAAGAACACACACAAGCAAACACACTAACCTCCGTCGCATTGCGCACCAGACGGCAGGTGTACGAACAGAAGGACATACTGCCACATAAGGAGATACTGCGTCTGTGTGTGTGTGTGTGTGTGTGTGTGTGTGTGTGTACTCATGCGTACCCTGTATATGTCGTCCACCATGCGTTGCTCCAGGTAAGGTGCGATGACAATGTTTCGACTCCGCATCTGCTCAATCAGCTTGTATGCTTCCAAGCAGTTGCGTTGCTGGTACCAGTACTCAACCTGTTAGTGCACACACACACACACATCACAAATAGACGCACAGTCTTTTCTATCAGTGTGACGCATCGGCTGCACACTGGCGCACTGCATGCGGAGGAGTAGAGGATAGGCACATGTCTACCTGTGTGGTGCCGTGTGTGTGTGTGTGTCGCTGTGTGTGTATGTGTGTGTATGTGTGCCATACATGCATACCATACTCACCATGAGCGCGTACACATCTCCCACGCGTATCCCTGCCTCCACCACGTTGGAGTCAGTCCCCAGCACCAGCAGCAGGTCACTGCACACAGCCAGACCCTGCTGGGGCTGTGACGACATGAGGCCACGCGCGGCGATGAACCGCTCCGTGGTCTCAATGCGCTGCTGAACCTGGATACAGCAGCCGGACAAGCACAATGGCACACACACACACACACACACACACACACACACACACACACACATACACACAGCTATGTACAAGGACGTAGAACCATCAACATGCAAGGGTTGTGTCTGAACTCAGGAGTCAGGTCATAGGCTGCATGTGCGCGCGCACGCATGAGTGTGTGTATGCATGTATCCATGTGCGTGTGCGTGTGTGTGTGTGTGTGTCTGCCCTCATACCTGTGCCACACGCAGCGGTGTGTCCTCCCCTCGTGACTTGTTAAGGTACCGTAGTGCCTCTCTCATAGCCTGTACACACACACACACACACACATACACACACACATACATGGACTAGAGCTTGGGATCCTTGCATGTGCGTGGGTACATGTACGTGGGTGCACACAAGGAAGCGGGGCAGAATGGCACACGAAAGTGTCGCTGAATCACTAACCCTATGCTTATCGTACGCGTACCTGCAGTGCCTTATCATAATCTCTGTACTCATCTATCTCTATTTGAGCGCACGCCTCGTAGAATGACGCTAGACTATCCATGGCCTGAGCACACAAAGCACACACACACACACACACGTCAGTACGGCTTATGAGGCTGCACAAAGACATCGAAGCAGCACCCAGAGACACTGCACAGCAGTGTAGCCCTGTGGGCTTCTTAGCCAGCATGCTATAGCGTGGGCAGAAGAGCACTACAAGGCCAGAAGCTAGCCAACTCAGTTAACTGCTTGTGAGCGCCTCGCCTCTGCAACACACACACAGCACTGCATGCACAGTACAAGCCAGTATGCGCACCTTTGCCTTGGTGTAGCAAGTAAGCATGGCAGGGCAGTGCCTGTCAAGCTGTAGCCAGCGTGCCTCACCTGTGCCTTGGTGTAGAAGCTGATAATGTGTTTCATAATCTCAGGATCTGAGTGCCAGTTGAGTGTCTGTAGGTAGTTGGCGGCCATAAGGTAAATGTCCTTCTGACGCGATACGCCTGTATACAGGATACACACACACACACACACACGCACACACACAGACACACACACACAGTGATTGTGTTGTCATGGCTGATATACACACATGCGCACAACGGGAGTGTGCAATAGCCATGATGAACCATGACGAGGCAAGCAGCTTCAAGGCGACCCGAAAGAGCACCGAATGTGTGCGTTTGTGTGTGTCTGTCTGTGTGTGTATGTGTGTGCGTGTGTGTCACGTACCCGCAAAGAACACAATCTTCTCCACGTCGCCACTCCTTAGCAATGCCTTCATGGCCTTGATCTTGTCACCAGCCTGTTGTGATGTGACACACACACACACGACACACATACACACACACTCACACACACACATGACCTCACAGCGTCAGTGGCGCCCGGTGCACCCAGTAGCGGCTGCACTTCGCCCCGGCAGTCCTGTGCGGTGCAGCATGGGCTATAAACTGTGTGCTGCCCACATGCGCATGCGAGAGCAGCACGGTTCACCCACCTCTTTGAACATTTCTGCAACACACACACACACATACGCGTAGACACCCACCGCACGCGCATGCAGCACGTGGTGCTGTGGCAGTGCGTTCTAGCTCTGCAATGGGACCAACGAGTCGAACCCACGCACCTGTGTGAACTTCTTCGCTGCGAGTTGCCAGGCTCCCTGTCTCTTTGCCAGCTTGGCAATACGCAGCAGGATGAGGTTGCGCTCTTCAGGGCTCATTGCGTCCTTGCTGGGGGTCATTGCCTCGGCCATGTCCTGAGTGTGAGGTCACACATACATCATACACACACACGCACATGGTTCATGAGCACTGTTGTAGCCTCCCTCTGTAGCCTAGCTATGGCCTGTATGTGAGCAGCTTGTGCTCCGGTGAGCCAGATACTGTGCCAATCTTATTCTGTGCGTGTGTGTGTGTGTGTGTGTGTGTGTGTGTCATACTCTCACCTCAGTGATTGCCACGTCATGCTCCACACACATCTCCAGCGCTCTAGAGTAGTGATTAGCAGCAATAAGCATCTTAGCGGCCTTGTCAAAGTGACCGTGTTGAATGAAGAACTCAGCACACCTGTGTGACACACACACACACACACACACACACACACACACACACACACTCTCTCTCTCAGCGCCACAAGCAGGAAATTAAGCAACTCCCCAACGGGCGGCACGCGCACGTGAACGCACAAGCACTGACATAGCACTGACAAGCAGTGACT
>VFQO010047754.1_pt1 | contig 10960 bp, 8 predicted proteins | sample 3512331 | NCBI WGS metagenome assembly VFQO01 (sample SAMN10412371, study PRJNA504923) | tailings metagenome | isolation source: Replicate 3 from Balatoc abandoned mine | place: Philippines: Itogon, Benguet | collected 2017-08-28 | reverse complement strand
CTGAGACCGGTCCAGCCCGGCCTCACGTCGCGAAGGTCTGTGATCCCGTCGGCTAGCGCGCTGACCGGGGCGCGCGCCAGCAGGCTCGCGCCTTTCAGCGTCAGGATGGCGACGAACACATGCAGCGCCTGTCCCGCGCCCGCCGCCCGCACGAGCGAACTCGGCCCCCACAACCCCGCCGCCGGCGCGCCGAGGCCATCGACGGAATAGCTGCCCGACAGAATGAACTGCAGCAGCGGCTGAGCGAGCGGCAGCTCGCTCGCCTCCGGACGCCGCAACCCGTCGCGCCGCTCGACAAATCCGGCCACCAGCCCGGCGAGGTCGCCCGGTGCGGCACGCCAGATCAGGTCGGTCGCGGCTTGGCTCATGCGCGTCAGGCAAGCAGCGCGTTCGCATTTTTACAAGCGTCCGCCCGCCGCGCCGGGTAACAGAAGCTCATGAAAACCCGCCGCACCGTACTATTGTCACAGGCCGCCATCGCCCTCGCGCTGGTGAGCCTCCCGCCCGCCCATGCGGCAGGCGGCGATCCGCTGCAGGCCTTCCGCGAAGGCGTCCAGCCCGGCTGTGCCCTCGGCCTCTTCGACGGCGACAGGGCCACCTTCGCCGCCGCAGGCTATGCAGACCTCGACAAGCGCACCGCCATCACTGCGGCCACGCGCTTTCGCATCGCCTCTGCCTCCAAGCAGTTCACGGCGCTCGCCATCGCCATTCTTGCAGATCAAGGCAGGCTCGACCTCGATACCAAGGCTGAAACTATCCTTCCGGAGATGGCCGGCGCGCTTCAGGGCGCAACGGTCCGCCAGTTGATGAACCAGACCGCGGGCGTGCGCGATCACACCATTCTCCTCGCGCTCCAGGGCGTCGAGAAACTGGGCAGCGTCGATCGCAAGGCGACACTGGCGATGATGGCGCGTCAGCGCGGCAGCAACTTCACGCCCGGATCAGAGGCCCGCTATTCGAACGGCAACTATCTCATGCTGTCCGAGATCGTGGAGCGCATTACGGGACAGGACCTCGCGGCCTTCGCCCAGGCCGCCATCTTCGAACCGCTGGGCATGACCGCGACGGGCTACCTCAATGACTACGATGTCGCGCACGGCTATCAGCCCGAAGGCGACAGCGGCGCATACCGCGTCGCGGACGATCAGCCTGCCACGGCAGGCTCCGGCGGTCTCACCACCACGGTCGGAGACCTCGCGCGCTATCACGCCGCCTTCCGCTCCGGCGCGCATGTTTGGACGCCCGGCGTCCGCGCCATCCTCCTCACGCCGGGCAAGCTGTTGGACGGTACGGAGGCGATCCTGCCGGAATTCGATGCGCCCTATGGCGGCGGTCTCGGCCTGCTGCCAATCGAGGGCGATACGCTCATCTGGCACGATGGCGGCATCGAGGGCTTCCGCGCTGATTACATCCGGTACGACAAGTCGGGCCGCGGCGCGGCCGTGCTCTGCAATCGCGTTGACGCCGATGCGCATGCCATCGCGATGGAAGCGCTGGGCCAGGCCGAACCGCAAACGCCGGAAGAGCAGGGGGCTCCGCAGGCTGAGCCCGTTCCCGCCACGCAGGAACAGATCGCCGGATTCGCAGGGCGCTGGCGCTCGGAGGAGCTGGATACGATCTACGAGATCGCAGTGGGCGATAACGGCCTAGCCGTCACCATCCGTTCTCCGCTGAACGCAGAGCCGGTTCAGGAAACATGGGACGGCTTGCGCGTGCGCGAAGACGGCGTCGTCCTGTCCGGCCCGCTGCGCCTGTCTCTGGCCGATGGCCGCCTCAACGTCGGGTTCGGCCACCGTGTGACCGGGGTGAAGTTCGAGCGCGTGCCCGGCTAGTCGAGCCTCACCTAGCCGCAGTTACCGCTCTTCCGACGACCACGCGAAATCGACAAAGCGGTCGCGCGTGTCGTAGCAGATATTGCCGTACATCCTGAGGTACGCGTCGCGGCGCTGAGGGTCGCGAAACACCGCCGCCGGGTCGGCCATATCGGCTTCATACTGCGCCATCGTTTCGGTCGAGATGATCGCCGGAAGAATATCGATGGCCTGCGGTACGCTCTTGCCCTCCAGCCAGTCGGCCGCCTTCTGGCCCAGCGCATAGCCGAACACGGGCGAGTTGAGCGCGACCGTCATCTTGTAGGGACCGCCGGCCTTGATCGCCGCCACCGCTTCCGGCTCGCCGTCGATGCCGCCGAGGAATTGGTCGCCCCGTGCGCGCCCAGCGTCCTGCAACGCCTTCATCGCACCCAGCACCACGGTATCCGCGCCCAGCACGACATCGACGGTCGGATTGGCCACCAGCACCGTATTCATCGTGGCATAGCCGCCGGCTTCGTCGACCGTCGTCGGCGAAATGTCGGCGACGATGGTGACGCCCGGCATCTCCTGCAACACGTCGCGCATGGCGGCGAAACGCGGCGCCAGAAACTCCAGGCTGTCATGCGTCAGCAGCACGACGTTGGCGACCCCGCCAAGACGTGTGTTGATGTAGTCCGCCGCGGCGAGCCCCAGCATCCGGCCCGTCAGATATTGCGGCGCGTTCAGAATGGTCGTCGCCGGCGGCGGCACGATGGTCCCGACATAGCCGCCCTGCGCCAGGAACGCGCGCAGCGTAGGGGCCAGCGACGGCGCATCGACCGGCGCCGCGATGATCGCGCCGGTCCGGGCGAGGCGTTGCTCATCCACCTGTGCGGCCATGCGCACGCCGTCATTGTCCGCCAGCAGGGGGACGAAGCCCAGTTCGCGGTCCCGGGCCGCCGCCTCCAGCCCGCTTCTCACGCCGATCATGAAGGCGCGGCTGTTGTCCTGCGCGAAGGCCAGCGTCCGGTTTAACTCAGGCGGCGGCGTGCAAGCCGGCGCCGCGGCATCAAAGGGCGGGAAGACCGTCGGTTCGGTGATGCCGTGCGGCGCGTCCTCCGCGTGCGCAAACCCGGTGGCGAGAAGTGCGCATGCGATGGCGATCGCGGTTCGCTTCATGATGCGACCGCCGCCTGCGGCATGGCGAGGATCAGCCTTGCGCTCGTTCCCGGGCGCCGCGCCACATACTCGGCACGCGCGTTCAGCCGCGCCGCCATGGCGCTCACAATGCGCGTGCCCAGCCCCGTCCCGCGCGGCTTGGCATCCATCTCGCGCCCCACGCCGTCATCTTCGACCACCAGCGTCACGTGCGCCGCATCGCTGCGCTCCAGCCGCACGCGAATACGGCCGGCGCCCTGCGGGTAGGCGTATTTCGCGGCATTAGTAATCCACTCGGTCACGATCACGCCCAGCCCGATGCTCTCATCGGTCGGCAGCTCCACCTGCGCGAGATCGTGCGTGATCTCGATGTCGCGGTTCTGCCCCCGAAGCGACTGGGCCAGATGATCGATCAGCCCGGACAGGTACTCATCCAGCGCCACCACCCGCACATCGCCGGAGCTGTAGAGCTTCTTGTGGACTTGCGCGATGGCGTCGATACGGGCCCGCGTCTCCAGCAGAACGTCGCGCGTGCTCGCTTCCTTGGTCGCATTCACCTGCAGCGCCACCAGCGACGCGACGAGCGACAGCGAGTTGGCGACCCGGTGATTGACCTCGCCAACCAGCAGTTCGGCCTGATCCCTGGCAAGCGCAAGCGCCGCCGTGCGATCGGCCACGCGCTGCTCCAGTCCTGCATTCAGGGTTTCAACCTCATTGCGCGCGGCCTGGAGCTGGCGCGTATAGCGTGTCGCGGCCAGCGCGGCCCAGCCGACGAACAGGATAACGGTGACGGCGCCGCCGATCGCGATCCAGCGCAGCCATTCGGCGTTGGCGCGCTGCTGTGATGCGCTCGCCGTTAGCCGCGCATCCGCCGCCCGGATCAGGCCGCTCAGATAGACATTGGCTTCGTCCATCAGCGCCTTGCCGCGATTGGTGCCGAAGCGGGCGAGGGCGCCTGCGTCGTCGCGGCCGCGCTTCAGGGCCAGCGCGGCGTCCAGCTCGGCGAATTTCTGGTCCAGCACCGGGTTCAGGCGCTTCAGCGCCTCCGCCATATCGGCATAGGGCGCGAACAGCGTCTGCACCACGCCGGCCTGCCGCTCGGCGCGCGCTTTGGCGCGGTCATAGGGCGAGAGATAGATTTCGTTGCCCGAAACCAGATAGCCCGTCCCGTTGGCGTCGGCGGCCAGCAACTCGTTGCGCAATTCCACCGCCGCGCCCCGCGCGTCACGCGCCGCGACGACCTCGACGAACAGCGACTGCGCCCGTTCGTTCAGCCAGAACGTCGTCGCGACGATGCCGACCAGCGCCGCCAGCCCGACCGCCAGCCCGCCCAGGGTCGATGAGAACAGAAGAGTGCGACGCTGCGTCATCCAGGGCGGACCCTAGAGATATTCCGCCCCGTGTCACGGGGGCGGCTTCGGGAACTCCGGCCGGCCCCTAGTTCACCCGCTCGGCGGCGATGGCCTTCTCGGCTTCTTCCTTGCACACCGCGACGCCGCCGATGGAGGTGCAGAAGTCTGGCCACTGGCCGCTGTCGAGCCAGTATTTGGCGAGGCCCTTCGCCGCGAAGATTTTCCAGAACAAGCCCGACTGGCGCAGCGGGGCGAAAAAGTCGTTCATCAGATAATTCGTGGGCACGCGGCCATACGGGTATGTCGCCGGGACCATGGCCAGCGGTTTGTCCGGCGTCGCTTCGATCTTGTAGCCATCCTGCAGATACAGCTTCGCCAGCACTTCCTGCGCCAGGTCGCTGCGGCCCATCAGCATGAGATCGAATGTCGTCTGCGCCGCGCCCGACTGGCCCTTGTCGAGATCCTCGCGCATATGGTCGACGATTTTCTCGATCTTCGCCGGATCTTTCGTCTCCAGCGCATCGATGATCGCGTCGACCTGCACCTTCGCTTCACCCAGCTTGGCGGCGGGATATTCGGCAGACAGCTTGTCATAGACGGCGAACAGCTTGTCGCGCTCGGCCTTCGCGCCGGCGAAGTCGCCTTTGCGCAGTTTGTCGACCATCACGATCTGCAGCATCGTTCCGGCCTCGGGGAACGCCGCCATGCGCTCTGTGATCACCTTCTCGGCCGTCGCGACGTCGCCCACCGCCACCAGCGCTTGCATGTACTGGTTCAGCAGGATGCCCGAGGTCGGATCGATCTCGTAGGCCTTGGCGAGCTGCCGCACCGTCTCCTGCGACTGCCCGATTTCCGACAGCCAGAACCCGGCATAGAGGGTGATCACATCGGCGTCGTTCGGCTCCGCCGCCACCGCCTTCGCGAACAGCGCACCGCGTTCCGCCCAGTCATTGGAAGGACTGAACCGCCCCAGCACCACATAGGCCTCACCCAGCGTCGGATCGATCTCCAGCGCCTTGGCCGCCGCCGCGCGCGCCTTCTCGATCAGCGCCATCTGCTCAGCGCCCGTGAACCAGTTCTGCCGCTGGGCATAGGCGCTCGCCAGCGCCACCCAGGCGCGCGCGAATTCCGGCGCGATCCGCACGGCCTCTTCCAGGTCGGCGATCGCCCCCTTGGGCACGGCCGACCCTTCGCCGCCCTGACGCCACAGATCGCGCCCGCGCAGATACAATTCGAACGCGCGCGGATCGATGCTCGCCGACTTCGCCGATTGCGGCGCGATCACGCTCAGCGCCCGCGCCACTTCCCGCGCGATCTCGTCCTGCACCGCCACCGTCTCGGCGATCGGGCGTTCGTAGCTGTCATTCCACAAAATCTCGCCGCCCGCCCGCGCCAGCTGGGCCGACACACGCACCCTGTCGCCGTTCTTGCGGACAGACCCCGTCAGCACATGCGTCGTCCCGCGTGAGACATCGCCGGTATACCCTTCAGCCCGCGCCACCACGCGGATGCCCGGAATGCGCGACAGGGCGTGCTGGATTTCCTCCGTCATCCCGGCGGAGAAATAGTTCAGCGCCGGATCGCCCGAGATGTTCTCGAACTGCGTCACCGCCACCACCGGCTGACGCCCGCCGCCGCCCGCGACCCGCACCGCATCCGGATCGCGCTGCATCAGAAAGACCATCAGCGCCGTCACCGTCAGCGCCAGCACCGCCGCGATCCCGGCCTGCACCCAGCGATAGCGGTTCTGCTTCAGCGCCCTGGCCCAGCTGCGCTTCGCCTTGAAGCCGGGCCGCTCCAGCGCGAACAGGTCCACCTGCCGCGCCATCTTGTCGAGCTGCGCGCCGCCTTGACGCGTGAACTGCGCCGCCGACTGGGTCGCGAACAGGTTGCGCACGTCGCCCGTGGTGAGGATTTCGCCCGGCTCGGCCCGCTGCTGCACCCGCGCCGCGACATTCACCCCGGCGCCGATCAGGTCGCCATTCGCCAGCACCGTCACGTCGCCGACATGCAGCCCCAGCCGGATCAGCGGCAGCCCGTCCTTGCGCGCTTCGGCGGCCGCCTCGGCGATATCCAGCGCCCCCGCGACGCCGTCCGCCACGGTCGGAAACTCCAGCATCACCCCGTCGCCGGCGGTGTTGAAGATACGGCCCTTATGGTGCGCCGCCCGCTCCCCCACGATCTGGCGCAGCAGCTGGACGTTGCGCGCCGCCGCCACCTCGTCCAGCTCGCTCGCGCGGCTGAACCCGGCAATGTCGATCGACAATATCGTAGCCAGCCGGCGAGCGTCGGTCGTGTCGGTCATGGGATTCCCTGTTCCCATAATACCATGCTGCACCGCAGTTCCGTCCAGCGGCGTTCCATCAAATTGGCGCAGGGGCAGGGGACGGCCAGACTGGGCGCCCGCAACCTGCAGGAGGCCCCATGCCCAAGATCGATCTCAGCGAGTCCAAGGCGACCTTCGAAAAGGCGATCAGCTACGCCAACGCCGCCGAACGCGACCAGGCCGACCCCGCCTCGGCCAACCTGCTCTGGGCGCTGCACAGCTATTTCCAGTCCACCGCGATGACGCTCATCGCCATCGCCAAGGGCATCGACGACCTCGACGAACGCCTCGCCCGCCTCGAACGCCACGCCACCGGCCCGCTCTCCACCAAGTTGAAATAGCGCTAGGCTGCCGCCATGTGCGGCAAGTTCACCCAGATGGCGACATGGGCCGAGGTCGTGGCCTTCTCGCAGGCCTTTACCACGACCAAACCCCGCGAGGCCCCGGAACCGGGAGGCGGCGGCGAGGACGAAACCGTCATCACCGCCACGCCCATGCGCTTCGCCCACATCGTGCGCCTGAACGATGCGGGCGCGCGCGAGACGCTGCCCATGCGCTGGGGCTTCTCCAAGGCCGGCTCCACGTCGCCCCGGCCGGACTACATGCACGCAAGGGCCGAGACCATCGACACCCGCCCCACCTTCCGGGAGAGCTTCGGCCTCCGGCGCGGCCTCTGCTTCGTGCGCACCTTCAACGAGGGCGAGGAGGTGGGGAAGAAGACGGTGCAATGGACCGTCACGCCGAAGGACGGCCGGCCGCTCGCCATCGCGGTGATCTATGAGGAGTGGGTGAACGGCGACCAGCGCCTCTTCACCTTCGTCCAGGTGACGACCCCGCCGAACAAACTGATCGCGACGATCACCGACCGCATGCCCGCGATCATCCCGGAGGAGCACCACGCCCTCTGGCTGGGCGAGGACCGCGCGCCCCTCAGTGAGGTGAAAGCCATCCTCCAGCCCTACGACGACAAAGGCGGCTGGGACTTCGCGCCGGAGCCGAAGAAGCCGAGGGCGCCTAAACGCTGACTGTCATCCTCGGGGCCGCGCAGCGGAACCCGGGGACCCATGCCTGAGGCCCCTCAAGCAAACCCAAACCTGTCATGCCCGCGCAGGCGGGCATCCATGTGTGAGCGCCGCTAGCCCTTGGAAGCGGCGATCCGGTCAAGCCGATCCATCACGCCGACCAGTCCGATCAGGACAAATCCAATCCCGAGGCCTGCAACAGCGGCGATGATCTGAATGTCGGATCGTATCGATGCGAGCGCTATTCCGCCGACGATGAAACAGGCAATCGCCGCGAGAACCAGAATGATCTTCATGTATGTGCTCCCCCTGTGCATCGAGACTGTCATGGTCCGCGAAGGCGGACCATCCACGCCTTGCGGCTGGCCGAGGTGAAAGCCATCCTCCAGCCCTACGACGACAAAGGCGGCTGACTTCGCCCCGGAGCCGAAGAAGCCGAGGCCGCCTAAGCGCTAACTGTCATCCTCGGGGCCGCGCAGCGGAACCCGGGGACCCATGCCTGAGGCCCATCCGGCAAACCCGCACCTGTCATGCCCGCGAAAAGCGAACATCCATGCGGGCAGCACAACCCTGCCTTCTGGAAGGCAAAAAAGTGCGCCAGCAAATTAGTCGGGTGGAAGGCAAAATTTCGGCACGATCTCCTTCAGGCCGGATATGCTGAATTTTCGCAGTAAGGCCAGCGCGTGATAGAAGAGGAGCTTGGAGTCAGTAGTTAGTTGGAAAACATCGCGCTCTGCTCCCATCGCAATAAGCACGCGCATGATGGGGATCGCCTGTGACACATCCCGTTTGTCGTTTGATTGCGCCAGAACTTTGAGCCGATCGACGAGCATGTCCTTCGCCGGTGCAGCATCGCTGAGCAGGCAGGACATGCCGGCGTATGCGTGCCGTCTGGCGAACTCCGCATATGTCGGCGAAAAGCTCTCCAAGCCCTCCACCAGTCGAATGAAGACTGGCAAGGCTTTCTTTCCTTCGTCAGCCAATCGGGCGAGCGCTATGCCGGGCCAGGCACCTGCGAACTTGGGAATTTCTTGAGCCGATATCGCAACCAGATCGTCAAAGATTGGTTTGGCGGCTCCATATGGCAATCGTGCGATTGCCTTGTCGAAAATGTATGCCTTCGACGATTTGTCACGCTGCGCTTTTGCGAGTTCGAGCACCAACGGTCGCGCGAGTTCTGAGCTCAGCGGCCCAAGGTTTGCGACCGGAACGTCGAAACCATCCGGGAGTCGGGGATCGCGGATGAGGATCTGGACGAGATCGAGATCAGCTCTTGTTGGCGCGCCGTGCGCTCCTAGCGAAAGATTGTAGGACTCCGCTAGCAACGCGAAGCGCTCGGGGGAGACAGTAGGGTCGTCCAAGGCGATGCGTAGCGCAGATGACACCTCTGCATGGCTCGGAGCTCCGGCGCTGGGCGCTTCTTTTGCGCCATCTGTGCTGGAGCGATAGCGGTCGCTCAGTGAAGGCAATGTGACGCCGAAAACCGCTCCGAAGACGTCGTTGCCATCTTTCTTGAGCCATAAGCCGGACTTGCTTTCCCTTCGATCTCGCTGCCACCCCATCGGGACGGGCGACGAAAAGTCTTTCCCTCCCACCATTGATGTGTGGAACGGGATCAGTGGGATGGAGATTGGGTACCATCGCAGGGCGTCTTCAAGCACAACGACGTGCCACCCTCCATTCTGCTTCTCGAGCACTAGTTTCCGCCATACCTCGATGTATCGCGCCTCCCTTTTGGGCTGGTACGAATAATTCCGAACGATGGTCACATTGTCGTCGTCGATAAGACCCCATGTGAAGATCGTCGTGGCCTCCTCGACCTTGGCAGGGCGTGCGGTCAGGCACTCGCCCAGTTCGATCCTCAGCGCGACTTGCTCCGTTGGCTTCGTGGCAGGCGGAATGGGTACGTCAAGGCAGTTGTCGCGGCGCTCAATCGCGAAGGCAGTCGGCACATCGCTCTCGTACTGCGTGCCTTTCAATGAGATCAGCCGCGCGACGATCACTGTCTTGACGAAGCCGCCGTACAGAATGTCCTGACAGAATTCGTTGCAGCCGATTGGGCCGGGGTTGAATTGAGAGCTGGAAAGGGGGTCGAGGATCGCGAGCGTGTGGGGCAGGCTTCGCGGAGTCGACAAAGGCAATTGCTGTTCTTTGAATTCAGCAATAGCAGCCAGCAGTGGCCGGTTCATCACTGGCGGCAATGCAAATGCGGCTATTCCGAGCGGCAAGACGGCTAACGACGCCCGAAGCCAGCCCGGCGCAAACCAGGTTAATTTCCAGACCGCATAGATAGCGACGCTGTAAGCATACAAACCCGCAAGCGGGTTCGGGATGAGCGACCCGACACCAAATCCTACAACGGCCAGAAGTCCGCCGATAAAGAAATATGCGAGTGTAAATACTGACACGAGTGCCTCCCTGCGCAATATTGCAAGGTGGCGTGAACAAAAAGTGTATTAAGCGACAGGATTTATCGAATTCGATAGTATGCAATTGTCATCGTTGTTCATACGAGATCCATAAGTCCAAATGATCAGTCTGATGAAAGGTTTTGGCGCAACCTCAAGAACAGAAGTCGCACAACCCCTTAACTACACCCGCTCGTCCCGCCGCACGTGTCGCACTTCATGCAGGTGCCGTTCCGCACCAGCGTGAAATTCCCGCACTGGCCGCAGCTGTCGCCTTCATAGCCTTTGATCCGCGCCTCGGCGCGGCGGGCGCCGATCTCGTCCTTGCGGGCGCGGCTTAGCGACGAGGGCGCGGCGCTGGCGCCCATGGCAAAGCTGCCGCGTGTGGGGGCAGGGAGCTCCACCGCACCTTCGATCTGGTTGCGGATGGTCTCCAGGCGCTGGTCCATCGAGATTTCCTGCTCGAAGGCGAGGGCCGCGCCGCTGCGCTCCACAAGGCTCAGCGTGCGTCCGCGCACGAAGCCGGTGGAGACGGCGCGCTCCACCGCCGGGCGCTTCAGCTTGCGCTCATCGCTCGATCCGCCGCCGAGGTCGTCGTCGGCATCGTCCTTCGGCTGCACATGCGCCAGGTCATGGCGGCCGAGATAGGAAACGGCCAGCTCGCGGAAGATGTAGTCGAGCACGCTCGTCGCGTTCTTGATGCTGTCATTGCCCAGCACCAGCCCCGCCGGCTCGAACTTCGTGAAGACGAACGCCTCCACATATTCCTCCAGCGGCACGCCGTATTGCAGGCCGAGCGAGATCGCGATGGCGAAGTTGTTCATCATCGCGCGGAAGGCAGCGCCCTCCTTGTGCATGTCGATGAAGATCTCGCCGAGGCGGCCATCGTCGAACTCGCCGG
>VFQO010047753.1_pt1 | contig 10967 bp, 18 predicted proteins | sample 3512331 | NCBI WGS metagenome assembly VFQO01 (sample SAMN10412371, study PRJNA504923) | tailings metagenome | isolation source: Replicate 3 from Balatoc abandoned mine | place: Philippines: Itogon, Benguet | collected 2017-08-28 | reverse complement strand
GGTGATGCAGTCGAGCGTGCCGCGGTCGCTGAGCACGGGGCGCGCGGTGGTGCTGCCGCAGGGCGACAGGTGCGCAGGTTCGGGAGGCTGGGCTGCTAATCCCCGCCGACGGCCAGCTGGTTGCCATGCCCTGACCATTCTTCAAAAGCATGTGTTGCATGCTACCTCTGACACTGAGTGCCCGCCCTGTCTTGCCCGCAGCTGGGCGAACGCGGGCATCATGGCGAGCCGGTTCCCGCCCACTTGAACATGAGGGAACATGCGGCGCGACACGTGTTCAGCGGCAGAGTGCATGAACTGCCTGGAGTGCAACTGTATAGTAGCTTGGAAAAGTCTGCTTGCTGTAAAGGCACCTCAAGGAACAGCCAAAAAGTGGGCGTGAGCGGCAGGTCCGGGTGGCGCAGCGTGGAGGCCGCACGATGCTTGAAGGTCTCTCGTCAGCAGCTCGGCCGGGGCTATGCATGCACAGTTTCCACTGACCACTGTCAAAACCAGACCTCGCGGGAAGCATAGGAGCCGGGTTTGACGGGCCGCCGGCTCGAGCAGCGCAAACGGGTCCTGCGTGGAGCCGTTTGGCTTTGAGGGTCACAGAGGAGAGGCCCGTACTTGTCAAAAGCTCTCGAAAAGGCAGGTGGGCGGCCGCTCGTGCCTTAACCCAACCCTAACTGCGGCGCGAGAGCTCTGTTGCTCGCTGCGTTGCTGTAATGAGCAGCGGCCCTGCCCATGAGTTTCTTTTTAAGGGATGCTTGCGGCTGCCCTTGCCCAGGCCCCCGCCGCCGCCGCCGCCGCCGCCGCCGCCGTGGCCATGCTCGTCTGCAACTTGGCAGCTTTCTCATTCTTCCTTGAGTTGCAGATCGCAATGTGGACTCCGTTGATAGGCACGGCCTTTGTGGTGAGTAGCTCTGCGGCCTGCCGTCCCTGCCGCCCTGCCGTAGCCACAGTGCCGCAGACGTCTCGAGGGTCTTTGGGTTTTGTTGGCCAATTCCCTGCTCCCCCAAACACGCAGGTCTCTCTGATGGGCTACACATCGTACCTTATGTTTTACAAGTGCGTGGGGGACGATCCTGCCCTGAAGCCCTCTTTATGCCATTTGTGCTGCGCCGCCTTGCTCACCAATACGCTCTGTGAATGCTCTGCTGCATATCACGCTGATTTTGCTGGCTGCCTGCTGCAGGGCTGACAAGACTGAGCGGCAGCAACACATAGAAGCGCAACGACGAGCAGGTGCGCTGGCTGCCTGCACAGTTCACACGCGTACGCTGTTTCGATCCAGTTGCTCTGACTAGTGGCTGGCCAATTTCATGCTGACCTCCCATGCTCGTTTCCATTGCCGCAGCGGCAGCAGCAGCAGCGGCCGCGGCACAAGTCGCCAAGCAGCCAGAGGCACAGCAAGTTTTGTCAGCGGCCAAGCGGATGATTAAGAAATGAAAATGCTGCTCATGGATCCTTAGCCCACACTGTGATTGTACCACCACCAGCTTGCTTTGAAGGAGTTTTGATGCCACATTCATGCCTGCCTTCCCTTGCTCCTTGCCTTGCTGTTTACAACTGATGCAATGCGGCGCGAATACTGCCCATGTCTGTCATGTAAACGCGGACTGCAATGCGCGCACAAAGCTGGCTCGCTAGCTTTCCTCTTTGACAGCACCACCCAGCGCTGCCATGGCTTCAGCCAGCTGCTTAGTGAGCTCGCGTGCACCCAGCTCAGCCGCTTGCAGCACCACGCGCGCCCTGCAAGCGAGTAAGTATTTGGCAGATTAGCCAATTCGACAACTGCTTTGGGAGCGAAAAGCAGAAGTGGTAACACCGAAGGCCTGCCCCTTACTTGGAGGTGTCCACTTCCGCCTGCGAGCGCGTCGCCGCCAGTTGCGCCAGCTGCTCCTTTGCCTGCAGCAGCAGATACGTGCACAGGCCAGTGTTGAGCGAATCAGACATGGCTCATGCCCATCATCCGCTTGCCTAAACTGGGAATGCCACCAAGCATGATACAAGCCTTCACCTGGCTGCTCTCAACTGCTGCGTCTGCTCAGGCTACCACGCCTAGCACCTTTCACATTGCGTGTTGCAGCCGCACCTTTGCAAGCTCCAGCACAGCCTCCTCATGCCCCTCCTGCGCACGCTGCTTCTCAGCCAGAGCTGCAAAGGAACAGGCCAGCAGTGCTCAGCATGCCAGTAAGGTGCACCGCGTGACTGCAAGCACGTCAGGCCTAGATATTCCGATGCATGCTAAATGCAGCACAAAACACCCTAGCCACCGCCATGCAGCCTCACCGTCTGCCTTTGCCTGCTCCGCAGTTCGCTGTCCGTCCTCGGCCGCGCGCCGTGCAGCGTCTGCTGCGGCCTGCAGCCACAAGCAGCAGCAATGCAGGTTTAGCAAACCAGTGCGGTGCTGCCCAGGTAGCGTTCAGGCCGAGAAAACATCCGTGCGACTCACCAAGCGCTGCTGCAGTGCAGGCACGTCCACCGCCATTCCGTTGATCATGACCATGCCGCTCTCGCTCGTCGTTACACCGCTGCCGCCACCGGCTGCAGCTGCTGGCAGCTCCGCGGGTGGCACCACCAGGCTGGCGTGCTCCAGGTAGCTGTGGCAACAGCAAAGGGCGGCAGGGAGGGCGCCTCAGCAAGTAGGACATGCAGCACACATGGCTATCCTGCCCAACGAGCATGTGGCCTGGGGTGCCGGGCCACTCCTGCAGGTGCGCTGCGGCATGGTTCAGCGACAGCAGAGCACGGGGAGGGGGGCGGCTCCGTAACGGGGCCTGCGGAGAGGAGTGAACACCTGAACTTGCTGCGCTTGGCGACCGAGTCAACCAGCCCTTGCACGCGCTTCCCTGCAAGCAGAGGACGGCAGCACAACGCCGCGCAATCAGTCACCAGGCCAGGGGCATGGATGAAGCGCCGTGCCATGCCATGCCGTGTCGTTTGATGCGGGCCCGACGAATAGCATGGGAGGGACGCACTGAGCAGCGGGCAGGACAGCATTGAAACTTGCAGACAGCACACTGCTGAGCTGCGCTTGATATCGCCAGCTGCAAAATGCACAGCACGCCACTGCCACTCACTGGACAGGCTGTCGGAAACCATGTAAGCAATCTCCTCCAGGTCCTCATCTGCCAGGTAGCCAGCGCACTCGCGATCATAGAAGCGGCATGCCGTCAGCAGGTTCTCGCTCAGGCCAGCTGCCGGCGAAGCTGCGCCGGCACCGCCTGCAGGCAGGCAGGAACAGCCAGGGCATGGAGCGCAGACCAAGGTGGGGGCAACTTCATGCCAACGACACCGGCCAAATCTCAACCCTTAGCACCCTTACACCAGCCCGGCAGCCGCTCACCAGCCGCAGCCTCGGTTTTCTGCCGCTTGGCTGCTGCCGCGCTGTCCCCAGCGTCTGCTGCCGCCTGCTTGTCTGTATCCGCCATCTCTACATCTCCCTCAGCAGGCTCCGCCGACCGCTCCCGCTTCTTGCCCGCGCTGCCAGGTGCCGCTTTGCTATCGTCCTTGCCATCATCCTTGCCGTCTCGCCGGCTGGCAGAGCGCTTGGGCTTGGCCGCATCAATTGCATCAAGGGCGCGCAGGATGGCGCGCCCAAACCGCTGCTGCAGCATCTCCTGGAACAGCTCCGCAAACAGGGCCACCTCAAAGCTGTGCTCCCTGCAGCGCAGCATGAGCAGCAAGGACACGTTGACGGGCTGAATGCTGAGGACGGCAGGCAGGTGGTGCGAATCAGGACACTGTTCCAGCTCGCCTGCGTACGTGTCATAAAATGCAATGAAGACTGTGGTGTGTGCTGCCCAGACAGGACAGAACATGATATCCAAACAGGAATGCCCACCTGTTGTCTTCGTCATCATAGTCCAGCAGTGCATCCAAGCTCTCCGCCTTGAGCAGTGACCTGCCCTTCTTGTCAACCGCGCTGCCCGCAGGCTGCAGCCATGCAGGGGGCCGTAAGAGTAGACAGGCTCAGGGCAAGGTGGGGTGCTGATTGCCTGCTTGTGTTTGCCAATTGCACGCGCAAACTTTGGCGCTCTATGCCAAGCGGGCTGCTGCATGTGCAATTGATAACAGGGTCGCATAACTTCATTCCAGACCTTGCCCAGCCAGGCGGCTCACGTGCAGGACGAGCTTGTCGGTGGGCGGCGGGTCCAGCAGCAGCTTCTCAGCAGAGCGCACAGCGGAGCGCGCCTCGCGATACGCCTTGTCCGCCTCCCGCACCTGCACATGAGGGGACAACCCAGCTGGCATGGGCTGAAGCACATGGCGATTTGGCCCAGCAGCCACCATGTGTTGTGCAGGTACCAACTGCATTCACTTTGTAGCATGCCACAGCCACAATTTCAAGAGAAACCCTCGTGCCAAAACAATGCCGCACTCGCAGGCACAAAGTGATTTTCCCACCTTCTCCTTCTGGGCCTCCAGAGCCGCCTTGGCCTCCTCCGAAGCCCGGAAGTCAGCATCCTCAGCTGCCCGCTTCACCTTGTACTCCGCAATCCACTCCTGGGCAAAAGGGAGTGTTGTGCATGTCAGGCAGCTGGGGGTGGGAAGCAGGTGTTGCTGCGGCTTGCTGCATGCACAATCCTGGACAGGCACTTTTTTGTGCCGCAGCACCCATCAGTAGCGCCAGCTCGAAAGGCAGTGCCATCCAGGCATGCAATATGGCAGTGCCCACCTGCAGGCGGTCCACCAGCTCCTTCTTGCCCTTGAGCGGGTTCCACTTGGTATCCAGGCCACGCTTCGTCAGCTCCTCCTGCACGGCTCACCCAGTTGCAAATAGAAGGGGCCAGTCAGAGCAGCATGCTCGGCTGGCGTGCAGCGCAGAGGTCGGCTGGAATACATGCCACTTGGAAATGTGGCAAGCGGACGCGCTTGCCAATTGCAGACATGGATTACCACATGCAAACCCGCACCTGCAGCTGCTGCACGTTCATGGCTGGAGGGTCCAGGCCCTCAAAACCAAGCCCATCTGCCGCCTTGCTGCCGGATGCGCGCTCTGCCGCCTGCGCGGTATCAGGTGAGAACAGTTGCAGCGTTAGTTGTGCATTGCTTCCAAAGAGGGCACAGCCGCTTGACTTGGGCCAAGCTGGACGGCAGCATTGATATGTCCATCTTGGTTGAGCGAGGTGTCATTAGGCAGGCAGCATGCCTCGTTGGTCCTTACCGCCTTGGCTGCTTCCTCCAGCGTCTTCAGCTTGGCTTCGGCCTCTGCAAGGTCGCGCTTAGCACGCTCCTCCTCGCTGGTAGCCGCGCGCGCTTTCTGCGGAGCAAAGATGGACATTGTACACCGCGAAGTCGCGGGCATGCAGCACTGCATACATGTCTGATACGCAAAGCCAGCTCAAGCCTCAGCAACTCCCTCGTCCTGCTCACCTGCAGCTGCACATCTGCCTCATCGTTGTGCGTGGCCAAGGTCCAGGCATCGACTAGGTACACCACCACACGCTCAGTGCGCTGTGGCAGGCCCTTAGACGTGCTCTCCGGCCGCAGGTAGGCGTATTCGCAGAAGGGCACCCACTGTGGCAACGGGGCAGGTGGGGTGGCTTGTTGTTATTTGTGGTTGCGACAACATAAGAGTGGGTGTGCACACAAAAACTCCAAATGCCAGCACATACCTTTACTACCCAGCGGCCCAGCTGGGTGCATATTTAGGCCCACCTGCGTGCATCCCGACAGGTCCAGCCCAGTGGCTGCCTTGAAGTGGCGGGCTGCCGTGCGGGTGAGGGCCGCAGGGTCGGCGGCGGGGTGGCCGCCATCCTGCGGGTCCCAGTGGCCGCCCACCATGCCATACTCGCGCTTGTCTGCATCGCAGGTCAGGGGCTGCGGCTTTCAGGCAACCACAGATGCAGTAGCGGCAGGTGCAAGACAAAACGTATGAGGCTCCAGCGTATGCTGCAGGTGACATGCACTACAACTGCACTGCCCTGCTTATAAATGCGCAGGAACCTGCCCCTCCTGCTGCTGCCTCACCGTGCTTCACCAGCAGGCAGGTCAGCTTCTTGATCGGGTTGACCCACAGCTTGGATTCCTTCTCGCCAGCCTGCAAGCGGCACAAATCATGACATGTAGGAAATTCGCAACATAAATAATGCAAACAAGTTGCGGCACTAGCATGGGGAAACCACAGCAAGCCCCGACACCCGCCAGGCTTCCCACCTGCAGGTTGGTTGGGTTAACGCCGCTGACCAGGACCACCTTGGCCGACCACAGCCGCCCAGAGGCAATCTGCTCCTCTGTAAGCCCACCCTCCACTGCCGCTGGCGCTGCCCCAGACGGGGCGGCAGAGGCCTCAGGGGCGGGAGTTGCTGTTGAGCCCTCATTCTCCTGGTCGCCTCCCTTGATCTCAAAGCTGCACCCATGACGGGAGGCAACATGTTCTGTCTGAGCAGGAAACGGTGGAGGGTGCATACGGTACTACCTGCACAGAGCCCTTCGTGCAACGACCAAGCTGCTGCAGGCTATGCACCTGATGGGGCGGTCGATCGGGAACGGGTTGGTCTCTGGGCAGCACTGCTGCCACGTGGGCCGCACCTGCATTGGTTGAGGCATGGTAGTTTGCATGAAGGTGCAACAGCTGTGCCCATCAGGTTGCCATGCAGGTCAGTGGTGTGCAGCCTGCTTCTGGTTCAGCATCTCACCTTGACAAACTCGGCTGGCAGGTACAGGTCTTTGTACCGCTTGCTAACGGCTGCCACGCTACGGTCGGCCTCATAAGTGGGCCACTTGGGGGGCGCGCAGCTGTAGCGTGAGCGGCCAGGAGACCTGGGGAGTGGGATGAAGGGCGGAGGTCTGTAATCAATGACATGAGCTGCCAACAAAACAGGTGAACAGACACCCCGCACACTGGGGCTGCATGTGGTTTGGGCGGCAGCAACGGCGGGCACTGCAAGGGCGCCAGCAGTCTACGTAGAAGCACAGCTGAGCCCTCACCTGCTGCGGGAGCGGCGGCGCTCGCGATCGCGGTCCCGCTCGCGGCGCCGCGCATGGTCCTCACGGTCCCGTGCCTCACGCTCCGCGCGCCGCGCCTCCCTGGCTGCCCGCTCCTCCTCCTCTGCCTTCTCTAGGTCGAAGCCCAGGCCCGTGCCGCCCTTGATCGCCACAGGGTCAATGGGGGCGGAGATGCCCTGCTGGTTGCGCCCCAGGCCAGTGCCTGCAGGCAAGGCAGCATAAGGACAGGCTTTGGAGTCGCCTGCACAGCCGGGCTGATGCGTTTGGGTGAACAGTTCAGACCGAGCAACTGCATGTAGGCAAAGGCTGCCAGCTGCAGATCGCCTTCCCATTGCACAGTGCACCCACCTGTGGTGCCAAAGCCCATGCGAGCCAGCATCTTGGCGCCAGGGTTGGCGGCAGGGTCCATGCCAAGCTGAGCCACTGCCTGCACATTGAAATGACAGGCAGAGATGACAATCAGCGCTTTGCACTCAACCGAAAGCAGGCGTGAGCAGGAAATGAAGCACAGCATGGTCATGCAAGCAGTGTGCCCCCTGGTTGTGTGGCCAGCACGCTACATATAGGCGAGCGGTAAACGTTGCAGGCAGACGAGCAGTGCACTGCACTGCAGTCAAGCGACCGCAGTGGCCCCGTGCCCACCTGCTCCGCCCGCTTGCGAGCCTCCTCATCCAGCTCAGCAGTGCTGCGAGCCAGCAGTGCCCGCTTATCCTCGATTGCTTTTGCTGCCGCCGCCGCCTGTGCTGCTGCACTAGTGCCGCCCGCCAGGCTGCTCTCGACCGAGGCCAGCGCCACCTCAGATGTGTAGGCGGCCACAGGTGGAGCCATGGCATTGTACGTCTTGCCCGCAGCCTCCTCGCGCAGCTTTTGCCGGTCTTGCTCTGCAGCAACAACAAAAAACGCTGAAGGCGGTTTCAGCGATGGTCTAGCACATCTCATCATCTCTGAGCCAGTCGCGTTTGCCTATCATGCATGCTCAACAATGTACGCTGTGATGATGACATGCATCAACGCGCCTGAGCGGACGGGGTAACGCCCGGGGCCGCCGCCGCCTGTTGATGGCATCGAGGCAGTGCGTGCTGGTTGTGCCGCGGCCGCTGCGGCCGCTGCAGCCGCTGCAGCCGCTGCACTCTCCAGCTCCAGGCGCGTCACACGCCACTTGTAACTGCCCTCGTTGTGAGGCACGCCCTCTGCCCGCACCCTCTCCCCAACCTGCAGGCAGGAAACGCACAGAGAGAGCCTGATTGAGCCGCGCCAGGCAGGGCCAAAGATGGCCACGTTGCTGCTCGGCTGTCCCTGTGTGGCAGCCGGGTCGGCAGCCTACCTGTGGGATCTGACCAACCACTACAGCATTGATGTAGTACGCATCGCCGTCCACCACGCCATAGTTGGGAGGGATGATCTGCGTGACCGTGCCCACCCACTGCCGCACGCCGGCCGGCGCCGCAGCTGCCGCTGCCGCAGGGTAGTATGCGGCTGCCGCAGGGACGCCGCCAACAGCATGCTGGGTCTGGGCTGCTGGGGCGCCAGCCGCAGCCTGCTGCTGGTAATACTGCTGGTAGGCAGCACCGGCTGGTGCGCCGGCGGCGGCGGCGGCAGCGGCGGCAGCAGCTGCGGCGCTCCAGGCCTGCTGTTGCTGTCCAGCTAGACCGCCCGCTGCGCCAGCATCATGCGGCTGGGGCCCCCAGGGCTGCTGCTGCGCGGGGCCGGCGTCACCGGCCTGCTGCTGGGGCGCCGCGCCGCCCCACGGCTGCTGATACATGGTGGAGCCTATGCAGGGTTGTAGAAGGCGCACGCAGCAGTCCCCAGGCTGCGGATGGGAGGCCGCAGGCTTTTCAGACGCAGTGGGCGTGCGCACAGGTGATCAGAGGCCGGTTGAGCGAGGGTGTGCGGCGATTGAGGCATGGCGGCCTGACGACATGCTTTCCACGCCGCCGCCCACCGCCCACGTGGCTGCCGCCGCACCCAGCCCGTCGAGCATGCCAGGTAGGTCTGTCGAGTGTTACAGGTGATATGAATGCCCATGATAGAGCAGCATGTTTGAGGCACTATGGTCCAGATTCAGCGGCCAAACGGACGCTTCATGCCTGCCAGCATCTGCTGCGCCTGCGGCCGCCCAGCTGGCCCGCCTGCGGGCTTGCCCGCACCTGTTGGCTGCGGCGGCAGGTTGGCCATGCCGCTGGGCCCATGCAGTGGCTGCACCTGCTGCGGCGGTGCCTGGCCTGGCTGAGCGCGCACCGCCGGCGGCCCGTTGCTGTGGTGCGGCGGTGGGCCTGCACTCTGCACCTGCTGCTGCTGCTGCTGCTGCTGCATACCGCGCACCATCGGCTGCGCACCTGGCGGCAACGCCTGCTGCTGCTGCTGCTGCTGTGGTTGCTGCTGCTGCTGCTGCTGCTGCTGCGCAGTTGGCTGGCGGCCACCGAAGAAGTTGTGCAGCGTCGACTGCATGGACTTGCCTGGGCTCTTGCCCGAACCGCCAGCGCCGCCACCAGCTGCAGCCGCCGCGGCAGCAACCGCACCACCAGCCTTGCCTCCCGCTGGCTGCCAGTGCTGCCGCGGCCCGGCCTCCCCGGGCCGCGACTGCGTCATGAACTGTTGCAGCCCCAGCTGCCCGCGCTCCGGCGCCTCGGTGCGGCGTGCATGCAGCGCCTGACCCTCCCCGTCAATCGCCTCCCCCACTGTGTCCAGCTTCTTCTCCAGGCTGGTCCTGCAAGTGGGCAGCAGGCAATGGAGAGCCACAACAGGATGGGCAGCACTTAGCATGTTGTGGTGCCAACAGGAAAGACAGCAGCCTCCCACATAATCCGTGAGACGTTCAACAAACTGCTAGTTGTCTATGCACACCAGATGAGGTCGTCTGAGCTGCCCTTTGCATGCAGGAAGATGACGTTCACAGAGTTGGCCTGGCCGATGCGGTGCGCGCGGTCTGCAGGCATGACATATTAACATAATTTGAGCCATTGCTGCTGCCATGGAATGATTTCAGATCACCCACGACCAAAGGCAGGCTGTGGCACAACAGTCTTGAGTGTCCGAGTACGCCAAGTGCAACCAAACAGCATCCTGACTCACCTTCCGCCTGGATGATTTCACCAGGCGTCCAGGTCATCTCGGCAAACACCACGGTTGAGGCAGCGGTCAGGGTGAGCCCGGTGCCGGCTGCCTTGATGGACAGGATGGCCACCCGCACATCTGCACAAATGGTACATGCGAAAGCGACAAATTAGTCGGGTTTGACACTTTGCTACCAGCCACCAGCCCAGCCTGCAACACAGGGTGTACCCGAGTTCTCCTGGAACTTGTTGACCAGCGACTGCCGCTGCGAGGGCGGTGTCGAGCCGTCTATGCGGATGTGCCTGCAACCAGCAGTGCAGGTCGGCATGATCAACACTGCAGCTCGGGGTCGCAGGAGTGGCATAACAAGGCGCAAGTCCCCACGCCACCCTGCCACTCACTGGCAGCCCTTGTGCCGGTTGCAGGTGTGCTCGATTGCATCGAGCAAGCTGGTGTGGTGCTGTAGCGCAGGGAGTTGGCAACAGCAAGCCACTTCAAGTGCAATGTTCCCAACTACTGCAGTTTGGCGCACTCGTCATGCCCACTACAGGGTTCCGCAAGCTCACCGCGAAAATCAGGAACTTCTGCCCGTTGTCCAGAAGCAGCTGCACGTACTCCTGCACCGCCTTGGCCTGCAGCAGAGCGAGGTGCCATGGTTTTCCCAATTGCTATGTGCCCTCCCAGGCTTGACAGTCAGCTGGGCACATGGGCAGGCACGTACCTTGACAGCGGCCGTTTGCTTATAAAGCTCCGTTACTACATTGTTTTGGGCCATAGAGCCACTGACGGCTCCCCCGCTCGCCGCCGCTTTGCGCGCCTCCTCACCCATGAGCTGCCGCACAGTGTCCAGCTGCAGTGATATGATTGAGGCAGGTTGTGCACCATGCGAATAGTAAACGAAAGTGCTTGCCGTGGTCACTGGCATGCTAGTCTAGTCTAGTCTAACAGCTTAGCGCCAGCCCTTGAGGGCCCAACTTCAT
>VFQO010047752.1_pt1 | contig 10968 bp, 10 predicted proteins | sample 3512331 | NCBI WGS metagenome assembly VFQO01 (sample SAMN10412371, study PRJNA504923) | tailings metagenome | isolation source: Replicate 3 from Balatoc abandoned mine | place: Philippines: Itogon, Benguet | collected 2017-08-28 | reverse complement strand
TACCTGAAACATGAATTCCAAAGTTGAATATTTTAAAGGCTTTTTAAGGGTTGACGCATTAGATTCGAGGAAAAGTATGCCCGATAGTACTATAGTACAACCCTGCAGGCTTTGACGAAGAAGATGATGTAGAGCTGAATTAGCTAAAACTAAAAACCTCTGCAAAGCAAAAACAACTTAAGCCTAATAGAATTGTTTTTTAACCTTGCAGAAGAGTTTAGTTTTTAAATACTTAAGTGCCATAAAATAAATGATTTGAGCATTAATCAGCAAACCCTAAAAATATCGTCAACCCTCAAACATTCATACACAAGGCAAAAAAAAAGCTGCTTTTCAGCAGCTTTTTGGTGGTCTCGACAGGATTCAAACCTGTAACCTTCTGATCCGTAGTCAGATGCTCTATTCAGTTGAGCTACGAAACCATCGTTTTGGTGTTGCAAAGGTACAAAAAAAACCTACCCATGCAACTCCAAAATAAAAATAATTATGCCAAACGACTTAATGTTTGGTTAATGGCGTTAAAATCAGGTAAATCGCCAGGGCTTTCCAATACTTGTGCAAATTGTACAGTACCATTTCCATCTATTACAAATGCTGCACGTTTAGAAACTCCTTTTAAGCCCCATGCAGGAAAAACTTCGTGCAATGCGCCAAATGCAGTGCTGGCTTCCCTGTTAAAATCGCTTAATAAATCAAAGGTTAAGCCTTGTTCTTCTTTAAATTTAGCCAATACCGGTGGCGAGTCGATACTAATTGCAACAACATCAGCTTTGTCGTTTTTGTATAAACTTATGGCATCTCTAACTGTACATAACTGGGTAGTACAAACACCCGTAAATGCCAATGGAAAAAAATGTACTATTAGGTTTTTTCCTTTAAAATCGCCTAGCGATATTTCTTTTTTATCGCTGCTAAATAGTTTAAAATCCGGGGCTTTGTCGCCTTGTTTAAGTGTTGTCATTTTTGTTTTTATTTATTGTAGTTTAAAATTTAAGCTAATGGCATGCGCATTAAATCGGGCACACATTATATAATAACCAATTAGTGGCTTAATTGTGTTAAGTAATGATGCATTATTTTTTTTCCATGCATAACTCAACCAATACACCATTGGTGCATTTTGGATGCAAAAATACAATCAATTTATTATCTGCACCTTGTTTAGGAGTTTCGTTAATAAACACAAAATCCAATTGTTTTAATCGCTCAATTTCTGCATAAATATCGTTTACCGCAAATGCCAGGTGATGAATGCCTTCGCCTTTTTTTTCTATAAATTTGGCAATGGCACTTTGGCTGGCTGTGGGTTCAAGCAACTCTATTTTAGATTGCCCCATTTTATAAAATACAGTATTTACGAATTCACTTTCAACTGCTTCTGTTTTATAGGGTGTTGTGTTAAATAAAGCGTTAAATAAATTAACACTTTCTTGGGCATTTTTTACGGCAATGCCAATATGCTCAATATGCGTTAAACCGGGTATTTTGGGTGTGTTTTCCATTTTATTTAGTTGGTACAATAAGTTAAAACCATATCGTCAAATAGTTCATAATGCATGTTTATGTGCAGTAAAGTTTCATCTTTTTCAATTTCGGTGTTTATTTGGCCGGTGGGTTCAGCCAAGCTAAATGGGTATATAAACAAATGCTGTTTAAAATCTACCTCTTTTTTACCATGTAATTTATACAAACTCTCTTTGGCGCTCCAGATAATGGTTTTATGCAGTGTAGAATATGCATAACTCCATTCTACCTCATTCATATATTTTTTTGCAACACGATTTACACGCTCATCTATTCTTTCTAAATCTATACCAATAGCGTTGTTTTTGCTATATGCAATAGCCGCATAATTGCCACTGTGGGTTATGCTAAAATGCCAAAATTCACCATTAATCATTAAGTACGGTTTATTAACAGCATCTTTATATAAGGTGTAATTTTTACCTTTAAAAATCTGGCTAATAAGTGCCCTGCTGGCTAGCCAATGTGCATTGTTTTGGCGCTTTTCCTTATGGTGTAAGTGGTTGTCTATTAATGCAAAAAGCTCGCCGTGTAATTCGGTAATATGCCAAACCCACAAATAGGTGTTTTTATGTATTTCTTTTGTAAAGGCTATGCCCATGTGGTGGTCAAAAATATAAAATAAACACAACTTGTTGCTTAAATTTATTTAAGTCCACCAAAACATGTTTTAGCCCGAAAAAGTTGTTTGTTGTTGAATTGTATTTAATTTGCATAAAATAGCTTTATCACAAAATGGCTCAAACTAAAACACAAATATTAAACCACAAGCAAGTAAACCAAATTTTAACACGCATGGCGTATGAGGTTTACGAGCGCAATTTTAATCAGAAACAATTGTTATTTGCAGCTATAAACGGTAGGGGAGAAACCATAGCAAAAATGTTAATTGACAAATTAAACGAAATTTGCAAAATAAAAACAGCATATACAACTGTGGTTATTAATAAAGAGAATCCCTTAAATGAACTTACGGTTGCAGATAAAACCCTAAAGCTTAATCAGCAACCTGTAATATTGGTTGATGATGTGCTTAATACCGGTAAAACCTTAATATACGGCATGATGCCGTTTTTAAATGCAGGGGTTAATGGATTACAAACACTTGTATTGGTAAACCGCAACCACAATGGATTTCCGGTTAAGGCAGATTATGTGGGTATTGAATTAAGCACCACGCTGCAAGAACATGTTTTGGTAGTTGTAGAACGAAAGAAAGTTAATGTGTATTTAGATTAAAAAGCTAGTTGTCAAATTATTAAATACATTTATCTCTGCTAAAAATCAGGCTATGCCGTTTGGCACACAAGCCTTATATTTGCCCCCTATTTAATTTAAGAAGAAAATAAAACATGCAAGGTTTAATTATGGCTGCTCAATTAATTTTGGGCATATCTATTTTGGTTATTTTACACGAATTTGGACATTATTTTGCAGCTCGGGCCTTTGGCATTAGGGTAGAAAAGTTTTACCTGTTTTTTGATGCATGGGATTTTAAATTGTTTAAATTTAAAAAAGGCGATACCGAATGGGGTATAGGTTGGCTTCCTTTAGGTGGTTATGTAAAAATTGCCGGTATGATAGATGAAAGCATGGACAAAGAGCAAATGAAACAACCGGCTCAACCATGGGAATTTAGAAGTAAACCGGCTTGGCAACGCCTTATTGTAATGATAGGTGGTGTGGTGGTAAATATTATTGCCGGTATTGTAATTTTTGCCATGATAAGCTTTGTTTATGGCGAAAAATACACCAAAAACAGCTCGGTAAAAAACGGTATTGTGCCTTCTGAACTGGCAAAAGAATATGGCTTTAAAACAGGCGATGTTTTACTTGCTGTTAACGGAAATAAAATTGATAGATTTGAAGAAGCACTTAAAGCCGATTACATTCTTGGCGATGGCATAACTTACGAAGTATTAAGAGATGGAAACACCGAAAAAGTGCATATTCCAGGCAATTTTATTGATAAATTCAGCGATGCAAAAGCAGATTTCTTCTTACCAAGAATGACCTTCTTTGTTTCTGAAATTACACCAAACCTCAATGCCGAAAAAGCCGGTTTATTAACCGGAGATAAAATTTTAAAAGTAAACGATGATACATTTTCATTTTTTGATGAATTTCAACAATTGCTTAAGAAAAATGCCAATTCGCAGGCGGTATTCTTAATTAATCGCAACAATGATTTAATAAACCTAACTATACAGGTCGACGAAAACGGTAGGGTGGGGTTTAGACCCGATACCAAAGATTTTGAATACGAAGTAGTAAAATATGGCTTTTTTGCTTCTTTTCCTGCCGGCTGGCGCAAAGCAGTAGAAACCATTGATGCGCAAATAAAGGGCTGGGGAAAAATTTTTAAAGGAGATATTGCTGTAAACAAAGCAGTACAAGGCCCAATTGGTATTGCTAAGTTTTATGGCGGAGATTGGGTATGGAGCAGGTTTTGGTTGTTTACCGCATTAATTAGCCTGGGTTTGGCTTTTATGAATATTTTACCCATACCGGCATTAGATGGCGGACATGTTTTGTTTTTAATTTTCGAAATAATTATTGGCAAACCATTAAGTCAAAAATTCCTCGAAAACGCCCAATATATAGGCATGCTTATTTTATTCTCGCTAATGATTTTAATTTTTGGTAACGATATCTGGCAACTATTTACAAAGTAGTGCTATAAAGCTGCGTTAACACAAACGGCATAAAATTGCAAATATCGCCGGCAAGTAAAGTAGCATGGTTGTTTTGTTTTGCCATATCGGCACATAAACCATGTAAATAAACACCTGCTATTGCTGCTTCATGTGGCAATAATCCTTGCGCCATAAGCGATGTAATAATACCGCTTAACACATCACCACTTCCTGCCGTTGCCAGCAAAGCATTTCCACTACTGTTAAAATAAACCTTACCTTCAGGTGTTGTAATACTGGTATGTGCACCTTTTAATACCACAACCACTTGCTGTTTAATGCTAAATGCTATTTGCTTGTTAAGTCTTTCTAAAGCATTTTGGCTTGAACCCACTAACCTCTCAAACTCCTTTGGATGCGGTGTTAGCACACAATTGTTTGGAAATGTAAATGGTTGTTTTTGTATAAGTAAAGCACAACAATTAATGGCATCTGCATCGAGTAAAACAGGCTTATCTTGTTGCAATAACCATTTGTAAAAACCAACCTGTGTGTTTTTGTCGGTGCCCATTCCCATGCCTACACCAACAGCAGTAGCGTTAACCGAATAACTAAAAGTAGAAATGAAATTTTCTGCTGTATCTGTTTCAACCATAGCTTCGGGTAGGGCTGTTTGCATGGTATGGTAGCCAACTTTTGGTAGGTAGGCAGTAACCAAACCGCAACCTGTTTTTAATGCAGATTTACCGGCTAAAACCATTGCGCCGCATTTGCCATAACTTCCGCCAATGAGTAATGCATGTCCGTAGTTCCCTTTATGCGAAAATTTTAATCGTGGTTTTAAAAACGATGCAACGACTTTTTCATTTACATAATAGTAAGGCGATGTTTGTTGTTTGTTAAAATCCGATAATAATCCAATATCAACAACTAAAAAATGGCCTACAAATGCATAAGAATCTGCAAGCATAAAAGATTGTTTAGGTAGTTGAAAAGTAATGGTTGTATTGGCTTTAACTATAGCATCTGCATTAGTTGTATCAAAATGCTCAAAATCGGCAAACAGTCCGCTTGGAATGTCTATTGCAAATACGTAGCTCGACTTAGTATTCATTAGTTTTACAAGCGCTAATGCCAAACCCGTTATGGGTTTGTTTAATCCGGTTCCAAACAAAGCATCTATGGCTGTAAATGAACCAATTTGGCTAGAAAATGCTTCTGCATCGGCTAGATTTTTAATGGTAAAAATAGTAACCCCTGCATTGGAAGCACGTTTTAAATTGGTTAAATAATCTGCTGTAAAAGCAGTTGCATGTAATGCACAAACACTGGTTTTAAAACCAGCCAAATGTAACATCCTGGCAATAGCTAATCCATCGCCACCGTTATTTCCATTCCCGCAAAATACCACAATCGGTTCAACCAAATTAAGTTGGCTAATATTTTGTTTTATAATTTTATATGCGGCCTCTGCTGCGCACTCCATTAAATCGATTGTTGCAATTGGTTTATGTAAAATGGTAAATGCATCCCATGCGGCAATTTGTTTGGCATTGTATAAAAACATAAAACAAATGTAGTGTATTGTGGTATAAGTAAGCTAATTTTTACCATTTAAGGTCGCTAAGAAGGCGAAACATCAAAGCCACTCAAATCGTACTTGGTGCAACTTAGGTAATACTTAAGTTACTTAGCGGTTAATGGAAAATTTTATTTTAACCACAAAGATCGCTAAGAAGGCACAAAGCACACAAAGTTAAAAACACAGATTTATACGAATTACACTGATTAACACACTTACTTCTTAAACCATTTAAACCTTCTACCCATCTACTCATCTACCAATCTACTCATCTACCCATCTACCCATCTACTCTCTACGCCTCCCCCAATCAATCTCTAAAATTCTCAAATTGCAATGGAATTTCAAAATCATGTTCGCGCAGGGCTGCAATAACCGCTTGCAAATCATCTATTTTTTTGCCGGTAACGCGCACTTGGTCGTCGTTAATAGCTGCCTGCACTTTCATATTTAAGCCCTTTATATAATTAACCACTTTTTTGGCCAATTCTTTATCCAGCCCTTCTTTAATTTTTAAGTCTTGCAAAACCAATTTTCCACTTGGTCGTGGTGTGCTGCTTAAATCCAGTGTACGCACATCTAATTGTTGCTTGCTAAATTTGCTTAAAACAATATCAATCAATGTTTTTAAAGCCATATCTTGGTTGGCTTGTAATTGCACTTGTTTGCCTTTTTTATCTAGCGTTATATCGCAATCGGCATCTTTTAGGTCGTAACGGTTTACCAACTCTTTTTTTGCGGTATTTATCGCATTGTCAATCTTTTGCAAATCAATTTTGCTTACGGTGTCAAAACTTGGCATATTTTTTAATTTTAAGTTATTTTTTAGTTTTTAGTTTGTTAACTTTGTACGTAAATTCAACCACAAAAATGATGAAAAAATCGTTAATTTTAGTTTTATTTGGTTTTGCCATAGTACAATCATGCAAAGATCCTGTAGAAGTTAAAAACCCTACCGACAATTCAAATCCGTTAGATACCATCACGCAATTCAATGGCGTACTCATCAACCAAACCGGTAAATTAACTTTTCAAATCAATCATCATTTCGATGGACAGCCAATTACCTACAATACGCAAAACTATGTAATGGCCAGTGGCGATACCATTAATATCGAACGTTTCAGGTATTATATTTCAAATATTTCTTTGGTTGAAACAACAGGCCAATCGCATAACCTGAAGAATTACCACTTAGTTAATCCTAAAGAAGGTAAAAATATTTCTTTTACTGTTAACGATGTTAAACCCGGTGTTTATAACCGCATTAAATTTTTAATTGGTATTGACAGTTTAGCCAATACAACCGGTGTTGGAACAGGTGATTTAGATCCTGCCAACGGCATGTTTTGGGATTGGAATACCGGTTATATATTTTATCAACTAGAAGGCAGAACACCCGATAACAGGGTTTATTCTTTTCATTTAGGGGGTACTTCTAATGTGGTGGAGGTTGCTTTTGATTTGGGTTCATACAAACTAAAAACTACCGAGCCCAAGTTTAACTTAAAATTAAATTATGCCGAAACATTTAAAAATCCTCACACTTATAATTTTAGCAACGACCCCATGCAAATGCATATGCCAACAAGTGCAGCAGCACCGCTAATAAAAGCCAATATCGCAAATGTGTTTACGTTAGAAGATGTTAGTCAATAATTCTTATGAAAAAATCATTACTAGTAATATCGATACTTACACTTTGGGTATATGCCTGCAAAAAAGATGTAGCAATAAATACATCCAATAATGCCGACGATTATGCGTATGATCCTACACCATATTTAATTAATTTACCCAACCGTGGTGGTTGGAGCATGTTTCCTGTTCCCAACGATAATGTATTAACAAAAGCAAAAGTTGCATTAGGAAAAAAGTTATTTTTCGACCCTATTTTGTCTGTAGATAATACGGTTAGTTGTGGCAGTTGCCACGATCCTAAGCTGGCATTTTCAGATGGTAAGCGTTTTAGTACCGGCGTTAACGGTGCAATTGTGCCTCGCAACAGTATGCCATTGTTTAATTTGCCTTGGGCCGATAGGTTTGCAGAAAGTGTACACAGGTATTTTTGGGATGGAGGCGCCAACGATTTAGAGCGCCAGGCCCTTGCACCAATTGTAAACCCGTTAGAAATGGCAAATACATTGCCAAACGCGCTTAATGCCTTGCAAAAGCACCCGGAATACCCAAAATTGTTTAAGCGTGCTTTTGGCTCAGATAGCATAACTACTGCCAATTTAGCAAAAGCATTGGCTTCTTTTGAACGTACTTTAATTTCTACCAATTCTAAATACGACCGCTACATTAGAGGTGAGGTACAGCTTACTCCCGAAGAATTTAACGGTATGTTTATTTTTGCACAAGAAAACAAGGGCGACTGCTTCCACTGTCATGGAAATACCAATAGTCCGTATTTTACCGACTTTACCTTTAGAAACAATGGTTTACAAAGTAATTTCTCTGATAGCGGCCTTATGCGCATAACCGGAAACCCGGCCGATTTAGGTAAGTTTAAAGTACCCAGCTTGCGTAATCTGTCATTTACAGCCCCATACATGCACGATGGCCGTTTGGCAACACTTGAAGCTGTTATTGATTTTTACAGCGAAGGCATAAAAAACTCTTCTACGGTTGACCCAAACATTGCTAAACATGTAAAAGAGGGTGGTGTAAACCTAAATCCAATAGAAAAGCGCGACTTGTTGATGTTTTTACTAACCCTTAACGATACCGCTTTTGTTAATAACCCTGAATTTTCTAACCCATAATTGTTTTTTTGTTAAAAATAAATAAATTTGTAAAATTATGATAAAAAAATTACTTTTTAACTTGTGTATGTTTAACGTATTTAATCTACACGCCCAATGGCAATCTGAAACAATTTATAATAGTTTAGATGGTTATACAAAAATTAATTTCTCTAATGTACATCAATCAAATAATTCCGATTACTTGATGTCCAATGTTGGTAGTTATTTATCCAACTTTGATGAGAGATATAGTTATTTTAACAATTTTGAAGATGATGGTATTCCAACATTTAGTCCATTAGGTTTTAATAATTTTATTTTTGCAATTAATAATCCAAGTAATACTTTTTGGGGTGTATATCAAGATGCTCAAGTTGTTGAAAAAGAAAATAGAAACAATTTCATTATAGCTGGAACTATTAAAGATAGTATTAATTTAAGCGTTTACATAACTAATTACAACAGTACGACGGGATTATTTAGCAATACAAATGTATATACACAACAATCATTGCTTAATGATTTACCAATTACTTTAAAAGGTATTAAAAAAATTGGGCCATATTGGGTAATTATTGGTCATATTGGATATTTATCTGCAAATTTAATAAGTAAACAAATCGTTTTCATTTTCAACGATCAACTATCATTAGTTAATCATGCAATTTATTCCCTAAATAATACATTAGGGATTAATGGTACATCTCCTGCAAGTGAAGAGATATGGATACCACGAGACTTAATTTATAACGAAACCGATAAAAAATTAATAATAGTTGGTAATATTGATAAAATAGAGTTTTTAAATCCTGCATATATAAAGAGATACGGTTATTACTGTGAAGTAGATTTTGATATTAACAATCCTACATTGATTTTAGATAAATTAAATATTCATGTTGTTGACCCTCAAACATCAAGCCCTCCAACATTGTATGAAGGAACAACATGTGCAAGAATTAAACAAATAAATAAAAGTTATCACATATCCGGTACTGCTGAGCAATCAGTATTGTATACTGGTCCATATATTGCAAAAATACACAATAATGGATTTATTTTTGAAAGGAAATTATATTTTGAAAATCCTATAAATGCAACTATTGAAGAAGCAGTTGATTTTGATTATAATAATATTACAAAGAACTATAACATTTTAACGGCAGAATATAATGGGAATCACCCTTATATGTCTTCAATAGAAAAACAAAGTTTAATAAAAGCTGAAATAAACTTTAATTTTCTAAACAAAATAAACTATCTTTCTTCTAATTTTAATTCTACTTATCCGAATAGGATTACATCAAAATTTAATTCTAAGCTTTTATCATTGGGAGGAACTGAAAATTATTTTTCAAATAATGGTTTTGGTTTAAGATTAGACTTTTCTGGATTAGGTGAATGTGATTTTGATGAAGTTCTAAATGATACAATTAATATACATATGGAGTCGCATTTCGTTTTGCCTAATAATTTAGTCCCACAAACTATTGGATTTGACTCTCTATTAAATCTTAACATTAATAGAATAAACAAAGATTATAGTATTAACTGTGAATACAATAATCACAATAGTAATTTTAAAAATATATATCCATCAAATGATAGTAATTTAGATAACATAAATGAAAATAAAACTTATAATCTATACAATTTTAGTGGAATACTAATAAAAACAAATATTTTAGAAAAAGAAATTAATGAGTTAAATCTACCAAATGGTATATATATATTAATTTCTAATGATGGTAGTGTTAAAAAAATAAGTTTAAACAAATTTTAATTATGAAAAAAATGATAAAAAACTTTTATTGTTTACTGATTTTATTTTTAATTATTGTAAACAATGGATTAATTGCTCAGCAAACCATTCAAGTTGGTACTGGTACCGTCACACAAGGTACTTTTGGTCAAACGCCTTATGGTACATTTTATGAGGATGGAAGGGTTCAATACCTTATTTTAAAATCAGAACTAAATGCTATAGGTATAAATGGCCCGGCAACTTTTACATCATTGGCTTTTGATGTTGTTACTCCTCCTGGTCAGGCTTTAAATGGCTTTTCGATAAGAATGGCACATACCACACAAACTACCATGGCAACTGAGTTTTTGGGAACATCCCAAACTTGTTTTACGGCTCCATCCGCAATAACGCCTACTGCGGGTTGGAATATTTATGGTTATTCATCAATGTTTAACTATAACAATGTTGATAATATAGTTGTTGAGGTTTGTTTTGATAATGCTTCTTGGACAACTGATGGTTCAGTTCGGGCTACAACTACTCCTTTTGTTTCTATTTTTGGTCGTTTTCAAGATGGTGGAGCTGGCTGTACAACTCCACCGGTAGCTACTAGCACTGGTGGTACTAACCGCCCTAATATGCGCTTTACAATTAGTACTGCCGGTGGCGGCCCTGTACTTCCACCCATTGCCAACTTTTTCCCAAGCCAGGCCACTACCACTACCACAC
>VFQO010002534.1_pt1 | contig 10969 bp, 9 predicted proteins | sample 3512331 | NCBI WGS metagenome assembly VFQO01 (sample SAMN10412371, study PRJNA504923) | tailings metagenome | isolation source: Replicate 3 from Balatoc abandoned mine | place: Philippines: Itogon, Benguet | collected 2017-08-28 | reverse complement strand
TTGATGTTGCCGGTGATCTTGCGCAGCGCCTGCGACATCAGGCGGGCCTGCAGACCGACGTGCATGTCGCCCATCTCGCCCTCGATCTCGGCCTTGGGCGTCAGCGCGGCAACCGAGTCGACGACAATGATGTCGACCGAGTTCGAGCGCACCAGCATGTCGGTGATTTCCAGCGCCTGCTCACCGGTGTCCGGCTGCGACACCAGCAGGTTCTCGATGTCGACACCGAGCTTGGCGGCATAGGACGGATCGAGCGCGTGCTCGGCGTCAACGAAGGCAGCCGTGCCACCGGCACGCTGGCAGGCGGCAATGACCTGCAGGGTCAGCGTGGTCTTGCCCGACGATTCCGGACCATAGATCTCGACGATGCGCCCCTTGGGCAGACCACCGATGCCGAGCGCGATGTCGAGACCCAGCGAACCGGTGGAAATGGCCGGGATGGCGCCCTTCTCGGGCTGATCGCCGAGGCGCATCACCGAGCCTTTGCCAAACTGCTTCTCGATCTGGGCCAACGCGGCATTCAGGGCCTTCTGCTTGTTTTCGTTCATCGGCGGATCCTCGCAAAGGACGTCTCCGGAAAGGGGATTATCCGGAATGACTGTCTATGTGTACAGTATTATGGCACAGGGCATGGCGCATCGCCAGTCGACATTCATGCCAATCGTCGCAACAGCCCCTGCAGGGCATGCGCCACGGTGGCACGGCGAATCTGCGCACGATCTCCGGGAAACACGCAGGACTCCGTGTCGACACCCAGCGGCCCTGCCCAGGCGAACCAGACCAGCCCCACCGGCTTGTCCACTGTGCCGCCATCCGGCCCGGCAATGCCGCTGACGGCAATGGCCCAGTCGGCACCGGCATGCCGGCCTGCCCCTGCCGCCATGGCGGCGACAACCGGCGCCGAGACGGCACCATGCACGGCAAGATCCGCGTCGGCGACGCCCAGGGCAGAGACCTTGGCGGCATTGCTGTAGACCACCCAGGCCTGGCGAAACCAGGCCGAGCTGCCCGCCACCCGGGTGATGGCCTCGGCAATGCCGCCCCCCGTGCAGGACTCGGCGGTGGTCACGGTCAGCGCCCGCTGCCGCAGGCGCTGACCCAGCATTGCCGCCAGTTCCGTGATGTCACTTTCGCGGGTCATGCCGCGTCCTCCTGTCAGCTGTCCGTCGGCGCGGATAAATGGGTATGCTCGTGCTCCAGGAAAATCCCGTTGCGACCTTCTTTGCGCACTGTTCGAGAGGCTACCCGATGTTGAACTTCAGCTACCAGAATCCCGTGAAAGTGATCTTCGGCAGTGGCGTGACCGCCCAGCTCGCCCGCGAGGTGCCTGCCGGCAGCCGCGTCCTGGTGACCTATGGCGGCGGCAGCGTGGTCAGCAACGGGACCCTGGCCGAGGTGCGCGCCGCCCTGACCGCCTGCCATGTCGTGGAGTTCGGCGGCATCGAGCCCAATCCGCACATCGAGACCCTGCTGCGCGCGGTCGAGGTGGTGCGCGCCGAAGCCATCGACTTCCTGCTTGCCGTGGGCGGGGGGTCGGTGATGGACGGCACCAAGTACATCGCGGCGGCAGCCTGCCACGACGGTGACGTCATGGAGATCACCCGCACGCGCGGACGCTGCATCCGTCGCGCCCTGCCCCTGGGCGTGGTGGTCACGCTCGCCGCCACCGGCTCGGAAACCAACAACGGCGGTGTCGTCACCCATGCCGCCACGCACACCAAGTCGGCCTTCTTCAGCCCGCTGCTGTTTCCCCGCTTCGCGGTGATGGACCCGGCACGCACCCTGACCCTGCCGGTGCGCCAGGTCAGCAACGGCGTGGTGGATGCCTTTGTTCACGTCATCGAGCAGTACCTGACCTATCCGGTCAACGGCAAGATCCAGGACCGCTTTGCGGAAGGCATTCTGCTGACCCTGATCGAGGACGGCCCCAAGGCGCTGTCACAGCCCGACGATGTCGAGGTGCGCGGCAACCTGATGTGGGCCGCCAGCCAGGCGCTCAACGGGCTGATCGGCGCCGGCGTGCCGCAGGACTGGGCCACGCACATGCTCGGCCATGAGCTGACCGCCCTGCACGGGCTGGATCATGCGCAGACCCTGGCTGTCGTGCTGCCGGCCATGCTCGAGGTGCGACGTGACGCCAAGCGCGCAAAGCTTCTGCAGTATGCCGAACGTGTCTGGGGGCTGATGCCGGTTGATGACGAAGGCGCGGACGGCGAGGAGCAGCGCATCAGCACCGCGATTGCCCGCACGCGTGCCTTCTTCGAGTCGCTGCAAGTGCCGACCCGTCTGTCGGCCTACGGCATCGGTGCCAACGCCATCGACGCCCTGGTCGCGCAACTTGAGGCACATCGCATGACCGCACTGGGCGAGCGTCAGGATGTCGATCTGGCGCTGTCTCGCCGGGTCTACGAGGCCTGCCTGTGATGGCCGGCTTCCGTTTCGCGACCTGTCCGCGCCTGGTCTGTGAACAGGGTGGCAGTGCCCAGCTCGGCAGCCTCGCCAGCGAGCTTGGGCTGCGTCATGCCTTCGTGGTCACTGACCGCTTCCTGCATGACCAGGGGCTGCTGGAGCCGGCGCTGACCAGCCTGGAGCAGGCCGGCATCCGCGTCACTCTCTACCACGAGGTGCAGGCCGATCCGCCGGAAGGCGTGGTGCAGGATGCCGTCGCTCGCGCCACCAGCGCCGGCATCGATGGCGTCATCGGCTTCGGTGGCGGCAGCTCGCTGGATACCGCCAAGCTGGTCGCCCTGCTCGCGCGCAGTCCGCAGGACATCGCGTCCATCTACGGCGTGGACCTGGCGCGCGGGCCGCGCTGGCCGCTGATCCAGGTGCCGACCACGGCCGGCACCGGCTCCGAAGTCACCCCCATCGCCATCCTGACCACCCCGTCTGACGAGAAGAAGGGGGTGGTATCGAATGCCCTGTATCCGGACATCGCCGTGCTCGACAGCACGCTGACCCTGGGCCTGCCTGCGGCCATCACCGCCATGACCGGCATCGACGCCATGGTGCATGCCATCGAGGCCTACACCAGCCGGCACCGGAAGAATCCGGTGTCGGATGCCCTCGCCCGCCAGGCCCTTGCCTCGCTCTACCACAACCTGCCTCGCGTGCTCGCCGACGGTCGCGATGCCGCGGCCCGGGAAGCCATGCTGCTCGGCTCGCTGCTTGCCGGCATGGCCTTCGCCAACGCGCCGGTGGCGGCGGTACATGCCCTGGCCTATCCGCTGGGCGGCCTGTTCCATCTGCCGCACGGCCTGACCAACGCCCTGGTGCTGGCGCCGGTGCTGGCGTTCAACCGTGAAGCGGCGTGCGCCGCCTATGCCGAGCTGGAACGCTGCCTGGACCCCGATGCCAGCCGTGATGACCAGATCGCCTCGCAGGCCTTCGTGGCACGCATGACGGCACTGGTTGCCGCCATGCCCTTCGGCCGGCACCTGAGCGACCACGGCGTGACCGAAGCTGACCTGCCACGTCTCGCGCGCGATGCCATGGCCGTGCAGCGCCTCCTCGTCAACAACCCGCGCGAGGTCACCGAAGCCGACGCGCTGGCGCTCTACCGCGCCGTGCTCTGAGACCGCCACATGTCACTCAAGACCCTGACCCGCGCCGACTTCCGGCATGTCCAGCGCATCGACACGCGCTGGATGGACAACGACATCTACGGTCACGTCAACAACGTGAACTACTACAGCTACTTCGACACCGCGGTGAACCGAACCCTGATCGAGGCCGGCGTGCTCGACATCCATCGCGGCGTGGTGGTCGGCTTCGTGGTCGAGACCCAGTGCCAGTATTTCCGCCCGATGGCGTTTCCGGACATCGTGCATGCCGGCATACGCGTGACCCAGCTCGGCAGCCGCAGCGTGCGCTACGAAGTCGGCCTGTTCCGCAATGACGAGGACACGCCATCGGCCGCCGGCCACTTCGTGCATGTCTACGTGGATCGTGCCAGCGGGCAGTCGACGGCGATTCCTGCCGCTACCCGCGACTTTCTCGCCACGCTGCTCGTAGACACGCACGCGACACCAGAGGCCGCGACATGACTGCCTGCAACAACCCGCTGCTGCGTGACCTGGCATTCATCGGCGGCCACTGGCTGCCCGCTGCGGACGGTGCCCGCCATGCCGTGCACAATCCGGCCACCGGCGAGCTGCTGGCCGAGGTCCCGGACTGCGGTCACCGCGAGACGCTGGCGGCCATCGATGCTGCCAGCGCCGCCTTCCCGGCCTGGCGTGATCTGGCCGCCAAAGAGCGTGGCCGCGTGCTGCGTCGCTGGCATGACCTGGTGATGGCGAACCAGGAGGATCTGGCCACGCTGATGACCCTGGAACAGGGCAAGCCGCTGGCCGAGGCACGTGGCGAGGTCGCCTACGGGGCCGGATTCATCGAGTGGTTCGCCGAGCAGGGCCGGCGCCTGCAGGGTGATGTCATGGCCGCGCCCGTGGCCGACAAGCGCATCGTCGTGCTGCAGCAGCCAGTCGGCGTCACCGCCGCGATCACGCCCTGGAACTTTCCGGTCGCGATGATCACCCGCAAGGCCGCACCGGCACTGGCCGCCGGCTGCACCATGGTGATCAAGCCCGCCGAGGCCACGCCGCTGTGCGCCCTCGCGCTGGCGGCCCTGGCCGAGCAGGCGGGCATTCCGGCCGGCGTGCTCAGCGTGGTCACCACATCACGTCCGGCCGAGGTCGGTGCCGTGCTCACGAGCGATGCGCGCGTGCGCAAGCTGTCCTTCACCGGCTCCACCGCCGTCGGCAAGCGCCTGATGGCCGACTGCGCCGGAACCGTCAAGCGCCTGTCGCTGGAGCTGGGCGGCAATGCCCCGTTCATCGTGCTGGCGGATGCCGATCTGGATGCGGCCGTGCAAGGCGCACTGGCCTCGAAATACCGCAATGCCGGCCAGACCTGCGTCTGTGCCAACCGCTTCCTGGTTCACGAGAGCATCCACGACGCCTTCGTCGACAAGCTGGTCGCCGCTGTCGCTGCACTGCCGGTTGCCCAGGGCATGGATCCGGTCAGCCGCATCGGCCCGCTGATCAATGCCGCCGCCGTGGCCAAGGTCGAACGGCTGGTGCAGGCAGCCCTGCAGGAGGGTGCCGTGGCCCGACTGGGTGGCACCCGGCACCCTGCCGGCGCCTTGTTCTACACCCCCACCGTGCTCACCGACGTGCGCGCCGACATGGCGGTGATGCGCGAGGAAAGCTTCGGCCCGGTGGCTCCGGTACTGCGCTTCAGCACCCTCGACGAGGCCGTGGCACTGGCCAATGACACCCCGGCCGGCCTCGCTGCCTACCTCTACGGCAATGACCTGCGCACGGTATGGCGCCTCGCCGAGCGTCTGGAATACGGCATGGTCGGCATCAACGACGGCATCATCTCCAACGAGGTCGGTCCTTTCGGCGGCGTCAAGGAATCCGGCTTCGGCCGCGAGGGCTCGGTCTACGGCATCGAGGAATACGTCGAGAAGAAGACCCTGTGCCTGGGCGGTTTCTGAGCGGATGAACTTGCCGTGCTGCAGCCTGCCCTGGTGGCGACTGCGCTGATCCTGTGGCGCGGGTGGGCCGGAGGCGGGTGAAACCGTGCGAGGCATGGATGCCGAGCCGAGCCCCAGGGATGGGTTCACGCGTGTTTCACCCGCCTCCGGCCCACCCGCGCCACTTTCCTCTGCAGTCTTCAGGCAAGCAACCACCAAAACACGATGATTGTTACAGTTGACAATGGCACATATCGCCGGTACCGTCAGCTCATCGGTGACTGCAGAGTCACTTCACGCGAGACGACAGACCATGACCCGCTCCACCATCGCCACCCCCGACGTGATCACGATCAAGCCCACCCGCATGGACTTCACCTTCGATGCCGACACGGTGCCGGATTACTGGGCGTTCAAGGATCCGTTCTGCACCCATTTCATGGGCGCGCTGTCGACGCTGTTCCCGGTCGGCGAACGCTTCTTCGTGGACTCGGTGCGGGCGCTTCGCGAGCACGCCGGTGGTGCAGTGACGAGCAAGGACATTTCCGGCTTCATCGGTCAGGAGGCCATGCACTCCCTCGAGCACGTCAGCATGAACGCCATGCTCGAAGCCAAGGGCCTGCCGGCACTGCAGGGCGAGAAATTCACCCTCGGCCTGCTCAACCTGGCCCGTCGCATCCTGACCCCGCGTCAGCAGCTGGCAGTGACCGTGGCGCTGGAGCATTTCACCGCCATCATCGCCAACCGGCTGCTGACCGATGCCAACATCATGGACAACCTCTCCGACGAGATGCGTCCGATCTGGATGTGGCATGCCATCGAGGAAACCGAACACAAGGCCGTGGCCTTCGACCTCTACCAGAACGTGCCGGGTAACAACCACGCCGAACGCGTGGTGTTCCAGGTGCTGGCCACGGTGATCCTGGCGGCGGTGGTGGCTGCCTTCCAGGTCTGGTTCATGGCCCGCGACAAGCAGCTGTTCAACCTGCGCAGCTGGGCTTTCGGCCTGAAGACGCTGTTCAACGGCCGTGCCGGGGTGCTCAGCGGCCTGGCTGGCGAATACCTGGATTTCTTCAAGCGCGACTTTCATCCCTGGGAGCACGAGAACAGCGCGCTGGTGGCCTACTGGCGTGAACGTCTGGACGGCGCGCGCGCACAGGCGGCCTGACCGCCGCGCGTCGCCCCATGAAAAAGCCCCGGCCCGCTGCGGTGGACCGGGGCTTTTTCGTTTCAGGGCTGGCGGCTGCCCTGGAGCGACTCAGGCGCGACGGGCGTTGTCGACCAGTGCCGTGGTGATCGGCTGCCAGACGCCAGCCGGCAGGTCATGCCCCATGCCATCGATCATCACCAGTCGTGACCCAGGGATGGCCCTGGCAACCGCCTTGCCGCAGGCTGGCCGCACCAGCGGATCCTGGGTGCCGTGGATCACCACGGAGGGCTTGCGGATGCGCTGGCTGAAGGGCTTCAGGCTTCCGGTACCGAGAATGGCATTGAACTGGCGCACCACACCCGCCGGGTGGTAGCTGCGCTGGTAGAGATCCGAGGCCATCTCGTGCAGCTCGTCTTCCGTGAACGGATAGCGCGGGCTGCCGATCAGCCGCATCAGCCGCTTCGACGAGGCGATAATCTGCTCCGGCGTCGCGTCCTTGCCCGGACCGGTCATCAGCGCCTTCAGTGCCCACAGCTTAGGCGGCGGCAGCATGGCCTCGTTGGTGCTCGAGAAGATGATGCCCAGCGAACGCACGCGCTGCGGGTAGGTGGCCGCAACCAGCTGCGAGATCATGCCGCCCATGGAGCCACCGACCAGATGCACGGAGGGCAGTTGCAGGAACTCGATCAGGCCGTTCACGTCGGCAGCCATGTCATGCAGGGTATAGGGAACCGGGCTGGACAGGCCGAGCTGGGCGCGCACGAAGCGCTTCCATACCGGACCGCGCACGCGCAGATGTGACAGCCGCGAGGACAGGCCGATGTCGCGGTTGTCGAAGCGGATGACCCGGAAGCCCTGCTCAACCAGCTGACGGCAGAAACCGTCCGGCCACAGCGTGAGCTGGGCGCCCAGCCCCATCACCAGCAGCAGTGGCGGATGCAGCACATCACCCATGTCCTCGTAGGCCAGTTGCAGGCCGTTGGTCTCGGCGATGCCGCGACGGATTTCCATGTCATTGCCTCCCGGGCACGGTAGCGGGCGGCACCCAGCCACCCAGATCGGTTTGCAGCGCCAGCGCCACTGCCAGCCCCAGATGGTCGTTGCCTTCGGCGGCGATGACCTGGACACCGGTCGGCACGCCGTCGCCATTGAGGCCGGTCGGCACCGAGGTGCCGGGCAGCGAGAGCGCGTTGAAAATGGCGCAGTTGACGAAGTTGAACGGCGGCAGCATGGCCTGGTAGTGGCGCGGCGCCACCGTCGGGTACGGCGGCGTGATCAGCACGCCGTCATCACCCAGCGCGTCCTCGAGCTGGCGCTTGAGGGTCAGTGCCTGGTCACGCAGCTTGCGGGTGCGGCCCGGCGTCCACTCCGGCAGCCGTTCGAACAGGGTCAGGGCAATGAGCGGGAAGGTGTGCTGCGAACGACCGATCGCGAACCGGCCGAGCTCGCGCAGCGGCACCCGGGGATCGCGCGATCCGAACATGTGATCGGCAAAGGTGTTCTCGCTGTTGGCGGTGGCCAGCATCGCCGTCCACAGGTCCAGGGCCTTGGCCATCAGCGGCAGATGCACGGCCTCGACACGGGCGCCGCGCTCGACCAGCGCACGCACGGCACGGTCACGCGCGCCGAGCTGATCCTCGTCCGGCGTGATCGCCAGCTCGCGGGCGAACTGCAGCACGCGCAGACGGCTGACATCGACGGCGTCGACCGGCTTCAGGCGATCGCCATCGGCGCCGGCAAGAATGCGCAGCAGCGGCTCCAGATCCTCGGCACGGCGACACAGCGGCCCGGTGGACAGGTGCCGGTCGATGTCACCGGACGGTCCCGGGAACTGGCCCTCGTTGGGCACCAGACCAGGCGAGCACTTGTGGCCGAAAACGCCGTTGAAGAAGGCCGGCATGCGAATCGAGCCACCGACATCGCCGCCGAGGCCGAACGGTGACGCGCCGCTGCCGACGATGCAGCCCTCGCCGCCGGAGGAGCCGCCGACGGTGCGGGTGACGTCATACGGGTTGTTGCTGCGGCCGTAGACCTTGTTGAAGCTCTCCATCCACATGCACAGCTCGGAGGTGTTGGTGACGCCAAGCGGGATGGCGCCGGCGGCACGCAGACGCGCCACGGTCGGGGCGTCCTCGGCGACCTTGCGGCCGATGCGGCTGACCAGGCCGGCGGTGTTGGGCATGCCGGCGAAATGGAAGTTCTCCTTGATCGTGCAGGGCACGCCAAGCAGCGGCGGCAGCTGGTCCTGGCTGCCGGTGGCACGTGCGTCAGCGAGTTCGGCATCGGCGGCGCGGGCCTCGTCGCGGGCGGCGGCGAAGCGGTCCGCCACCACCGCGTTGAGCGCCGGATTGACCGTGCGGATGTATTCGATGTGAGCATCAACCAGCGCCAGCGAGGTGGTTTCACCCGCGCGCAGGCGACGCGCCAGCTCAGTCGCGGAAACCCGGAAAATATCAGACATGGATTATTGCCAGAATGAAAGACCCGTCGACTTTGCCGCAGTCGCCGGCACGATGCAATAATCCCTGACTTCTTTCACCCGGGCGCCCTGCTGCCATGTCCGACGCCGAGCGTATCCGCCTCATCGATGCCCTGCTGCCGCAGACCCAGTGCGGTCAATGCGGGCATCCCGGCTGCCGCCCCTATGCCGAAGCGATTGCCGCCGGCGAGGCCATCAACCACTGCGTGCCGGGCGGCCAGGCGACCATCGATGCGCTGTCCGACCTGCTGCAGACGCCCAGCCTCGCGCTGGATCCGGAATACGGCGTGGCTCCGACGCAACGCCTGGTGGCGTTCATCCGTGAAGCCGAGTGCATAGGCTGCACCAAGTGCATCCAGGCCTGCCCGGTGGATGCCATCGTCGGCGCCGCCAAGCGCATGCACACGGTGATGGTGGATGAGTGCACCGGCTGCGACCTGTGCCTGGCGCCCTGCCCGGTCGACTGCATCGACATGGTACCCGGGCCCGCGGTGCCGCTGACCTGGCACGCCCCGGCACGGATTGATCCCCGAAGCGGCATCGCCAGCCTGCCACCGGCCACGCTCGATGCCATGCAACTGGCGGCCCGGGCTCGCGCCGAACGCGCGCGGCAGCGCTTCGAAACGCATCAGGTACGGGTGGCACGACAGCAGGCGCAACGCCGGCGACCGGGCGCCGTGGCCACGTCACCGGCTCCGCTCACAGCAGGCAGCGAGACGAGACCGGATACCGGCCCTCTGCTGATTGCCGCTGCCATGGCGCGCAGTCAGCTGCGCAAGCTGGAAAAGCAGCGTGCCGCGCTGCAGGCGCGTGGCGCCGACACGCAGGCGCTGGATGCGCAGATGCCGGCACTTCAGGACGCCGTGACGACAGCCGAAACCGCGCTGGCCGCTGCGGAGCGCGAGGACCTGACAGCGGGCGTGACGATCACGACGGACACGCTGCCAGCATCCGGTCTCGCAACCGATGCGCCAGATGCCGCCACATCGGCTCAGCCTCCCCGCAGCGGCCCCGGTCGGCACCGGGTGCGCACGACCGGGGAAATCCGCTGACGGCGCGAGCTCAGCGTCAGTTCACCATGCGTGCGCGCATGCTGACGAGGTAGCGCAGACGCTCCGGCAGGTGCTTGGTGAACGAAGACACCGCCTTGTTGACCACGCCCGGCACGCAGATGGACTCGCCGGCGCAGACTGCCTGCCAGCCCGCCTTGACCACCGTGTCGGCATCCTGCCAGAGAATGCGGGGCAGCCGGTTGGCCCAGTCGCGGGTGCCCTGGGTGTCATGGAACTCGGTCCAGGTGAAGCCCGGGCAGAGCGCGGTGACATGCACGCCAGCGGGCTTCATCTGCAGATCCAGGGCCTGCGACATGTTCAGCACGTAGGACTTGATGCCGGTGTAGAGCATGCCCGGCGAGTTCGGCGCGAACGCCGCCAGTGACGACACGTTGATGATGCGTCCCCAGCCGCGCGTGACCATGCCGCGTCCGAAGCGATGGCAGAGTTCGGTGAGGCCGGTGACCATGACTTCCAGCATGGCGCGCACATCCTCGACTGGGTAGTTGAGGAAGGACACGGGTTCGGCCAGACCGGCATTGTTGATGAGGATGTCGACGGTGAACTGGTGCGCGCTGGCCTGGGCCTCGATCATTGCCGCCGCCTGCGGCTGACCCAGATCCAGCGGACAGACCAGCACCCGGATGCCATGCTTTCCCGACAGCTCGTCCGCCAGCGCCTGCAGGCGATCGGCACGGCGCGCGACCAGCATCAGGTCATGGCCCTCGGCAGCCAGCAGGCGGGCAAAGGCCTCGCCCAGACCGGCGGAGGCGCCGGTGATGAGTGCACCGCGTTTGCTTGTGGTCATGTCT
>VFQO010047751.1_pt1 | contig 10972 bp, 14 predicted proteins | sample 3512331 | NCBI WGS metagenome assembly VFQO01 (sample SAMN10412371, study PRJNA504923) | tailings metagenome | isolation source: Replicate 3 from Balatoc abandoned mine | place: Philippines: Itogon, Benguet | collected 2017-08-28 | reverse complement strand
CAGTGCTGCGGCCCCCTCACTTGGGCGCCAGCACCATCACCATCTGGCGGCCTTCCGAGCGTGGCGAGGATTCGACCTTCACCCGTTCGGCGAGTTCGGCCTGCACCTTCATCAGCAGCTGCATGCCCAGTTCTTGGTGCGCCATTTCGCGGCCACGGAAGCGCATGGTGACCTTCACGCGGTCGCCATCGTCGAGGAAGCGGTGCGCCGCCTTCATTTTGGTCTGGTAATCGTGGTCGTCGATATTCGGACGCATCTGGATTTCCTTGACCTCGATGACCTTCTGCTTCTTGCGCGCCTCGGCAGCTTTTTTCTGCGCGGCGAACTTGAAACGGCCCAAGTCGAGGATTTTGGCGACCGGCGGCGTCGAATTCGGCGAAATGATCACCAGATCGAGCCCCTGCTCCTGCGCCAGCGCAATGGCGTCGCGCGTTCGGAGCGTACCCTTGTTCTCACCTTCGGCGTCGATCAGCTGGACGTCGGGGCTGGAAATGTCTTCGTTGGACTGCGGCCCATCTTTCTGGGGCGCGACGGGTCTCATGGGACGACGAATGGCAGGCGATCCTTCAATTATTACCGAAGCGGCGGGAAGGTCCCTAAAATCGTGCTCGCGCCTTGATAAGTCAACAGGCGCTGCGCGTAGAAATGCCCTGAACGTCATGGAACCTTAGTCAAGTGTTGCGCAGTTGCGCGCCGACGGCTGCTGTTGCATGTCAAAGCCGGTCACGAGGTCACCAGTCCCATGCCTGAAATGCTCACCGTCGGCAGCGGTGCCGCCGCCCGCCAGATCGCCTGCATCTCCCGCCCCGGCGCTGCGCCGGGCCTGTTCTGGATGAACGGCTATCGTTCCGACATGCTGGGCACCAAGGCGCAGGTCGTCGATGCCTTCGGCGCGGCCCGCGGCCTCGCCGTCACCCGTTTCGACTATTCCGGACATGGACAGTCGGGTGGCGATTTCCTCGAGGGCACGCTCACCCGCTGGCTCGATGAGTCGCTGGCAGTCTTTGCCACCACCTCCGGCCCGCAGGTCGTCATCGGTTCGTCCATGGGCGGTTACCTGGCGCTGCTGCTCAACCGCGCGCTCCGCACCGCCGGCATCGACCGGGTCAAGGCGCTGATCCTCATTGCGCCCGCCGCCGACATGACCACCGAGCTCATGGAGAAGGGTTTCACCCGTGCCGAAAAGAAGGCCATGAAGGAAACCGGGCTCGTCCTCCAGCCCTCCGAATACTCCTCCGATCCGTACCCGATCACCCGCGCGCTGATCGAAGACGGCCGCAATCATCTGCTGCTCGGCGCCAAAGGCATCGACACCGGCTGCCCGGTCACCATCCTGCAGGGCGGCAAGGACCCCGACGTGCCCCGCGAGCACGCCATGCGTCTCGCCCAGCATTTCCTTGTCGATCCCGTCACCGTGACCCTGATCCCCGACGGCGACCACCGCCTCAGTCGTCCCGAAGACCTCAAACTCCTCGAAGCCGCCATCGGCCGCGCCATCGAAGACGCCGTCCCGGCGCAGGGCGAGCTCCTGCTCTAGCGTTTTCCACCGCGCATTATGCATGCGAGCCAAGTGCTATCCGCGACGGGCGGAGCGCTTGTTCGGATATGCCTTCTGCACTCTCTGTCGGCGCTCGAATTCGAGACTGAGAGGGTCAGCATGAAGCGTATCTATCTGTCGGCGGCACTTGTCGCCTTGTCCACGGCGAGCGCCTTCGCCCAGGCCGTCCCGTCGAGCCTTTACGCTTCCGATGTGCCGAACGACTTCCATTTCTCGCTCGAAGCCATGGCGATCGGAAAATCGCAGACCAACACGCCGATCGCCTTCGACAGCGTCGACAGCGCTTTCGTGGGCACCCGCGACATCCTCAAGTCCAGCCACGCCGGCGGCCTGCGCTTCACCTTCGGCAAGGAGATCGACGGCGTCTGGGGGATCGAACTGCACGGCATGGGCAGCACCGGCTTCGGCAGCACCGGCCTCTATATCGACGATAATGAATTGCTCGACGCCGCCTACGATACCGGCGGCACGGCCGGTAACCTGTTCTTCTCCTCGTCCAATTCCGCCTATGCGGTACGCGTGACCGAGAGCGGCTCGCTCGGCAGCCTCGGCGCCAACGCCACCTACCGGCTCGACGAGAACTTCAATCTGACCTTCGGCCCGCGCGTCCTCCGCTACCAGTCCGGCCTGCGCACCATGTTCTACGACGAGGACGACGATCTCGCCGGCACCGACGACGGCATCGACATTGTCGACATCAACTCGACCAACACCCTTGTCGGTACCCAGATCGGCGTGGCCGGCATGCTGCCGCTCAACGACATGGTCAAGCTCGGCGGTAGCGCCGCGGTGGGCCTGTACGCCAACTACGCCACGCTCAACCGCTCCTACAGCGACAATGGCTACGGCTCATCGCCGTTCAACACCGGCTCGGTCTCGTCGAACACCACGGCCGTCGGCTTCGCCCAGACGGTCGAAATCTCCCCCAAGGTCGACGTCGCCCTCAACGACAATCTCGCCTTGACGCTGGGCGGCACGCTGCTCTGGGTCAACGGTCTCGATGAACCCGGCACCCACTATGCCGGCATGGGCGTCGACGACGGCACCGGCAACCTCGCCGCCGACACGCCGCGCTTCGGGTCGAGCGCACTCTTTGCCGGCGTCACCGCCGGCCTCAAGGGGACGTTCTAGTCCAGAACGCTTCGAGCTCCCGGCGCACCGCGTCGGGGGCGTCGAGATTGGCGCAGTGCCCGCCCTCGGGCACCTCGACCAGCGCGAAATTCGGCCGCCCGGTCATCGCCTCGAGCGTCGGTGCGAGCGTCGCATTGATCAGCCGGTCCTCGCCGCCGCGCAGCATCAGGATCGGCAAAGTCGCGGCCGCGCCGTTTGCTATGATGTCATAATAGGCCAGGTTGCGGCTGAGATAGAGCCCCACCTGCGGGTCGAACGCTTCGATGAGCGTCCGGATGATCGGCCGCGCCGAAGCGTTCTTCGTCGTCCCCTGCGCCACGATCCAGCCGGTGAGCCGCTTGCCCAGCAGCGCCTGCACCGGCGGCACCACCGGCGCCCAGAAGTCCGGCACATCGAGCCGATAGCTCGTCCCGAACGTCGCCAGCGTGCGGAACCGCGCCTGATGCTCCGGCAGCATGCTCACCGCCACGATCCCGCCCAGCGAATTGCCGACCCAATGCACCGGCCCGACGCCGGCATGGTCCAGCATCTCACGCAGATCCTGCGCCAGCCGCGCAATGCTCAGCGTCTCGCGGCTGATCGGCTTGGGCTTGTCCGACCGCCCATGCCCGCGCAAATCCGGCACCAGCACCCGATAGCCGCGCCCGGCGAAATACTCGGCATCCGCCCGCAGCTGCGCGCCACCCGCCGCCAGCCCGTGGCACAGCACCACCGGCATGCCGGCGCCGAGATCGTCGTAGACCAGCCCCGTGCCGTCGCTGGTGGTGAAACGCTGTTCGCCCAAGCCTGAACTCCTCAGGCGTTCCCTATCAGAATCCCCGCCGCGAACACCAGCGATCCGCCCAGCACCACCTGCATCACCGCCCGCCAGAACGGCGTCTGCATGTAGCGGTTCTGGATGAAGGCGATGGCCCAGAGCTCGACCAGCACCACGATGATGGCGATCGCCGTCGCCACCCAGAAATCGTGGATCAGGTAGGGCAGGGCGTGCCCCAGCCCGCCGATCGTGGTCATCGCGCCCGTCACCACGCCGCGCTTGATCGGCGACCCGCGCCCGGTGAGCTTGCCGTCGTCGGCCGCCGCTTCGGTAAAGCCCATCGAAATGCCGGCGCCCACCGAGGCCGCCATGCCCACGAGGAACGTCTCCCAAGTGTTGCCGGTGGCGAAGGCCGCCGCGAACACCGGCGCCAGCGTCGACACCGAGCCGTCCATCAGCCCGGCCAGTCCCGGCTGCACGTAAGTCAGCAGGAACTGCCGGTGCGCCTCGCTCTTTTCCGTCTCGCGCCCCTCGGCCCCGAGCTTGGCCTCGTCGAGCCTGTCGGCCGCGTCAGCATGCTTCCGCTCTTCCACCGCGAGATCGCCCAGCAGCTTGCGCACTGCCGCGTCCGAACACTGCTTGGCCGCCTCCATGTAGAAGCGGTAGGCGCCTTCCTCCATCTCCCAGACCATCTGCCGCGCCGCTTCCAGCGTCAGGTTCTGCATCAGCCACACGGGCTTGCGATGGATGAAGCCGCGCACATGCTCGCGACGGATCGGCGCCAGCCGCATCCCGAATTTCTCGACATAAAGGTCCAGCAACCGCCGCCGGTGCTCGTCCTCCTCGGCCGCCATGCCCTCGAAGATCGCCGCCGTGCCGGGATAGGTCGGCGCCAGCCGCAGCGCCAGTTCTCCGTAGATGCGGCCATCCTCTTCTTCCGCCGCCACCGCCAGCGCCAGAATTTCCCGCTCATCCAGCGTCTGAAAATCACGCCGATGCTGCTGCCGCAAACCACTGAACATGTTCGATAATCCGCCTTAGATTAGAAGTATTCTAATCTGTAGGGGCGGCGGGGGCAAGGTCTCTCAGTCGGGCTTCCTCTCCCGCTTGCGGGGGAGGATACCGGCCATGGGCCGGAGGAGGGGGGAGCCGCTTGCGCCGGTCTCGCCTTCCGCCCCCGCAAACAAAAAGGGCCCCGCACCGCGAGACCCTCCGCAACCCACCGATGCAATCCGGTGCTTATTTCACCAGCGCGTTCGCCACTTCGATGATGGCGTCTTCGCTGAACGGCTTGGGGATGATGAGAATCCCCGGAAACCGGTCATGCATTTCAGCCGCGAGCGAGCCGGTGCAGAAAGCAAACGGAATTTGCTTTTCCATCAGCGTGGTCCAGATCTCTTCGCTGGGCTGGGCGCGCATCTGGTAGTCGATCAGCGCGAAATCGACGCGCCGGTCCGACAGATGGGCATGGGCCTCGTCGGCCCGGGTCGCCGTCAGGACGTTGGCGCCCTGGCGTGCGAGGATTTCCTCGATCATCGAGGCAATCAGGTACTCATCGTCTACAATCAGGGCCGTTCGGCCGGCAAATGACGATGTCATGGGACTAATCCGTGCGCGAGGACCGCTCCCAGGATAGGGTTGGCGGCAGAAAATCCGTCAATTGCGCTGGATCGTAAAACGCCCGGGCACAGCATATGTCGTGGTGTCCGCAGGGCACCAACTCACCCGGTCTCAGTAGCACCACCTTCGCATGTCCACGGAGGCCCGGCAAATAACAATTGTTTAACTCTCGTCGCTGTGGCGGTCTTTTTCGCGCAGCCTGGCTTCGTCGATCTCAAAGGTGATCGACTCCAAGCCTTTGGCGATGCTCAGCAATTGCGGCCAGGCTGCGGTGGATAGCCCCACCCAGGTCTGCCTCTTGCCGATCCGCCCGGGCCCCTCGTCCTCACGCGATGGTGTAGCGCCCGCCGGCCAGATGTCGCACTGCTCCCAGATGTGGTCGATAAAGCTACGGAACACCTCGTTTCCGCCGATATGCGCTACTGCGAGGATCCAGCCGCTCGGGTCCATGCTGAGCGTGATCTCGCCTTCCACCCCCTTGGCGCCGAAGCCGATCTTGCCGACCCCGGCCTTCTCGTAGCGCGAGATGGGCCAGACCACGACCGGGAAGTCGTCGCCCTCCACCATCCAGTCCTCGAAGGTTTCGGCGGTGCTGACGAAATTGTCGATCAGCCACGGCCCGCCCTGTGCCGGTGGATAGCCCTCGTCTGAATTGCCGTAGTCCCAGTAGAACGGTGCCCTGGTCGGTGCGCTCACTTTCCCCTCCGTGCCAGCTGCTCGACATATCCCCCCGTCGAGTCCGCCATTTCGGCCATCACCCAGTCGCGGAACAGCTTCACCCGCCTGGGCTCGCGCTTGCGCTTGCTGGTCACAAACCAGTAGCCCAGCCGCGGCTCCTCCACCACGATGTCGAATGGCCGCACCAGCCGTCCGTCGCTCACCGCATCGGCCGACATCTGGTCCACTGCCATCAGCACCCCCTGCTCGGAGATTGCCGCGTCGAAAGCCAGCGCCGGGTCGTCATAGGTCGGTCCATGGTTTTCCGGCGCCTCCGCAAACCCTGCGGCGCGCCACCATTCGTCCCAGGACAGCATTGTGGTGGTGTCGCGGATGATCGGCAGTTTCGCCAGGTCCGCCGGAGTCTTGAGCCTGTCGGCCAGCACCGGCGCCACCACCGGTCGGTAATGCGTGCCGCCGGCCAGCTGCTGGTTGACGTCTGGCCATTCGCCGCGCCCATACCGCACCGCGCAATCCACGTCGCCATGCACCAGGTCGATGATCTTGCCGGTCACAACCAGCCGCGTCTCGATCTCCGGGTGCAGCGCGGAAAATTTGCCGATCCGCCAGATCAGCCAGCGCGACGCGAACACGCTGCCCACCGTCAGGGTCAGCACATGTTCGTTCGCCGGCTTCAGCGCCCGCAGCCCATCCTGCAGCGCCGCGAACCCCGCCGTCAGCTGCGGCAGGATACCCAGCAGCGCCGGCGTCGGCCGCAGCCCCTGCGGCGTTCGCTCGAACAGTTCGAGCCCCAGCCGCTCCTCGGCCCGCCGCAAATGCTGGCTCACTGCGCCCGGCGTCACGCCGAGTTCCTCGGCGGCCGGCGCCAGTGCGCCTCGCCGCGCCACGATCTCGATGGCGCGGATGGCATTGAGCGGAATGGGGAACGGACTAGCCATATAGATTTTCTAAAGCCTCGGTGAATTCTTGTCCATTGTTGGCTGCTGCTGGCAGGCGCATACCGTCATCATCACCTCGGAAAGGAGGCAATCGAAATGGACAAAATCTTCACCGCACTGCGCTACTGGCTCACCGCCCTCGTCACCACCGACCGGGCCCCGGACCAGTTCTCGGCCATGTCCCTGGCTGACCTGGCAGACCTCCCGATCACGCATCTTCGTCGCGACGACTAGCTCTCGGCCGGTCCCAGTTCATCGCCGGTTCATCGCCCGCGGCTAGAACCCGCGGCCAACAGCCCGAAAGGCGAACCGAAATGCGTATGAAGACCCTCCTGCAGAAGCTGCGCACCAAATCGCAGAGCCGTCCGGTGGCCACCGATTGGACCACCGGCTGGACCCTGCGCGATCTTGCAGACCTGCCGTCGCAGCACCCTCGCCGCGACGACCGTTGATGGCGCCTGCCTGACCGGCGGGGACAGCCCCCGTTCAGGTTCCCCGGTCTACGCTCCTGTCATCAGAGGAGCCGAGATGTCCGAGCCCAACGACCTCACCTTCCACCCCGAAGACCAGCGTGCCGGCTACGTCACCGGCATCGGCTTCGCCCTGGTCGGTTTCGGTTGTGGCGCCCTGACCTTCCTCGAGCCCGGCGGCAACATCCCCTACCTCGTCCTCGGCTCCCTGCTTGGTACCTTCGGTCTGCTGGTGCTGCTGTCGACTGTCCGCGGTTATCCGCGCCTTCGCGTTGCCGGTGGTTACGTCTGGGTCGAAGGGCTCTGGCACCAGAGCGAAGTGCTGTCGCTCACCGAACTGGGCGAGGCCCATGCGGTGTGGAGCCGCAATCGCCGCGTACCCAGGATCGCGCTGGCCTTCCTCCGCCGCGAGGAAGAGCAGGCGCTGTACGAGACCGGACTGCCCATCCCCACCGACATGGGAGCCTTCTACAAAATCCTGCCGTTGAACGGCCTGATCCCGTTCAATCTGGACAAGGCCGAGGAGATTGCCGGCGTCGTCAACGAGCAGCGCCCCCGCTACAAGCCGCTCCTGGGCCCCACCGACAGGCGCCAGTTCGTCGGCAATGTGCGCAACCGCCAATGGTTCGTCGCCTTGACCTATCTGGTCGTGGCCGCGATTCTCTTTGCGCTGATGCTGCTTCTTCTCGAGCTTCGCTGATCACTCGCAGAGGCGCGCCACGCAGCGTCCGCCGTGGCAGCCCATGTCGAGATGCAGGTGATCCTTGTGCAGCGCGTTCGCCTCCGGTCCCAGCGTCGTGGTGAACATCGAACAGGCGCTGTCATGCGCAAAGCGCAGCAGTCGCCCCTCGTTGGAGAGCGCATCGCTCCATCCGCCTTCGACCGTTACGGTCCGCCCATCCTCGAGCTTGAAGCCCACCACGTCCACCGCATCGGCAAACGCGTGGAAGCTGAGATTGCCGGTCTTCGCATTGTTGACGTTGCGGCACATATAGCTGGTGCCGACCACCACTTCGGCTATGCGGGTGTTCTCCTTGGCGAAGAGATAATTGTCGATCGACGCCACCCAGCCGGGCATGGCGCTGGCCATGCCGCAACTCGTCGTCACCCCGCCCGAAACCGGCACCATCCGGCCATTGGCCATGACCGCGGTCAGCGACAGCGGCGATTGCGCGTGGCACTGCCCGTCCGAGATCGGCGGCTGCATCGTCGCCTCCACCTGTCCGCTGATCACGGCCGGACAGGCGCTCTGGTAGATGCGGGGCGGCGCCACCGGTTCAGCCGGCTTCGCCTCTGGCTCGATATGCTCTGTGGGGTCGACCGGCTTCTCGTCGTCCTTGGCAGGCGCATCCGGCGCCTCTGTTGCCGGCTCCCCGTCGGGCTTGGCCGCATTGGGGTCGGGCCGTGGCCGGGGCAGGGGAGTCACCGGCTCCTGCGGGGCGGCGTCTGCCTCGGGCTTGGCCGGCTCCGTCGCTGCCGGGTCGGAGGGCTGCGATGTTTCGACCGGCCGCGGCTTCGGCAGGGGAACGGGGTCCTCCTGCGCCGCGACCGGCAGGGTCAGTGTCAGGGCGGCGAGAGCCAGGAGGATGATCCGCATGGCCCCGCAACGCGCTGCCCCGGTGTCAGGTTGCCCGGTCGATGCGCAGCGTGAAGCAGTTGTTCGCCGCGCTGCGCATGTGGAGATAGGCGATATCGCTGCGCTCCAGCAGCCGCGCGGCGACCGTCTCGATCTCGTCGTTCGTCACCACCGTGCCGGTGCCGTAGACGATGCGATCGTCCGCACCATAGCCGCGTAGGATCCGGCCGTCGCCGCCGCGCTCGCGGTCGGGGAACTGTCCGTCCGGCGCCGTGCAGGCCTCGGCATGCAGGAACACCGGACCGGTCTCCGCATAGGGCTGCGGCGCCGGAAACGGCCGGTAGCCGAGCACCAGATATTCCTCGCCCGCCTTGACCTTGCCGAGGCAGTGCCGGCACGGCTCGCTGCCGTCCTGCGACACGCGCCGCTCCGGCATCTGGCCGTTCGCGTCCGGCACGCCGGCCCGATAGGCTTCCGCCAGCGCCGTGGGCATTCCCGAATATTTCAACATCGTCCATCTCCATGTCTGATGGAGATGTTCTGCCGTTCTCGAGAATTGAAATCGACCCGGTTTTGACCGGCAGCGGTCCGCTGACCTCAGTCGTGCTTCCAGTCGTAGAGGTCATGCGCATATTCGTGCAGCAGCACCATATGCTTGACGTCGTCGGAAAGCCCCGAGCGGATATAGGTGACCTTGAGGCCCTTGAGGTTGACCATGCAGCCCAGCAGGTCCTCGTCGGCAATGCAGGTCTTGCGCAGCTTGCTGGTCGGCACTTCCACGAAACCCGGCACATCGCCACGGTTCATGCGCGCTTCGATCTGCTTGCGCATCCACGCCGGCGGCATCGGCACCGTGCCGCCGCCACCCGGCAGCGCCAGCATTTCCACCTGCGCATTGGCCGGCACCGAGCCCGTCGCGGTCCTGTCGATGGTGGCCGCGCAGGCGGCGCAGGTGATCGTCAGTACTGCCGCTGTCGCCGCGGCGGCGCCGATACGCAGGAGGTCGTAGCGCCCCAGCGTGCTCATGGGTGCACGAATGCGGATATGACGCCCCACCAGAAGAGGCCCAACAGCAAGGCCACCGCCAGCGCAGTGCCCAACCGAACCCAGTCCATCTGTGCGTCCTTAACCATTCGTTAAGCTTAGCGGTCCGTTAAACCCGGGCCAAGCGCGGCCTGCGGACATGGTAAAGGCGGTGGCCGGGCACGCGTTCCTTCACAAACACAGTTGGACCTGCCTGTTTACGGTCCATAAACCATCTTTGCCCGGCCGCATGGCTCTGGTATCAGCGCCAACAACACCGGCGCGTCGCGCGCGAAGAGTATTTTTATGGCCGTGCCCCTCGACCACATCCGCAATTTCTCCATCGTCGCCCATATCGACCATGGCAAGTCGACCCTTGCCGACCGGCTGATCCAGACCACTGGCGGGCTCGAGGCCCGCGAGATGAAGGAGCAGGTGCTCGACTCGATGGAGATCGAGCGCGAGCGCGGCATCACCATCAAGGCGCAGACCGTCCGGCTGAACTACAAGGCGCAGAACGGCGAGACCTACATCCTCAACCTCATCGACACCCCCGGCCATGTCGACTTCGCCTACGAAGTCAGCCGCTCCATGGCCGCCGTCGAAGGCTCGCTGCTGGTGGTCGACGCCTCGCAGGGCGTCGAGGCGCAGACCCTCGCCAACGTCTATCACGCGCTCGACGCCGATCATGAGATCGTGCCCGTCCTCAACAAGATCGACCTGCCCGCCGCCGACATCCCGCGCGTAAAAGCCCAGATCGAGGACGTCATCGGCATCGATGCGTCCGACGCGCTCGAGATCTCCGCCAAGACCGGCATGGGCATCGACACCGTGCTCGAAGCCATCGTCCACCGCCTGCCCGCCCCCACCGGCGACGTGAACGCACCGCTCAAGGCGCTGCTGGTCGACAGCTGGTACGACACCTATCTCGGCGTCGTCGTGCTCGTCCGCATCATCGACGGCACCATGAAGAAGAACCAGCGCATCCGCATGATGGCCTCCGGCGCCGTCTACGAGCTCGACCGCGTCGGCGTCTTCACCCCCAAGCTCGTCGAAATGCCCGAGCTCGGCCCCGGCGAGATCGGCATGTTCACCGCCTCCATCAAGGAAGTGGCGGACACGAACGTCGGCGATACCATCACCGATGACCGCAAACCCACCGCCGAGGCGCTGCCCGACTTCCGCCCGGCCCAGCCGGTGGTGTTCTGTGGTCTCTTCCCG
>VFQO010047750.1_pt1 | contig 10972 bp, 19 predicted proteins | sample 3512331 | NCBI WGS metagenome assembly VFQO01 (sample SAMN10412371, study PRJNA504923) | tailings metagenome | isolation source: Replicate 3 from Balatoc abandoned mine | place: Philippines: Itogon, Benguet | collected 2017-08-28 | reverse complement strand
GCAAGATTAGCCAAGCAGCGCACCCGTGTGTGTGGCCGTCCAGCAGCAGCACCCAAGGCACCTTGGCAACCAGCTGGTTGAAGGCGTCCGCACCCAGGTCCTGCAGTGGGCAGCGGGCAGGCCAGGGGGCGAACGCTAAAGAGGGGCAGGCAGTGAGCAGCCGGCGAAGGAAGGCAGCCAACGCATGCACCAGGCCAGGCCACCCCGCAGGTGCTGGCTTGGCGGCAGCAGAGCAGTGGCTGCCTGCAAACACAGTTGCCCGGCAAACAAACACAGCGGAGCGGTCAGGCGGCGAAGCCAACCGCCAACCAAAGCAGCACGTTGAAAGGTCGCACATCGCACCTCAATGAGCAGGCGGGCATTCTCCTGCATGTTGTAGAGGCACCGGTTGTACCCACACGGGCGAATGGGCAGCAGCGGCACGGGGTAGCCTCCCTTGGAGCGCGTGCGGAAGGGGGCCCACAGGCGCGCCAGCGACTCGCCCTGCGCAGGGAGCGGCGCGGAGCACAGCACGAGTGGGCTGCTGGGCACAAAAACAATCTAGCGGCGCGGCCGAGGCGAGCAGTTCAACAGCCCAGCAGTGCGGCCCAGCAGTGCAGTTCAGCGGTGCAGTTCAGCGGTGCAGCGGTGCTGCTTGCAAGTTTGCCCCGGCAGTCCACTCACCACGATGCTCACATCCACGCCCTCAACCTCGCTCAAGCGCTCCATGGCAATTTCGAACGGCACCATCGGCCGCGGCGGCTTCAAATCCTCGTAGTAATAGTTGCGGGGGCGGGCGCCGGGCGGCGCGAGCGACGAGTCTCCCAGGCCAATGGCGCGCGCCGCCGCCGCGCCGCCGCTGGCCGCCGCCGCCTGCTGCATCTCCCAATCCTGCTGCGCCGCCGCCGCATCTGCCAGCTCCTCGGAGAGGTCATCATCTAGCACAGCTGCATCGCTGCGCAGCACCTGCTTGGTGCTCTCCGACAGGCACATCTGCAGCTCGTGCGGGCTGGCCATCGCCACCGTCAGGCCCGGCAGCACTGGCAGCTGGCCGCCGCTGTGCGGCTGCGCGCTGCCAAACAGCCCGGGGTAGGCGGGGGCGAGCTGCGGCTCGGGGGCAGGTGTGCGCGGCCGGCCCCGCCCCCGCTTGCTGCTCTCCTCCTCTCCCACCGATCGCGAGGCTTGCATCACCAACCGCAGGCCGGCCACGGCCGCGCTGCTGGGCTTGTCTGTAGCTGCAGCTGCGGCCGCGAGCTCGCCCTCTACTGCTGCCGCCGCCGCCGCCCTGACTGCCTCGGGGCCCAGCACCCGCGACTGCAGGCGCACCCGGCTCAGCTCGCTCTGCAAGCCGTAGCCCTGGTGCGCCGCAAACATGCCGGAGCGCAGGAAGGGCACGTGCACAAAGCTGCCGGAGGAGGCCAGCGCCACCTCGGGCTGCAGGGGGTTGGGGGAGCGAGGCGGGGCAGTTGGTTGGTGTGGTTGGGAGGCTGGACGGATGGGAGAGGAGCAGCCCCAGGCTGATGCAGCGTCAGAGTGCAAGATGGCTGGCAAGCGGGCTGGACAGCTGCAAGGCAGGCGTGGCCTGCAGTTGTACTTGCCCCCAGCAGGGAACACCACCAGCCCTTTTGCCCTTGCCAGCCAGCTGCGCAGATGCTCCAGGCATTGGCTTGCAGCATACCCCAAACACACTACACAGCAGCCCCCCAACCCCGACTCACGTCATGGCCGTGCAGCACCTCTTGGCGGTACAGCGCCAGTGCCGCCTGCGACTCGCTAGTGGCTGCCGCGCCATCGGCCGCTGCCGCTGCCCGCACCCAGGCAGGTTCTGGCGGCCCGACCTCGCCGGTGAAGTTGGCCACACGCCGGAGCGTCATGCCGTCGTCGTTTCGGTCGACGCTGCCCCGTGAGCGCGGCCCGCGCAGCGGCAGCGGGCCGTCCAGGTCATCCAGTGAGTGGATGGCAGCAGCCTCGCGGCGGACGTTTGCCTGGCGCACGAGGCGTGCCGCCTCTTGGAGCGCGTGCTGCACCACTGCGTGCGGCTGGGCGGCTGCCAACGCTGGCGCCATCGTGGACTTGGTGCGCGCAGGAGCGGGCGTGACGCTGCTGCTGCGCTGTGCTGCTGCGGGGTAGCTGCTGCTGAAGGGCCGGCCGCTGGTGCTGGCGGCAGAGTGGCTGCGCCGCCGCTGCACCGCCGCCTGCTCGGGGTCGGCCGCCTGGGCATGGGGCGCGCCCAGTGCACTGCTGGCGCTGCTCAGCTGGCGCAGGAAGGCGGCAGGCAGCCCCTGGGCCGCAGGCTGGGTGGGCCCGGCGGCGGCGGCGGTGCTGGCGGCCTGCAGCTGCGCTGCGGCCAGCTGGGCGAGCCCACGACGCGATGGGTGCATGCTGGGCTACGGGTTGGCTGCAGAAGGGTTGCAAACCCCTGCTCACGCACGCCTGGGCGCGGAGCGCAGCCCCCGAGGCCTCTGGCGCGTGCAATCGGGCGCTGCTAGGTAATTGCGGCTGCGATCTGCCCCTCCCAGCGCCGGCGGCGCGGCTTCATGCAATTGCCTGCTGCGCGGCCCAGCAGCAGCCCTGCAGTGGCCCTGCGGAGTCTCCACGGCGCCCGGTGCATTGCAGCTGCCCATCTGGAACGAGGGGCGGCACAGCAGCGGCGCCCTGGCACTTGCTTCTCCGCCTTGCGTGCAGCAGGAGGCCCCCTGGCGCCCTGATCACCGTGCCACAGCGCGCCAAGATGCAGCTCAAGTTCAAGACCGTGCAGGGCAAGCAGTTTGAGCTGGGCTTCGAGGACGGCACCAAGGTGCGCGCTCCCTGGGGCGCCTGGGCAGCCAGATCGCCGTGATCAGGGGCCCTGCGGCCAGCGCCGGCTGTCGGAGGCCCCGGAGGGCTGCCCTGTATGCCGGCGGTTGTTGACCCCCGCTCGCCGCCGCCCGCCTGCTCACGCCTGCCCTGGCCCCCTCGCAGGTGGCGGATGTCAAGGCCAAGATCCAGGAGACGCAAGGGGATGACTTCCCCGCCACCTCCATGAACATCATCTACCAGGGCAAGGTGCGCGCCCGCAGCTGCACTGCACTGCCGCTGCTGCTTGTGCCCACCTGCTCCTGCACTCTCATGCCTGCCCTCTCCTGCCGCTGCTTCCTGCTCATAACCCCTCTGGCCCTGCTGATCACTCATTTGAGCAGATTCTGAAGGATGATGCCAGCCTGGCGGAGGCGGGCGTGACCGAGGCCGGCTTCTGTGTCGTCATGATCATGAAGGTGGGTGCTCGCTGCTCAAATCACTTTGCTGGTTCAAATGCATGCCTGCGTTCGCAGCCGGCTGCCCGGCATGCCTCCTGCAGCATGTATAGGTGCTGTCCTTCACATTGAGGAATGTTCATGCTGGTGCATTACGCTGCTGCAACTTTGGTGCGAAGTTGCAGCGCGCTGAGCTGTCTGTTGCTTGCATTGCCCTCTGCACTTGGCCCCTTGCAGAAGAAGGCGGCAGAGCCCAAGCCCGCTGAGCCCGCGCCTGCCGCTGCCCCTGCGGCCGCCCCCGCCCCTGCGGCCGAGGCAGCACCCGCTGCCGCCCCCGCGCCGGCGGCGGCGCCCGCCGCTGAGGCAGCGCCTGCCGCTGCGCCTGCTGATGCTCCGGCGGTGGGGTCCGCCAGTGACCTGGTGACTGGCGCTGCCCTGGAGGAGAAGGTTCAGCAGGTGATGACAAAATTGACTGTGGCGTGCTGGCTAAAAAGTGCCAACCGTAAACGGCATGCTCATGGCTGTTGTGGTGATGGCACTCCCTGCAGTTTGTCAGGCTATTGGACAGCCCCGCTGCATGCCCCCAGCGGAGTGTGGTTTTGGCCGCAATCGCAGCGGCGATGCAGAGGTGCAAGCAAGCCGTGTGGGACCCTCTTCATCCTCATGCCCGCCCCGCCCCCGCGCAGATCATGGAGATGGGCTTTGAGCGGGACCAGGTGGTGCGCGCCATGCGCGCTGCCTTCAACAACCCCGACCGCGCGGTGGAGTACCTGATGACCGGCATCCCCGCAGGTAGGATTGTGCTCAGCTGCAGCGCTGCAAGTGTGGGTGCCAGCCTATTCAGTCAGATTTGGGAGTGGCTTGCCATCTGCCTGCCTTCCTGGTGAGCGTGCATGGGTGGGATGTGCAGCCTGCATGCCTCCCGCTCCTGCTGCAACCCGCTGCTTGCCATCTGCTGCGCTTGACAATGCTGTGCGCCCACACATTGCCCCTCACTGGCCCTCAGGCCTGGACCAGCCGGCGCCCCGCCCACACGCCCCCGCCGCCGCACCTGCGGCAGGCGCGCAGCAGCAGCAGCAGCAGGCAGCGGCGGCGCCGCCCGCCGGCGGCCAGCCATTCGACATGTTTGGAGGCGCCCCGCCTGCGGCTGCCCAGCAGGCGGCGGAGGGCGGCCCTCTGTCTGAGCTGCGCCGCAGCCCGCAGTTCCAGGCGCTGCGTGCCATGGTGCAGCAGCGGCCCGAGCTGCTGCAGCCCATGCTGGCGGTGAGTGGGGCGGGCGCTGTGCCTGCTGGGCTCTGCCAAGCGGCGGCCGGATGGTTGCTGCCTGCTGGTTGCCTGCCTGCGTGTCGCATGTCCGTTATTTGCCTGCTTGCCGTGGCTTTAAGCATGGCAATCTCTTTGCGGTGGCTCTGCTCCTATCTGCAGGCTCGCGTCCTGCCCTCCCTCCTGTGCAAAAGCACTTGCAAGCTCTGCTGACTTGTGTGGTGCATTTGCCGCTCCTGCCTGCAGGAGCTAGGCAAGGCCAACCCCGCCATGCTGGAGGCAATCAACACCAACCAGGTGCGTGATATGTGGGTTGGTGCAGGTGCTTGGTTTGGCAACTCGCTGGATGGGATGACGATGCCATGCAGTGTAGCATGATATGGTGCTGCTGGTCCCAACTGTCCACCTGCTCTGTGGCTCTCTGCTGACAGGAGGAGTTCCTGGCCATGATGAACGAGCCCATCGGCGAGGGCGAGGGCATGGAGGCGCTGCTGCAGCAGCTGGCGGGGGAGATGGGCGGTGAGCGCTGCTGCCTGTTGAGTTGTAGCTTTTAACTTGCAACTTGCAACTGGTGCTGCAGCGGCTGGCGGGGGAGATGGGCGGTGAGCGCTGTTGCTCTTTGAGTTGTAGCTTTTAACTTGCAACTTGCAAGTGGTGCTGCAGCAGCTGGCGGGGGAGATGGGCGGTGAGTGCTGCTGCCTGTTGAGTTGTAGCTTTTGGGCCCGCTGATAGGAGCACGGTTCAGCCCAACTTGCAACTGGTGCTGCAGCGGCTGGCGGGGGAGATGGGCGGTGAGCGTGGCTGGCTGTGGTCATGGTGCTGCACGTGAGGATACAGAGGAGCAAGTGCTGTGGCCTGCAAGCAGTCGGCAGAGCCGCCGCGTGCTCGCATGGCTGTGCAGTCCATGCTGTTGCATGGCTCCTGCATCCAGTGTTGCATTTCCCTCATCCAGTGTTGCATTCTCCTCCCTGGTGCAGACGAGGGCGAGGGCATGGAGGGCGTGCAGATTGAGCTGACTGAGGAGGAGGTGGCGGCCATTGAGAGGTGGGCAATAGCTGCATGGAGGGAGAATTTGCAGATGCATTTGAGGGAGTCCTTCAGTTGGGCTTTGCTAGTATGAGCTGACTGAAGAGGGAGGTGGCGGCAATCGAGATGAGGTTGCTTTGTCTGCTGGAGCCCCTGCTTTGCGTTGGCTGACCATCTGCAAGCTGCAGCAGCTGTTTTGCAGTGGCAGGCACGTCGTTTCTAGCTGCCAACATTGCAGCCCGCTCGCTTTGCACCTGCAGGCTGGAGCAGCTGGGCTTCCCCCGGGAGGCCTGCATAGAGGTGCGGCAGCCTTGCAAGCCGTCTGCTGCGTGTCAGCTGTGAACCGCACACTCAGCGGCACGTGCAGCTGTCCATTAGTTGCTGCGTGGCTGCCGTTGCACGTCGTTTTGCGCTGCACGACCACTCCGCCTGCGTGTTGCGGCGGCACCGGTCGGAAGGCAGGAATGCACATCATGCCGCCATGCCTCTCCAAGCACCACACTCTGGCTTCCACCATTGTGCCTTGGTTGTCATTTTCCTGCAGGCGTTCCTGATTTGCGACAAGAACGAGGCGCTGGCGGCCAACTACCTGTTTGAGAATGCTGGCATGGACTGAAGCAGCGGCAGCATCAATCGGACTTTGCAGCTGGCCGCTCGGGCGCCAGCGGGACCCGGCAGGGCCCCATCAGGCGGGGCGCTTTTAAGCTGCCTGGCCGCTGCGGCTGCTTTTCATACAACCGAGTGGCCGCTGCGCCGGTCCCCAACACCTAATGAATGCACAGCGCACAACCCTGTAAAACAGATCGCAATGGTTGGCAGAGTGGGCGATACACTCGATGCATGGCTGAATGCTGTATGCCGTCACCCAAGCAGCAGCGGCACCGGGGGCCAATTAATTGGATCCGACAGGCCAAATGGCTGTGAAGCCGCTGCAGGGGCAGCTGCTGCACCTGGCGCCCCCTTGACTGCTAAGGATTCAACCGCTGCTGCTACTTGCAAGCTCAGCCGGAACCTTTCTTGCAGGCTGCGCACCTTTACAACCCTGCTTCACACGTTATCTCTCTCGCAACTGTTCTCATCTGCTTGTGCTGTGTTGCTTGCCTATCCTTTCCTGCCTTTCAGTTCAAAGCGCCCTACATTGCTACAGACGTCCAGGCGCGACCCTACTCGAAAAGCAGCTCAAATAAATGTCAAATTATCAATCCCGTAGGAGAGTCAAGTTGGTCAAAGCCCAAGGTCCCCCAGTCAGTCCAGTCAAAATAGCTTCTAATAAATGTCAAACATCAAATCCCAGTGACCCACAGAGAGTCGAGTTGGGCAAGGCCCATAGCTGATTTGTTCGGCACGAGCTGCCGGGCTGCCAAGCCCGCGCCCTAGGGGCCACGGCAGCAGCCCTGGCGTGCGCCCATCTGTCCGCACAGCTACCCTCACTCATCCGCAGCTGCTGCCGCCGCCGCCGCAGCGCCCGGGGCCGGGAAAACAAACACGCCCCAGTTGGGCTGCTGGACCTGCGCCAGCCAGATGCAGTGGTTGGCAGAAGCACCTGCCAGCGCGCGCAGCGGCCCGCGGCTGTAAGCCAGCGCATCCTCATTGCCCTGGCGCGCCATGTGCCGCTTGTCCAGGTCGGCCAGGTCGCTGCGCGGGGTGCGGCTCAGGTGCTGCAGGGTAGTGCCCAGGTGATACAGGCGGATGGCTGCATCGTACTCGGGTGAGCGGGCGAAGGCGGCTGCAGTGGGGAGGGACGGAGGTGCAGACGGGTCTCACGGTATGCACAACAAGGCGTGCCGACATAAGTGGAGCCAGAAAAGCCAAAAAGCAACGCCAAACCACGGCAAGACCTGCTGCCCTCACCCTTGGCCGTCTTGGAATCCAGGCTGCGCAGGTGCAGCTGCATGCACCCGTGCATGCTCAGGAAGAGCGTGCCCAGAACGCCGGCCGCCTCAAACAGTATGAACCAGCCGACTCTCTCGACCCCGCCGGCCATGGAGCTGCAGGCCATGATGGCCCGCAGCGGAACCGTCTCTGCCGCCAGCAGAGGGGCAAGGTGTGTCAGCAGCTGGCGCGGCTGGCTGTGCCAGAACACGTGGGGGGACGGATACAGGGTGGCCGCCTCTGCTGCCGCCAGGGCGTCTGCCGTCGGCAGCCGCGCAGCCTGGCCGCGGGCCGCGGGGCGTGGCGGGGAGCAAGCCCCTGCGGCGGCGCCTGGCGTGGCTGCCGCGCCCGCATGGCTGCGTGCTGCTGCTGCTACTGCTGCCCTCTGGCGGTACTGCTCCACCCAGCGGTGCACATTCGTTCCGCTGGCGGGGCTGGCGCCTGGCCCGCTGGGGCTGGGCTGCGCCTGCTGCGCCTGCTGTGGGCTGCTGGGCGGCGGCCGCAGGGCGGCGTGGGTGGGCGTGGCACTGCTAGCCGGCCCCGCTGCCAGGCCGGCGGCAGCAGCACGTGGCTGCAGCTGCTTGTCCCCAAGCAGGAAGGCGAAGGGGGCGGCTCGCCCCGCATCTGCTGACGGGCGCGCAGCAGCGAGCTGGCTGGCTGCTGCACAGGGTGGGCTGCGCCGAGTGCGGGCTGAGGCGCGGGGACTGTGCCGCGCCCAGAGCTGCATGCTGCAGGGAGGCTGCCGGCGGCTCGGCTGCGCTGCCCAGCTGGCTCGGCGCTGCCGCTGGCACGGGCGATGGCGCCGGCTGTGGCTGCCATGCCAGCACTGCGGTGGGCCCATCTGCAGGCGGCGCTGGGGCGGAGCCCCACGCCGGTGCACCTGCCGGCGGCGGGGCTGCCTCAGCCGCGGGCTGAGAGCGCAGCTGCTCCTCAAAGTGAAGCCTGCGGGCAGCGGGCGCCTGGAGATTGAGCTCGTCCACCATGTAGGTGATGCCCGACTTCTTGGGCGATGAGCCGGCGCCCTGCAGCGCAGCCTGCACCATGGGCAATGGGGAAGAGATGTGCACGAGGAGGTGGGTCTAGCTACAAGGACAGGTGGCTGCACGCAACACGGCATGGTCCTCAACCCGGCGGTTGGGCGGCAGGCCTGCCACCCAGAACTCGGCTGCCCTCCTTCCAAGCAAGCGCACCTTTTTGGAGGGGCTGCCCTCCTCCACTGCTGCTGTCGCCTCCTCCTTGGAGCGGCTCTGCAGATATTTGGACAGTTGGTGCAGAAAGGATGCTCTTAAAAGGCGGTGCTGGTGCAGCCTGAGGCCAGGCGGCGGCAGGAGGCGCCGGCGCCGGTGCTGGGGGCGCTACCGCCATCTGCGACGGCTGTGGCGCTGCGTGACGGCCTGCACTCACCCGCTTGGGGCTCTGCTGCGGCGACAGCATCGCGGCGCCGCGCGCTTGAAGTTGTTTGTTGGCGGGGCTGCCTTGGCAGCGGCGCCAGCTAGTCCACGCGCGACGTGAGGCTCGGATAGGTGAATTGCAGGCTCCAACTGGGCGGGCTGGGACGACAGGGGTGCAGCCCATGCAGGCGGCTCCACAGCCCGCAGGTGTCCCAATCGGTCCGTTCGGCCATTTGCGCAACATCGGCAGGCAGAGAGCCTGTGGGGTGGGACTCTGGGCACCCGACAAGTTCCGTTTGGCGGACACCCTCGCTCGAGCCCTGGATGAGTCTACGTTGAAGTACCTGCTGAAACATGTGCGCGATTGGCCGCCGCCGTGCCAACGTCCGCCGCCGCCGCCGCCGCCGCCGCTCTGCCGCCTGCAACCTGCTCCTCCTCAATACCCCTGCCCCACCGCGTGCACACATGCAGAAAGTCATCAACAACAGCAGCAGGCCGTGATGGCCGCCAGAGAGCCTGTGGGGTGGACGCTGCCCGACCAGCTGCAACTGGTGTGGAACACGCCGACGTCGCTATATTATAACACCCTGGGCGTCCTGTTGCAACACGTGCGAGCGCCGCCTTCCTTTTTGTTAGGCTGGCGCGCTTGGAAGCCGCAGCCCGCATTTACTGCTGGTGCCGCTGTCGCCGCCTGCCGCTGCCGCCTGCCGCTGCCGCTGCCGCCGCCTGCTGGAGCGTGCTGCTGCCTTAACCCGCTGCATGGCCATCCATGTGCAGGACATCATCAAGGATATGGACGCAGCCGCCGTCAAGGCACACCTGCAACCGCCGTCGCAGGGCGGCGGCAGGTTGGGATGCGGGTTTGATCTGCGTTTGAGTGTGGGCAGTTGCAAGCCAACTGGGAAGGGAAGAGAGATGGCAGAGCCGTCCCTTGCGCCTTAGTTGTCGAGTGGTATTGAGAACAGTCCTCAATGCCCAGTCTGCTATTAACAGCCGAAAACTCAACGTTGTTGCTCCCCTGCTAACCTCCCCACCCTGCAGCGGCGGAGAGGCTGAGGTGCACATCGTGCGGTGGCACGGCACGGGCGGCGGCAAGGCCAGGGACGGCCAGCTAGTGGCTGTGAAGGTGAAAGAAAGAAAGAAAGAAAGTAAGAAAGTGATACGCCCTTGGCCGTCGGTTGAAGACGCCGAGAGGCTGTGAAGGTGTATCGCATCACCGACCGCTGCGGGGGCTTCAAGCGAGTGATGAACGATGACGACGCCTGCGCTTTAGGTGGGTACAAGCTCGGCTGCCCCTCATCCCGAGCGCTGCTGCTCATGCTCATGCCGCCTCCTGCCCCCTCTCCCTCTGCCCTTCCTGCAGGGCACTTCGGCCAGCATTCGCTGCAAAAGGAAGTTCACATCCTGGCCATCCTGCACCACAGCGGCTTTGCCGACCGCGTGCCTGAAGTGCTTGGCGTAGTGCAGCACTGGGGCGACATGTACGACCCGGTGAGGCGCTCGGGGCGAGCTTATTGCATGGCCAGCAAATTGAGCACATGGGGATGCACAAGGATTGGGTGATGAACGCCGCACAGCCTGGCCTGGTTTGCCGACCCACCTGTCCCTTGCAGCCGCTGCACGGCTATGCCATGCGTGCCTACCGCTACGGCTCGCTGGCCGGCCTGATGCGCGACACCTGCGAGCGGTGCGTGAGGGCGCCTCTGGGCCTGCGCTTGCAACATGTGGCAATTGCACAGCTGCCTGTATATCATCTCAACGGCCCTCCTACAAAGCGCTGCAAAACCCCGCCTGTGCCACAGGCGCGTGTCCGAGAGCGTGTTTGCCGGCTTCTTCAGCCCACGGCGCATGACTGGTGCGGGGCAGGGAAACTGCTGATGTGGGGTTGCTTCGCTAACTGGCGCTATCTCTCTTGAGTGCAAGGGTGCCTCACCAGACTAATGCCTCATGTCCTCCACCCTCCTGCAGGCGAGTACAGCGCCCTCATGGAGGCGCTGTCTCGTCTGCACGCTGGAGAGCGCGGCATCATGCTGCAAGGCAAGTGCAGCGGTGGCTTTGAAATTGGTTGGTGGTGCACCCTGCAGCCTGGGCAGGAGGTGGCTGCATGGCAAGTGCAGCGGTGGCTGCGGGATTGGTCGGTTGCGCACCCTGCAGCCTTTAGGCAGGAGGTGGTGGCACCAGGGCCTCACCAGCGCCCATCATCCCCAG
>VFQO010047749.1_pt1 | contig 10973 bp, 14 predicted proteins | sample 3512331 | NCBI WGS metagenome assembly VFQO01 (sample SAMN10412371, study PRJNA504923) | tailings metagenome | isolation source: Replicate 3 from Balatoc abandoned mine | place: Philippines: Itogon, Benguet | collected 2017-08-28 | reverse complement strand
GGGTCGCCCTTCTCGAACTCGATCTCGACGTATTCCGGCTTGTCGGGCGCCGCCTCGGGCGCCACCGAGCGCGAGTAGACGAATTCCTCGGGCTCCTGCCACGGATCCTCGAGCACCTTGCCCTCGGCCGAGATGTGCAGGAGGTTCGCGTCGACCGAGAACGGCGCCTCGCCGCGCTTGTCCTTGGCGATCGGAATCTGGTGCTTCTCGGCGTAGTCGAGCAGCTTGGTGCGGCTGTCGAGCTTCCACTCGCGCCACGGCGCGATCACGCGGATGCCGGGCTCGAGCGCGTAGTAGGTGAGCTCGAAGCGGACCTGGTCGTTGCCCTTGCCGGTGGCGCCGTGGCACACGGCGTCGGCGCCGACCTGGCGGGCGATCTCGATCTGGCGCTTGGCGATCAGCGGGCGCGCGATGGACGTGCCCAGCAGGTACACGCCCTCGTAGGTGGAGTTGGCCCTGCACCACAGAGAGTTAGAAGGTGGAAACAGGATATGGGTGCTGGTGAGGAAGAGCGATCGACGTGCCCAGCAGGAACACGCCCTCGTAGGTGAAGTTGGCCCTGCACAAAAAGGGATAAGGCTGAAAGAACAAAGTGAGTTTGATGGAAGGCGTCGTGCGGCATGCTCCCCAGGCCCTCATGCCAACCAAGAACCGCGATTATAGCTCGCAAAATTGCTTCCGCACCGAAACATTGGGAAAACGAAGTCCCGCACAAACTCCTCCCGCAGGTCGTCAATGTAGATCTCCTTCACGCCCGCCGCCTCCGCCTGCAGCGCAATGGGAAAAGTTGCGTACTAAATACCTTTGTGAAGCGGCCATTGCATAGAGTCTTGTTCGCATTTGCAGCCTCGGTGTGTGTCCCACAGGAAGGCCCTCATTCTCTGTTGCTGCTTGCCTTCTTGCGGGCAGGTTCCAGCTCCTCTGCCTCTTTCACAAAGAGCCAACCAACAAAACAAACATCAGCTAATTGGCTGATTGCTGATCAGACCCCCACCTTCTTGCGGGCCGGCTCCAGCTCCTCGCCCTGGCCCAGGTCCGCAGTGAAGGTCACCACCTGCAGCATTTGGAGCAGAGGCATAATTAGATAGCATTGCAGGCAGCTGCAGCGGGTGCGAGGCAGTGGGGAGTTGCTGGTGGGCAGCGCGGAATGGCACGTGCGTTTCACATCTTGCAGCACTGTGCAACCTTGAGCGCAGCATAGCGTGGCCTGTCCACAGCACAGCATGCGCACCTCGCACTGCAGCCGCTCCTGCAGCCACATGAGCATGACAAAATGTCCCGCCTGCCCGACCACAGCACAGCACAGCACAGCAGGGCACAGCGCAGCGCGCACCTCGCACTCGTACGTGTCCTGCAGCCCATGAACACAGCACAGCACAGCACAGCACAGCAGGGCACACTGCGCACCTCGCACTCGTACGTGTCCTGCAGCCACTTGAGGATGACCGAGGTGTCCAGGCCGCCGCTGTACGCCAGCACCACCTGTGGAACAGCAGATAAATATGCCAAACTTTCAGGTCATCATTTCATGCCGGTCAACAGCGTGGCATGGTGTCCAGGCCGCCGCTGTACGCCAGCACCACCTGCGGACAGAGGCAGGCAATACAGCAAGCTTGGAGCAACTACAGACGGCTTGGTGAGGGCCGTCGCTCTATGTCAGCAGCAGCTATATGCAACCAGAAAGACAGCCAGCCGAAAGGCCCGTGTTCGGTGTTCGGTGCAAAGATGAGCACAGAGCGCTGCCAAGCAGCAGGACGAGGAACTAACGCCGGAGGCTGCCGCTGCGGCGCCGCAACAAAAATGCGACATGCTTGCACACAATGCACCATGCACACATGTGCTGCAGCCACCGATCCGTGCTGAGCTGTTCAACCATGCCGTGCAAAATGGCTTGGTCTGCGGGCCCAGCCAGCAGGCGGCAGCAGCTCGAGGGTAGGGCAACAGCGGCGGCCGGGTGCCGGGTGCTGCTGCCGCCTGCTGCTGCCGCACAGGCCGCAACCCATACTCCCCACCCCTTGTACTCTATTAGACCCAGCCAACCACAGCACCTCGCACCTTCTTAACCTTGCTGGCCTGCACCGAAACGGTGCGGGGAGCGGCGGCGCGGGCGGCGCGGGTGGGGCGGCAGGCCACCCGGCTGCCGCCCAGGGCAGCCTTCTGCGTGGTCACACCTGCGCATCAGGAGCCGGAGCGCCCATCAAAGCTGGCGGAGGGGCCAGGGAGCCCGCCCAGGCCGCCGCCGCTGCTAGGGCAGGCCACCCGGCAGCAGCTGCCGCGCTTGCGGGCAGCCGCATGCAACCATCTGCCGCGGCAGATGCGGAGCTCCAGCGATCGGCAGGCGGCGGCTCACCCTGCGCAAGCATAGTGGCTGGGCTCTGCGTGCTGCTGGGCGGGGGCGCGCTGCGCTGGATCGCCAGACCAATTGTGCAAAGAAGGAGGCAGGGTGGGGCAAGGTGGGCTGTATGCATGCTGGCGGGCGGCGGCGGCGACCTGGCGGCGGCGGCAGGGCTTACTCCGGCCTGCTGATTTGGTGGACCTCACTGGTGCTGCGACCACCCTGGGTTGGGTGGTTGAATTGTTTCAGTCAGCACACTGCTCATCATTCGGGGTTTGGTCCACCGCCGTTGGGCGTGCGGTCGTGCCACCCCGAACCCATCACCATGCAACGCAGCATGCAGACCCAGAGCAGATCAGGTGGGTGGTGAACGTTGGGACCTCAACAGCGTTGCTGGCTAGCAGGCGGCGACTCTCCAATGCCCTGATGTGCTGCACTCGCCCAGCTGCCGCAGGGCCACAGCTGTGCTGCTGCAGTTTTCGGAGCTGCTGACCGAGCAGCGAACCAAGAGGGTGTGTCAGCTGTTGGGGAGCTGGGGAGACCAGCGACGACCACATAAGCCATGGGCGCAACCAACAACAATGCCTGAGGCGGATGTTGATCACATGCCCCTGGGGAATGCCGCCCGGCCGGAGGGGCGCCTGTTCGGCTGCCCGCGAGGTTGACTGCCGCCGCCTTTGACCGCCTGCTTGTCCTGTCGGATGGACACACCGAGTGTTCAAAGAACATAGATTGTAGAGTGGAGTTGGGATAAAGTTCCAGTGCGTGCAGCAGCGCAGCCGAGTGTGCAAAAAATGCCCATGGCTGAATGCCGCACTCGGGTTGCGGTCGGCACCGCTCCGAGCAAGCCTGGGTTTCACAGAACATGCGCCAGGCTGCAGGTTGGCATGCACAACCTCGTGGATCGGGCCTCAACGCAGGCAGCAAGCCTAAGCCAGCTGGCCCAGCAAGGCCTGGGCGCTTGGGCTTTGCATTGTGCCGGCCCATGCCAACCTGCTGTGCTTGTGCTGCGGCGGCAGTCAAACCCCGCTGGTTCGCCTCCCCCGCATAGCATCGCCCACAATTGCACTCTGCGGCTGCGGACAGCGCCAGAGCAGCGCTCGGGGAGGCGTATGCTCGGCGCACCATCGGCCCGGCTCCTGCAAGCGCTCGCCAAGCCGCAGCTGTGTGACAGCGACATACAAGACTACCTGGATCGCCTGGACGAGGAGGCGGCGCCGGGCAGCGCGCTGGTGAGGGAGCTGGGGCAGCGGCGGTGGGGGCGCTCGCGGCGGTCTGCAGGCCCGCTGAATCGGGTCTGGATCGTGCCTCGACTGCAATGAGCATTGCCGCCCGCCCGCTGCAGGCCCCCAGTTCGAGTTTATTGGCCGGCAGCGCCCGCCCGGTCGCCCTGCCCCTCCCGGCCCGCGATGGCGGCATGAGGCTGGCGTCCCGTGTCCAGGAGATTGCTGTCAGCGAGAGCCGCTGCACGCCCCGCGAGTGCTCGCTGCTCGTGGGCGGCAGGGTGGTGCTGCGCGTCCAGGGCGGCCCGCCGCAGCCTTTTAGGATCGGCCGGGACGAGGAGGACTCCGTGCTTACGCCAGCCATCCCCGCAGGCACCAGCTACGAGTGGTGAGCTCGCCGCCGCCGCCGCCGCTCCCGCCTGCCGCCGCCCGGCCTGCAGCGGCCCTGGCTCTTCACACTGCGCCTGCCTGCACTTGCTGCCCTCGTGGAACGTCATGGCTGCTGCTTGGGCACACCCGTGTTGCGTGGCAGGCCGCGCCGCTGCAGCCGCAGGCTCAACACATCCGCTTCCGCCCGTCCCGCCCAACCTCGACCTTGCAGGACGCCACCGGAGCCCGGCCGCTACTTTGTGCAGAGCGAGGTTTACCCCAGCCTGCAGTCCCAGATCCGCGTGGTGCGGCCCAGTGACACAGCAGAGGCCGTGGGCGGCGGCAGCAGCGCCGGCGCCAGCATCCGCTTTGGCCGCACTGGCGCCAGCATGTCGGCGGTCGACGAGTTTGTGCCGTTCCCGGCCCTCAAGGCTGCCGGCACGGGCAGCTACAGCCGTGGCACGCAGACCGGCAGCAGCGGTGGCGGCGCATTTGGGCGGCAGGCAGGCGCCTTCAACCCGGGACCGGTACTGGCCCGGTTCCAGACCGGCAGCCAGTTTCCAGCCGATAGCCTGGGTCCAGATGAGGAGGATAGCGATGATGAGGGCGGCGGCTTTGTGGCGCCTCCTACAGCAGGCCTGCGCCACCGCGGCCGCGCCGCCGGCGCCGCACCACAGCAGCAGCAGCAGCAGCAGCAGCAGCAGCAGCAGCAGCAGCAGCAGCAGCAGCAGGCGGCCGGTGGGCAGGGAGCGCTGCCGCAGCTGAGCCGGGCGGCGAGGCCGGCGGGCCTCGACGGCTTTTCGGTCGTGTCGGCTGGATCGGGGGTGAGTGGCTGTGGCAGCATCTGCTTCAGTCTTGCCATGGGATGTGGCAGCTATGCAATCATGGTGGCTGGTCTGCTCCCTTCTGCATGTGTGCACAGCCGCCCTGTGCTGGACGTTGGTTCCGCTTGGCACCCTGCTGCTGCCCTATTTGCTGCTTGCTGACCAGCGGTCCATTCTGCATGCCTCCACCACCACCCTGCAGGGCTCGCCACGCAGCGGCAGCGGCAGCGAGCGCAGCACCGGGTCGGCCCCCCTGTATGTGGAGCGCCGGCGCGTGCCGGGCATGCTGCAGGCAAGCGGGCTGGCTGGCTTTGTGTGGGGCTGGGCTGAGCGCGCAGCTGTGCATTCACAGCTGGGAACACATGCAGCTGCAGAATGGTTGTGGCGATGACGTGCACAATTGCCGCACATTAGTTAGCGTTGCCCTTAACCCATGCATGCCCTTGCTGCTTCCATCCCCACCTGCAGCCCACCTACTCTGCCGTGCACAGCGGGCGCTCCTCTTATTCCGACTCGCGCTCTGGCGCCGGCAGCGAGGAGCGGCAGCCGCTGCTCTACTCTGTGGGGGGCCAGGGCGGCTACACCGCCAGGTGGGAGCTCAGATGCCAATTGATTGGTCTGCCTGTGCAAAGTTGAGGATGGCACTTGGAAGCTAAGATGGCAGGCAAACCTGGTCGGCTGCGCTGCCGTGCAGCATGCCCAGCAGCCCAACAGCATGCATGCACAGCTGCACCTGAACAGGTGCACCAATCAACCGCTCCTGCTTGCTCTCCTCGCCTGCAGCTACGGCCCCGGCGGCCTGCGAGCCTACCCCGCTGCCGGTGCGCCGCCGCGCATGGGCGCCGAGGAGGCACGCACCCAAAAGTGCCCGCGCTGCCGCAAGGAGTATCTGTCCACCATCAACCAGCGCCGCTGCATCGCCTCGCACCTGGGGGCGTCGGGCGGCGCCAAGGCGGCGCGCGGCGTGGCAGGTGCGCACAGTAATTGGCTGTGGGGTGGGTTGCGTGGGATAGGCAGCTGCACGCTGCTGTTGACTGCTGTGTGAGATTGGCTGGAGCAGGAGGGCAGTGTGTCATCGTGCCAGGGCAACACGGCATACATGCGGCTGGTTGGCCAGCACAGACTCAGGAAGCACTGCCGCACCAAGCAGGGCATGCCAACTGCCTTTCTCACGCCACTGGTGTAATGCCTCCCACCCGTCTGCAGACCCCAAGCAGCTGGCCGAGTTTTGGGACGGGCTGAGCGAGGCTGAGCGCCGCTCGGTCATGGCGGTCAAGGAGGAGCACAACGGGGAGCGCACGCTGCGGGAGGTGTGCGCTATGCTTTGCGGTTTGCATGCTGTGCTTGTAGTCATGGCGGTCAAAGAGGAGCACAGCGGGGAGCGCACGCTGCGCGAGGTGCGCGCTGTGGTCTGCACGCTGTGACGCTTGCATGCTGTGATGCTTGAATTATGGCGACTGAGGAGGAGCACAGCGGGGAGCGCACGCTGTGCGCTGTGGTCAGGGCTGGTTGCATGCTGTGGCACTGCAAGGCAGTTGTGGGCAGGGCTGCAACCACACTCTGTTTTCTTGTGCAACACCATCTGCCTCCATCCCCGATCTTTGGCAACCAAGTGCCCCTTGCTCTGTGCTCTCCTTCTGAAGCTGTCCATCCAGATCCTGCACCGCAAGCACTGCCACCCAATGCACTGTTCCTGCAGCTGCTATTAACCACAACTTACTGTTTGGTGCTCTCCTTCTGCAGCTGTCGATCCAGATCCTGCACCGCAAGCGGCCCGGCGCCACCGACGGTCTCACCAAGGAGCAGCGGCGGCTGCACCTGGCGGGCAAGATGCTGCACGACTTTGTGACCGGGGAGCTGCCGCCCGGTGGCTCGCAGCTGGTCAGGTGCGGTTGGTAACTGATGAGAGTGTGGTGGTGGTTCTGCCCAGGCCGGTCAAATGCAGGTGGCGTGCCCTGCACCAGCACACGCAGTGAATGCGCCCAGCAGGCCAGGGCAGTCGGGCGGCCGGGCAGCGGCCCTAGTGCAACTGTCCTTTCTGAACCGCCTCCCCGCCCCAACTGCCCCCGCTCCCAATCGCAGCGTGCTGAGCCAGGTCAGCGAGGGCACCTTCCTGTTTGAGCGCAACGCCTTCAACCGGGACGAGGTGCTGTCAGGTGAGGATCGCTGCAGCTGGTACACTACTGTTGAAACAGCCTCTGGCCTGCGCTTCATTGAGCTCCTCCCGCCGCCTTCGATTGGGATGAGGTGCTGTCAGGTGGGACGGCTTCTTTTTCGGCTTCTGGAACCATAGTGCTGCCTTGCCTGCGTCACCCAGGGAGCTTGTACAGTTGTTGTTCTGAGAAGGGTGTTGTGCTTTTTCCCTGGTGCTTCCCTGAAGCAAACCTGCCTTGTGCTGAACATTTTGTGCCTTCTGCCAAACCTGCCAAACCAGCCAAACCAGCCTTGTCTGCACGTTGCTCTCCCTCCCCAGGCAACAACCTGGAGGCGGGCCTGGGCGCCCTGGTCACCAAGCGGCTGGTGGGCGCGCACCTGGCGGCCAAGCAGGCGGCGGCGGCAGCCATGCAGGAGCAGCTTGAGCGCGAGCAGGAGGTGCGCTTGGGGGGTTTGCCAGTGCACTGTGCTGCGACGGGGCAGTGGAGGTGGAACGTAGCAGCTGGAGCAGGAGCAGGAGGTGCGTCTTTGGGTGGTATGCAGCGTTGCGCACTGGTGGTTTTGGTCAGTGCATGTAGCAGGCGGCGGCAGCCATACAGGAGCAGCTGAAACGTGAACAGGAGGGTGCTTGCTGCTGCTCTCCAGTTCCTAGCATGTCCCCCTCACCCCTCCTACTGCGCTGCCCAATTTCCTGCTTTCAGGACCAGGAGGCGCAGCAGGCTGCCAAGAAGAGCAAGCAGCAGCAGGCGGGGCAGGCGGGGCAGGCGGGCGCTGCCAAGAAGCAGGCCAAAGGCAGCAAGGCCAAGGCCAAGCCTGCAGCACCTGCAGCCAAGGCCGGCAGCAAACCGCCAGCTGGTGCAGCGGCAGCCGAGGCAACGGCAGGCGAGGCAGCAGCCGGGCCTGGCAGCTCACAAGGGGAGGCGGAGGAGGAAGGTGCAGAGCAGGCAGGCCCCTCCAGCCGGCCGCCGCCGCTGCAGCTGCCCGCCAACGGCACAGCACATGCACAGCAGCAGGCAGCCAATGACGACTCGCTCTCGCCGCCCAGTGCCAGCGGGGCACGCTACGGCGCCAGCCCGCTGCGAGCCTCTGGCGGCGCCAGCCAGTACACCAACTTTTTGTTCCTTTCAGAGGACGGTGCAGAGGCGAGCACCGCAGATGCAGATGATGCAGCGGGCTGGCGCACAGCCGGTAGCGGGCGGCCCTCGTCTCGCTCCTCGCAGGCGGCTGCTGGCAAAGCCTCCGGCAGTGCCTCGCAAGCGGCTGCTGGCAAGGCCGCTTCCAGCAGCGGCTCCCAGGCGAGTAGTAGCAGCAGTGGCAAGGCGGCGGGCCGTGGCAGCGCTGGCGCAGCAGCGGCAGCCTCAGGGGCGCCTGTCCGGTCCTCGTCTCGTGCGTCTGAGCGCCAGGCAGCCAATGGCGCAGCAGCGGCACCCGCAGCAGCGCCCAAGGCAGCAGCGCCTGCCAATGGCAAGCTGGCCCCGCAGCCCCGCAGCAGCACAGCCGCCGCTGCTGCCACTGCAGCCCCTGCCGCCAAGCAGCAGCAGAAGCAGCAGCAACCGCAGCAGGCGCCATCAAGGGAAGAGAGCTTCCCAGCGCTGCCGGCCGCTGCTTCAGGCAAGCCCCGCCCCGCGCCGGCAGCAGCGGCAGCAGCACCGCCTGGGTTCAGCTACGCTGCTGCTGCATCCAAGGTTCGCAAGGATGGCAGCAAGCAGCAGGCAGGAGAGGCCAAGCAGCAGGCGGAGCAGCGGCCTGCACAGCAGCACCAGCAGCAGCTTGAGGCGTGGCCCGTCCCCGGCCCGGTGCCAGGCAATGGTGCCAAGCCGCCTGCCCCTGCTGCCGCGCCTGCAGCCATGTCTGGTGCAGCACCCGCAGCAGCACCAGCACCTGTGGCTGCCGTGCAGCAGCCGGCAGCTGACTCGGAGGCAGCCGCAAAGCAGCCAGTGGCTGCCGAGGCAGCGGCCGCGCCAGAGGAGCCTGCTGCTCCTGCTCCCGGGCCTGCTGCCCAGGCACAGCCTGCAGCAGCAGCCGAGGCGCCAGCTGCTCCAGTCCCCGCGGCAGATGCGGCAGCTGAGGCGCTGCGCTGCGCTTCGGTCACCCCGCCCATCTCGGATGCCGGTGAGCATGAGCATTTCGTGCTCAGCACAGGGCGCGCATGCTGCCTTCTTGTGCCCGCCAGCAGGGCTGGGCGCTGACTGGTTTTTACTGCACTGCACTGGCCTCCGCACACAACCTCATGCATCAAGTCTCCCTCACATTGCCGCCTCTCTTGCAGGCTCCCCGCCCCCCGGCCCGCTGCCCATGCCGCCCGGCTTTGCCGTGCCGCCGGCAGCCGGCTGGGTGGGTCCCGATGGCGCTCCCATCATGCCGCCCCCGCTGCCGCCTGGCTACTACTGGGCCGCAATGCCGGCCATGCCGGGCATGCAGGTGCGATTGGCGCTGTTTTGCCTGCTGATTGTACAAGTGGACAACCCTAGTCCGCTGCTGCGTGCACACATGAGCCCCTTGAAACTCAGGTGCTTTGCAGGCATGCTACTGCAACTGCATCGTGACTGCTGGCCCACCACCTGCACATTGCAGCAGATTAGCAGCATCCCGATCACAGCCGCACGCTGCTGCTCCTTCCCTGCAGTTCGGCAATGTGGACATGAGCGAAGTGCTGCCGGCGGGCCCCTGGGCATACCCGCCCTTCTACCCTCCCGGCGCCCCGCCGCCCTTCCCACTGCCGCCCCACGGCGCCATGCTGCCACCAGGCATGCCCCTGCCGCCGCACACTCTGCCTTATGGAGAGGATGGTGTGCTGGCTCCCTTCCCGCCTGGCATGCCTGTGCCGCTGCCTCCAGAGGCTGCTGAGCAGCTGGCCGCCGCGGCAGCCGCGCATGCCGCTTCGGCGGCCCCTGGCGAGGCTGCCCAGCAGCCAGCAGGCACGTCAGCACAGCTAGCTGCGGCCGGCGAGCAGACAGCTCCCAGCGAGGCATCTGGCAGCGGCGAGGACGTAGCGCAGCAGCAGGCGGCGGCACAGGCGGCCGAGGCCCCTCAGCCTGCCCCCGCCCCTCGCAAGGGCTTCCTGGCACTCCTCCAGAATGCCTATGGGCCGGCAGGTGCTGCCCAGCCGGCGCCAGCTGCCGGCAGTGCACAGCGTGGCTGCGGCTTCGATGCCGCGGCAGCCGCTGCGGAGCTGGAGCGGCGGTGGCAGCAGGCTGCCCCTGCTGCCGTGCCCACGCAGCGGCCTCAGCAGGCGGCGGCAGAGGCGGCGACTGAGGGGGCGCCTGCAGCTCCCCGCAGCGCCACCAAAGCCCGCCCACCCTCTCGTGGCAGTAGCAGCGGCAGCCTGGGCAGCAAGAGCGGCAAGACATCTGCCCTGGGCGGCAGCAGCAGCGGGCGAGCCAGCCCTGCCGGCGGGCCAGGCAAGCCTGTTGTGGTAGCGGTGCGGGCCTGGTCTAGCGATGACTCGGCCAGCGATGGGCCGAAATGGAAGATCCAGGCCGCACCCCAGGCACAGCAGGCGCAGCAGGGCAGCGGCGCAGCCGGCCAGCAGCAGCAGCAGCCGCAGTGACGACTGCCTGGCCCGCCGTTGCTGCCAGCTGCAGCAGCCGCGGCAGCTCAAGACTAGCATTGTATGTACACAGACAGCAGCAGCACAGCCAGACCAGCAACAGTTACTCCGGGACACACACAGCAACATGCCTTCTCCAGCCTCCTACTAGCCATGGGTCTCTTTGGCAGGGCACCACTCGCCCAGGGCTGGGCCCCACCTCCCTCCATCTTTTCAGCCATGGGCGACCCAGCCTGTCCTGCCCTCCCTAGGTGTCTCTTCTTTCATCCTGCCATGATGCCATGCCTTGACCCAACGCCTTGCCGAATACGCTCCCCCACCCCCCAGATTCTTTCGTTCGGCCGCCATCCAGGCCCCCGACAGGCCGGCATGCCTCACTGACACACCCGCCTGACCACACTTGCCTTCTCTCTCCTCGGAAACACGCCCTCTGCTACACTTCCTGCCCATGCCTCTCCTCCCTGCCGGCACCCACCCCGCCCGCATTCCCAATGCCTCAAACAGCCACCGAGGTACTT
>VFQO010047748.1_pt1 | contig 10973 bp, 10 predicted proteins | sample 3512331 | NCBI WGS metagenome assembly VFQO01 (sample SAMN10412371, study PRJNA504923) | tailings metagenome | isolation source: Replicate 3 from Balatoc abandoned mine | place: Philippines: Itogon, Benguet | collected 2017-08-28 | reverse complement strand
CGACCACTAGACTCGGCACCGACCCACCGAAGGAGCAGTGATGATCGCGGACGTTCTCGCCGAAGCCACCGAGAAGATGACGAAGGCCGTCGAGGTCGCGAAGGAGGACTTCGCGACGGTGCGCACCGGCCGCGCCAACCCGCAGCTCTTCCAGAAGATCCTCGTCGAGTACTACGGCACGCCCACGCCGCTCGCGCAGCTCGCCAGCCTGCAGAACCCCGAGGCGCGCACGATCATCATCACCCCGTACGACAAGAGCGCCCTCAAGGAGATCGAGAAGGCGATCGTCAACTTCCCGAACCTCGGGGCGAGCCCGAGCAACGACGGCGAGATCATCCGCGTGACGATGCCCGAGCTGACGGAGGACCGTCGCAAGGAGTACGTGAAGATCGTCAAGCAGAAGGCGGAGGACTGCAAGGTCGCCATCCGCAACGTGCGCCGCAAGGCGAAGGACGACCTCGACGCCCTCAAGAGCGAGGTGGGTGACGACGAGGTCGCCCGGGCCGAGAAGGAGCTCGAGGCGATCACCAAGCGCGCCACCGACGCGGCGGACGAGGCGTTCAAGAAGAAGGAAGCCGAGCTGCTCGAGGTCTAGATGGCCGATTCCGACAGCTCCGCAGACCGCCCCCGTCGGGGTCGTGCCGCCAGCGCGCGCGACGAGGTCGAGGCGGCCATCCACGACATCGAGAACAAGGTGCACGATCTCGAGGCGAAGGCCCGCGAGATCGATGCGCGCATCGAGGCCCGCGCCGGCCGCAACCTGACGAAGGCGATCTTCTTCGGCCTCGTGCTGGGCTTCTCGCTGCTGTTCAGCCTCATCGTGGTCAAAGAGCTGTTCATGGTGTTCGCCGGGGCTCTCGTGGCCTTCACCGTCTACGAGCTGGCGAGCGCGCTGCGGTTCGCGGGGCGCGACATCCCGCGCGTGCCCCTCGTCGCGGTCTCGCTCGGCATGATCCCGGCCGCGTTCTACGGCGGTGCACCCGGTCTCTGGTGGGCCTACCTGGCGGCGGTCGGGGTGGTGAGCTTGTGGCGCATCGTCGAGACGGCTCGGCCCGCGATGCGGCAGCCGGGCGTCTCGCTGCGAACCGACCTGGCGGCGGGTATCTTCGTGCTCAGCTACGTGCCGCTGCTCGCCGGGTTCGCCGTCGTGATGACGGCGCAGCCCGGCGGCGAGTGGTGGGTGCTGGCCTATCTCATCGTCGTGATCGCGATCGATACGGGCGCCTACGCCTCGGGCATCCTGTTCGGCAAGCATCCGATGGCACCGCGCATCAGCCCGAAGAAGACCTGGGAGGGGTTCGCCGGCTCGGTGGTCGCCGCGACCGTCGCGGCAATCCTGCTCGCTCTGCTGATGATCGGCACCGACTGGTGGGTCGGCCTTGTGCTCGCGCTCACGCTCGTCGGGGTCGCGACGCTGGGAGATCTCACCGAGTCGCTCATCAAGCGCGATCTGGGCATCAAGGACATCTCGACGTGGCTGCCGGGGCACGGCGGGTTCCTCGATCGTCTCGACTCGATGCTGCCGTCGACGATCGCCGCGTACGTGATCTTCAGCCTGCTCGGCTGACGGGCGTGCAGCGGGGCCTCCCGGCCTGCGGCAGAATGGGGCGGTGACCGCGACCTTCCCCACCGCCCGATCCGGCAAGCCCGGCTACGACCAGGCCGAGGTCGATGCGTTCCTCGAACGGGCTCGCGAGGCCTTCGGCTCCGACGCGGCCGAGCCGGCGCTGACCAGCGAGGAGATCCGGCACACGGCTTTCCGCGTCCGCCGCGGCAAGGGCTATTCGGCGCGGCACGTGGATTCTGCGCTCGAGCGCCTCGAAGAGGCCTTCGCCGCGCGCGAGCGCGAGCGACAGATCGCGGCCCAGGGCACGGAGGAGTACCACGCGGAGATCCGCGCGCTCGCCCAGGAGATCATCGACCGACTCGCACGACCCGCCGGTCAGAAGTTCCGGCGGGTGAGTCCTCTCGCGCGCGGCTACGATCCGGCCGACGTCGACGCCTTCTCGGCCCGCATCTCGGCCTATGTGCAGGAGGGGCGCGCCCTTCCTGTCGAGGTCGTGCGCACGATCGCCTTCCGGCCCCGCTACCGCGGGTACGACGAGGCGCAGGTCGACCTCCTGCTCGATGCGGTGATCCGCATCATGCTCGCGGTGCGCTGAGCCGGCGGCGGCATCCGGGGCCGCGACAGCCCATCGGGTAGACTCGACGAACTGTGGGCAGGCATGCAGCGGCGACGACGCGCCCCACTGCACAGCAGACGCGACGCGGGGGCGCCCCTCGGCGACCCCTCCCGGCGCACAGCGAGCGTCACGTCCGTCGGCCGTGGTCGCTGCCTCTCTTCGCCTCCGCTGCTTCCGCGGCCCTCGTGCTGGCAGTCATGACCGACCACTCCCCGGTGATGGCGGTCGAGGTCGCCGCCCCCGGCCCGGCGGTGCCGGTGCAGGAGGTGCTCGCGACCGATGCCTACGTCAGCAGCATCGAGCGCGGCGAGTGGAAGACCGAGATCGTCGTCACCTACGGGGTCGCGCCCGCTGCGGGTACACCCGACCCGGGTACGGCGATGGCGATCGCCCTCGAGATGGTGACCGCGCGCGGATGGAACTCGGCGCAGTACGACTGCCTCGTGGCCCTGTGGGGCAAGGAGTCGGGCTGGAACGTCTACGCCCACAACAAGTCGTCCGGGGCCTACGGTATCCCGCAGGCCCTGCCGGGCAGCAAGATGGCCGTCGTCGGCGATGACTGGGCGACCAACCCCCGCACCCAGATCACGTGGGGCCTGGCCTACATCACCGGCCGGTACGGCGACCCGTGCGGCGCGTGGGGGCACAGCCAGCGCGTCGGCTGGTACTAGGGCGAGCATCCGTGCCCCGCAGCAACCGGCCGCGCGGTCGACGTGACGACGACCGCCCGGATGACCGGCTCGACCTCGACCGCATCACAGCGGGGCTGCGCCGGGTCGAGAGCAAGCGCTCGGGCAGCTGGAACGTGCAGCGCGTCGGCGCGGCGGCGGCGCAGAAGGTCTACCGGTGCCCGGGCTGCGGGCTCGACGTCCCGATCGGGCAGGCGCACATCGTCGCGTGGCGGGCCGACGGATTGATGGGTGAGGCCGCCGACCTCGCCGATCGTCGGCACTGGCACAGCCACTGCTGGAGGATGGAGCCATGAGCGAGGAGATCCGCAGCGCGACGATGCTGCCAGCGGTGCGCACCGATATCGAGCTGCGCACGAGCGACGGGCTGACCCTCGTGGGCGAGCTCGCGGTGCCGGAGAGTCATGACCCGGTCGCGACCCTGGTCTGCCTGCACCCGCTGCCGACGGCGGGCGGCTTCATGGATTCGCACATCATCCGGAAGGCGGCCGCGCGGCTGCCCGCGATGGCGGACATCGCGGTGCTGCGCTTCAACTTCCGCGGGGTCACCTCGGCGCGCGGCACCAGCGACGGCGCGTTCGGGGAGGGCGACCTCGAAGGCCTCGACCTGGCCGCGGCGATGGCGTTCGTGGCCGAGCGCGGGCTTCCCGCCCCGTGGCTCCTGGGCTGGTCGTTCGGCACCGAGGTCGCGCTCAAGCACGGCCTCGAGCATCCGATCGTGGGGGCCATCCTCCTCTCGCCGCCGCTGCATCGCACGAGCGAGGCCGAGGTGGCGGCGTGGGCCGGCAGCGGCAAGCGGCTCGTGGTGGTCGTGCCCGAGCTCGACGACTACCTGCGGCCGCCGGAGGCGCTCGCGCGCTTCGCGGTCGTGCCCGAGCGCGAGTTCGTCGCCGTCGAGGGCGGCAAGCACCTGTGGGTGGGAGAGAACCAGACGGTGCGCGTGCTGAGCGAGATCGTCGCGCGCCTGAACCCGGCGGTGCTGCCTCTCCCCACCGCCTGGCCGTAGTCGGCGCTGCGCCGCGCGGCGCTACTTCTCGTCGAGCTTGGGCACGATCACCTGGTCGATGATGATCAGGATCGATGCCGCCACGGGAATGGCGATGAGCGCACCGAGGATGCCCAGCAGGGTTCCGCCGATGAGCGCGGCGATCACCACGACGACACCGGGAACCTTCACGGCCCGGTTCATGATGTTGGGGCTGAGGACGTAGGCCTCGATCTGCATGTACGCCAGGTACCAGATTCCGGCCGCGATCACCGTGGAGATCGACTCCGGGTTCACCAGCAGCTGCGTGAGCACGATGAGGATCGAGCCCGACAGCGTGCCGACCAGCGGAACCAGCGAGAACAGGAACGCGATGAACGCGAAGAGGGCGGGGTAGGCCGCGCCGATGATGGTGAGAAAGATGAAGCTTGCGACACCGTTGATGAGCGCGAGGCTGACCTGCCCGACCACGTAGCGGCCGACCGCGTGCGAGACCTGCTCGGAGATGTCGATGAACGTCTCGCGGCGCGACCGCGGCACCAGCCGGTACAGCGCCCGCTTCATCGAGCCGAGCGACGAGGTGAAGTAGAGCGTCAGGATGAGGATGATCAGCGCTCCGAACAGCCCCGTGGCGATCGACACGCTCACCGACAGCACTCCGCCACCGATCTGCGCCAGGTTGTCGGGGTTGGTGAGGTAGGCCAGAGCCTGCTGCGCCGCGTCGCGGATGTCGACGACCTCCGCCGGGATGATCGCCTGCAGCTGTGCGAGGAGCTCGTCGAGCAGACGCGGGTTCGAGACGTAGCGCGTGATCTCCGCGATGAGCTTGCTCGACTGCTCGATCACCACCGGGATGAGGGCGAACACGAGCCCCGTGAACAGGCCGAGCACGCCCACGAGCACGGTCAGGAGCGCCGCCCAGCGGGGCCACTTCCGCGACTCGAGCCAGGAGATCAGCGGGTCGAGGCCGAGCGCGATGAACAGCGCCGCGCCGATGTAGGTGAGGATCGTCGCGAGCGACGCGAAGGCACCGCCGATGAGCAGCGCGACGAGCACGCCGAGGCCTCCGAAGATGCCGAGCCGGAATGCGTTGTGAATCTTCACCGGATGCCCTCCTGCGGCCGCGCGCCGCGCTCTACTCGTCGCGGCTCGTCACGGCCTCCGCCTGCGACAGTACTCCGCGCAGGCCCTCGAAGTAGCCCGCCACAGCCTCCCGCTCGACACGGATCCGGGCGAGTCGCTCCTCGGCATCGGCGACCATCGCCGCCGTGCGCTGCTCCGCGTCGCGCAGAAGCTCCGCCGCGCGCCGCTCGGCGTTCTCGAGCACCTCGCGGGCCGTCGCGTCGGCGGCGGCGCGCCGCGCCTCCGCGGCGTCGACGGTCGAGCGCTCCAGCTCCTCCGCCTCGGCCCGCACGGCGGCGGCCCGTTCCTGGGCGGCGGTCAGCTGCGCGGTCGCCTCGTCGAGGTACCGCTGGGTCTGGGCGACGGCCTCCTGCTGACGGGCGAGGTACTCGCGCTCGCCCTCGTCGCGACGGGCGGTGAGCTCCACCTCGAGGTCGACGCGCGCCTGCTGCGCCTCGCGGGCGAGTCGAGCCCGGTGCTCGTCCTCATCGTGCTGCCGCTGCGCCCGCGACTTCTCGGCCTCGTCGGCGAGCTGCCGGCGCTGCCGTTCGGCCTCGCGCTCGAGCGCCGTGCGCTGCTCAGCGGCGGCAGCCGCTCCGGCGGCGCGCAGCTCGGCGACCTCCCGCTCGGCGGTGGCGCGCAGCTCGGCGATCTCGCGCTCGGCGGTCGCTCGCGCATCGCCCAGTTCGTGCTCGAGGGCGGTGCGGGCGCTCGCGAGCTCCTCGGCGAGCGCAGTGCGCGCCGACTCCACCTCGAGCGCCAGCGCCTCCCGCGTGGCGGTCACGTGCTGCTCGAGTGCCGCGCGCGAGCGGTTCTCGAGCTGCGTGAGCTCGGTGCGCCGACGGCTCTCCTCCTGCTCCCATTCGGTCTGGCGCCGGGCGAGCTCCGACTCGACGCTCTCCCGCCGCGCGGAGAGCTCTGCATCGAGGTCTGCTCGGGCATTCCGCATGTCGTCGTCGAGCTGCGCCCGTCGCGTGGCGTCGTCGCTCTCGAAGGCCGCCCGAGCGAGCTCGGTCTCGCGGGCAAGAGCCGCCGCGGCGTCGCGGGCGTCGGCCGTCTCGCGGTCGGCGACGACGCGAAGCTCGGCGATCTCGCGCTCCGCCTCGGCCCGCTGGGCCGCGATCTCGCGCTTCGCCGTCGCCCGTGCCTCCGCGGCCTCGGTGGCGACCGCACCGCGGATCGCCGCTGCCTCGCGTACGGCCTCCTGCACGAGGTCATCGGCTTCCTGACGCGCCCGCGCGATGGTCTGCTCGGCCTCGCGGGAGGCGGTGTCGGTCAGGTGCCGCGACCGCTCCGCGGCCTCATCGACCATGCGCTGGGTTCGCTCGGCGGTCTCGGCCTGCAGCCGCTGGGCCTCGGTCTGGGCGGCGGCGCGCAGCCGCTCGGCGTCGATATCGGCCTGGCTGATCAGGCGCGTCGACTGCTCCTCGGCGACCCGCAGGGTCTGCTCGAGCTTCGTCCCCAGGCCGGAGTACGTCGGCCGCCCCACCTCGTCGAGCTCGGCCTGCAAGTCGTCCACGACCGCCTGCAGCCGGGTGACCTCCTTGGCCGTCTCAGCTCGGTCGGTGTTCGCCTTGATCAGCTCGCGGCGGATCTCCTGGAGGGCTCGATCGACCTCCTCGCGCTTGTAGCCGCGCATCTCGGTGCCGAAGTCGTACTCAGTCTCTGCCACGTGCCGTCTCCCGGTCGAGGGTGGGGGGAACTCCTCGAGTGTAGTGCGCGCACGCCGCGGAAAACCGGGCCGTCGGGCCGCTGCACGAGCACCGTCGGCCGTGGGGGAGCAGCGTGAGTCGGAGCATCCGCTATTCTGGAATGTCTTTGTTCTGCTGGACGCCCGTCGGTCATGGACGGGAATCGCCCGATGTCGAGCGCAGGGCTGACGCACCGCGTCGGCGCATCGCACCACCGCTCACCGTCTCGGGCCCGCGATCACCTGGAGTTCGCGTCGCGCCAGCACGAGAGGAGTAGACCCGTGCGATTCATCGCAGCGATCGTGTTCTTCGTCATCGCCGTCGTCGGCGTGGGGCTCGGGGTCGCGCAGCGCACGATCTGGGCGCCGCCCGACCGGCTGACCCTCGACGTCGAGGTCGACTCGCCGGCGACGGTCACCGTGATCGACGGCAGTGCGCTCAACGCCTTCGAGGGGCGTCAGACGTTCGCGATCGAGGGCGGCGTCGTCGCCCCGCCCGTTCCCGAGCCGGAGCCCTCGGAGACGCCGGTGCTCGGGGAGACCCCTGCGCCCGCGGTCGACCCCGACGCGCCCACCGAGACCACCGTCGTCACGGCGGCGTACGGCCGGGAGTCCGATGTCATGGCCTGGGTCGGAAACGCCACGCACAATCTGGTCACCTGGGACGCCGAGAACGCGGTTCTCGTCACCGAGACCGTCGCCGGGTCGGAGACGGTCGTGCCCAATCCCTACGGCGGCGACCTCTGGTACGGCGACTTCCAGGGCGACGGAACCCTCGGCTTCACCGTCAACGTGCCCGACGACGTGGCCGTGCTGATCGTCTCCGACGGCACGCTGCCGGCTCCGCAGTCGTTCTCGCTGACCTGGCCGCTGGATGCGAGCACGCCGTTCTCGACCGTGCTCATCCTGAGCGGGGTCGGGGCCATGGTCGTCGGCCTGCTGCTGCTGCTCTGGGCGCTCGTGCACATGCGCCGCCAGCGCGGGCCACGCCGCAAGACGCCGAAGATGCCGAAGGTGCCCAAGCCCTCGCGCTATCGCCCGGTCTCGTCGCGCCCGCTGCTCGGCCGGCGGCCGAAGGGTCGCCGTGCCGCGGGGCGCATCGCGCTCGTGCCGACCCTCGTGCTCGGCGGTCTGCTGCTCACCGCCTGCACGGGCGGATCGGCGGCTGTGCTCAGCTCGCCGACGCCCGTGCCGACCGACGCGGTCGAGACCCCCGAGACCGCGGTCACCGAGAACCAGCTCAAGCGCATCATCACGCGGGTCGGCCAGACCATGGCGCAAGCTGACGCCGAGCTCAGCTCGGCGATCGCCGAGACGCGCCTCGCCGGTCCGGCGCTGACCCTCCGCACCGCGAGCTACACGGTCAAGGACGACGAGGCCGATTACGCGCTGCTGCCGGTGTTCCCGACGGAGACCGTGCAGCTGACGCTGCCGGAGCGGCTGCCGGACGAGGGCGACACCTGGCCCCGCCGCGTCTTCGCGATCGTGCAGGCTCCGGCGACCGTCGATGACGAGGGCGTCGAGACCGAGTCGCCCCCGCTCGCTCTCGTGCTGGTGCAGGACGACCCGCGCAGCCAGTACCGCGTTCACTACGCGGTCACGGTGACCCTGCCGCCCGATGCCGAGCGGCCCGAGGTGGCGCCGGCATCGATCGGAGCGCCGGTTCTCTCGCCGACGACGCCGCTGCTGGCGGTGACGCCGGAAGCCGTAGCTGCCGGGTACGCCGACGTGCTGCTGCGGGGCGAGGCGAGCGAGTCGTACGCCCTGTTCCAGTCGGAGGGCGACACGCTCGTTCAGCAGATCGGCGCGGCCGCGAAGGCCGATCGACAGGCGGCCCTGCCCGACTCGGCCCGCCTGGCGTTCGCCAATGCGGTCGGCGAGGCCGACATCTTCTCGTTCGTGACCACCGATGGCGGTGCGCTGGTGATGGTGTACATCGTCGAGACCGAGACCGTGACGCCGACCGAGGCCGGTGCAGCGGTCAACGCGCCCGACTCGGTGGCCGCGCTCGCCGGGCGCTCGCAGAGCACGACGGGAATCCGAGCGACCTACGGCATCCAGGTGCTCTTCTCCGTCCCCCCGGTCGGCAGCGATGCGCCCATCGTGCTGCTCGGCTACACCCAGGGACTCATCGGGGCGCGGGAGGTCAGTTGATGTCGGATCCGTCGATGCAGGCGGGGTCGCTGCGCGGCGCCGTCGATCTCTCCGGTCTCGTGCGTGCGGCCCAGCAGCCCGCCCCGTCGCCGGCCGGGGGCTCCGCAGCGGGTGCGGCCGCCGCTGGCGGTGTCGTGCGCGAGGTCGACGAGAAGTCGTTCCCGGCGGTGCTCGAGCTGTCGCGCACCGTGCCGGTGATCGTCGAGTTCTACGCCGACGGTATCGCGCCCGCTCTCGGCCCGCTCGTCGCCGAGTACGCGGGTCGCCTGCTGCTGGCCACGATCGAGGGCAACCGCAACCCCCAGCTCGCGCAGGCCTTCCAGATTCAGCAGGTTCCCGCGGTGGTCGCCCTGATCGGTGGCCGCCCGATCCCCCTGTTCCTGGGCATGCCGAGCGAGCAGGAGGTTCGCCAGGTGCTCGATCAGGTGCTCGAGGCCGCCGCGCAGAGCGGGGTGACGGGCACGGTGCCGACGGCGGCCGAGCACGACGAGCCTGCCGAGGAGCCGCTGCCGCCGCTGCACCAGGAGGCCTACGACGCGATCGCCGCGGGCGACTACGCCGCTGCGGCGCAGGCCTACCGCACGGCCATCGCGCAGAGTCCGCGCGACCAGCTCGCTGTCGCCGGCCTGGCGCAGGTGTCGCTGCTGCAGCGTCTCGAGGGCGCGGTCGCGGCCGACCTGCGCCGCGCCGCCGCCGACGCCCCCGATGACGTGGATGCGCAGCTCGCGGTCGCTGACCTCGACATCAGCGGGGGGCATGTCGACGACGCCTTCGCCCGCCTGCTGCGCGTCTTCCCCGGTCAGTCAGCGGAGGGCAAGGCGTCCATCCGCACGCGGCTGCTCGACTACTTCGAGATCGTCGGCGCGGAGGACCCGCGCACGGTCGCCGCGCGCCGCGCGCTCACCGCCCTGCTCTACTGAGCCGTCGCCCGTCGGCGGCCTGGTCTGCTCAGTCGCGCTGCAGGTAGAGCGCGGCCAACGGCGGCAGCGTGAGCTCGACCGAGGCCGGGCGACCGCCCCACGGGGTGTCGGTGGCGTGAACGCTGCCGAAGTTGCCGACCCCCGACCCCCCGAACTCCTCGGCATCGGTGTTGATCACCTCGCGCCAGGTTCCCGCCGCGGGCAGGGGCAGGCGGTACGGGCCGACGGGGTTGCCGCTGAAGTTGAAGACTCCGACGATCGTCCCTCCGTGGGCATCCTTGCGCTCGAAGGCGATGACGTTGTTGCCCGCATCGCCGCCCTCGAGCCACGCGAAGCCCGACGGGTCGTTGTCGCGCTCCCACAGGGCGGGCGTCTCGCGGTAGACCCGGTTGAGCTGGCTCACGAGCCGGTGCAGGCCGCGGTGCACGGGCTGATCGAGAATCCACCAGTCGAGCCCGCGCTCCTCGCTCCACTCGCTCGGCTGGCCGAACTCCTGCCCCATGAACAGCAGCTGCTTGCCGGGGTGGGCCCACATGAAGGCCAGGTAGGCGCGCACGTTCGCGAGCTTCTGCCACTGGTCGCCCGGCATCTTGCCGAGCAGCGAGCCCTTGCCGTGCACCACCTCGTCGTGACTGATGGGCAGCATGAAGTTCTCGCTGAAGGCGTAGAGGAACGAGAAGGTGATCTCGTTGTGGTGGTGCGAGCGCCACATGGGGTTGCGCGCCATGTAGCTGAGGGTGTCGTGCATCCAGCCCATGTTCCATTTGAGGCCGAAGCCCAGCCCGCCCTCGCTCGTGGGCTTCGTCACACCCGGCCACGACGTCGACTCCTCGGCGATCATGACGATGCCGGGCACGCGCTTGTAGGCGGTCGCGGTGACCTCCTGCAGGAAGGCGATCGCCTCGAGGTTCTCGCGGCCGCCGAGCACGTTCGGCAGCCACTGCCCGTCAGAGCGCGAGTAGTCGAGGTAGAGCATGCTCGCCACGGCATCGACACGCAGCCCGTCGATGTGGAACTCCTCCAGCCAGTACAGGGCGTTGGCGACCAGGAAGTTGCGCACCTCGTGGCGGCCCAGGTCGAAGATGTAGGTGCCCCAGTCGGGGTGCTCGCCCCGGCGGGGGTCGGCGTGCTCGTAGAGCGGCTGGCCGTCGAACCGGCCGAGAGCCCACTCGTCCTTCGGGAAGTGCGCGGGCACCCAGTCCATGATCACGCCGATGCCGGCCTGGTGGA
>VFQO010047747.1_pt1 | contig 10977 bp, 10 predicted proteins | sample 3512331 | NCBI WGS metagenome assembly VFQO01 (sample SAMN10412371, study PRJNA504923) | tailings metagenome | isolation source: Replicate 3 from Balatoc abandoned mine | place: Philippines: Itogon, Benguet | collected 2017-08-28 | reverse complement strand
CACCTCGAGCCCGTAGACGACATTCTGCAGCACATTACGATGTGGCAAGAGGCCGAATTTCTGGAACACCATCGCCGTCTTGTGGCGGCGGAATTCCAGAAGCTGGGCTTCGTTGAGACGACAGACATCGGCGCCGCCATAGAGGATTTCGCCGGCGGTCGGGTCGATCAGCCGGTTGACGTGGCGGATCAGCGTCGACTTGCCGGAGCCGGAAAGGCCCATGATGACGGTGATCTGCCCGCCCGGCATGGTGATATTGATATCGCGCAGGCCGAGCACATGGCCGTGTTTGGCGTTGAGTTCCGCCTTGGACATGCCGGCTTTGACGGGCTCGACATAGTCCGCCGCCTTGGAACCGAAAATCTTGTAGAGGCTGCGAATTTCGATCGATTGACTAGCCATGCGCCACTTCCCGGTGTTTTTGCAGGCGAAGGCCATAGGCCTGGCTGATGCGGTCGAAGATGATGGCGATGCCGACGATGGCAAGCCCGTTGAACACGCCGAGCGTGAAATACTGGTTGGCGATAGCCTTCAGCACCGGCTGGCCAAGGCCCTGCACGCCGATCATGGAGGCTATGACGACCATGGCGAGCGCCATCATGATGGTCTGGTTGATGCCGGCCATGATGGTGGGAAGTGCGAGCGGCATCTGCACGTTCTTGAGCTTCTGCCAGCCGGAGGAACCGAAGGCATCCGCCGCCTCCAGCACTTCCTTGTCGACGAGGCGAATGCCGAGATTGGTAAGGCGGATCATCGGCGGCACCGCATAGATGACGACCGCGATCAGCCCGGGCACCTTGCCGATGCCGAAGATCATGACGACGGGAATGAGATAGACGAAGCTCGGCATCGTCTGCATCACGTCGAGCACGGGATTGACAAAAGACTGCACCCGGTCGGAGCGCGCCATGACGATGCCGATCGGTATGCCGACGATGATCGCGATCATCGTACAGACCGTCACCATGGCGAGCGTCACCATCGTGTCGTTCCACAGGCCGAGAAGGCCGATGGCGAGCATGGAAAGTGCGGTGCCGATGGTAATCTTCATGTTTCGGCTGCCGAAATAGACGATCGCCACCATGATGATCAGGATGATCGGCCAGGGTGAACTGACAAACAGCCGTTCGAGATAGTTCAGGAACCACTGCAATGGCTGCACCATTGCATCGATGATGTTGACATATTCTCTGACGAGGCCCTTGAAGCCGTCGTCGATGACTTTTCGTGCCGCGCGGACGCTGGCGTCACTGAAGGCCGGAAACTTACATAGAAAGCCTGGCAACAATTCGCATATGCCTGCCATCCTTTTCCCCTCTTTCTACCGGAAGTTATTGTCCCGCATCGCAAAGAAACGAGTTTGCAATTGCGAACGGAACGGTGCGCACAGGGATATTCTTGTTCTGGTTCCCGGCTTGCAGTTCGTCTTTACACGAACTGCCGCTTGATACTGTGCTGTTTGCGACCTCTGCAGTTTCTTGGGCGGGCGTCAGGCAAAAAGCCAGCGCCCTCGTTCAGGTCGCGAAAGGCCGGCAGCCGGGGAAGGCTGCCGGCGAGAGTGCGTCAGAGGGCGGCCTTGACCTTCTCTGCGACGTCCGGGGCGACCCACTTGGTCCACATGTCCGGATAGTTTTCGAGGAAGTACTTGGCAGCATCCTCGTTGGTGCCCTGGTTGTCGGTCATCCAGGCGAGAACCTTGCCGACCGTGCCGTTGTCCCACTGGCGGGTCTTCATGTAGTCCATCGCGACGCCGGCCTTCTCGGAGAAGGACTTGGTCACGACGGTGAAGACGTCCGAGGTCGGGTAGGAGTTGACCTTGGGATCGGCGCAGTCCGGAACCGCCGTGCAGGCGTCCCAGTCGGCCTTGTTGTGTTCGACGCCGAAGGACAGGCGCGTCATCTCGTACTTGCCGAGAATGGCGGTCGGCGCCCAGTAGTAGCCGAGCCAGCCGGTCTGCTTTTCGAAGGCGTTGGCGATCGAGCCGTCGAGGCCGGCCGCCGAGCCCGTGTCGACGAGCTCGAAGCCGTCGGCATCGGCGTTCAGCGCCTTGTAGAGGTTGGCGGTCGAGACCTGGCAGTTCCAGCCCGACGGGCAATTGTGCACGGCGCCCTTCGAGGCGTCTTCCGGCGCCGGGAAGAGGTCGGGATGCTTCAGCGCGTCCTGAACGGTCTTGATGTCTGGATGTGCGTCGGCAAAGAATTTCGGAATCCACCAGCCTTCCACGCCGCCTTCCGAGAGAAGGGGAGCGAGCTGGATCAGCCGGCCTTCGGCGATGGCCGCGTCGAGCGGTGTGCGCACGGCGTTCACCCACATTTCGGGTGCGACATCAGGCTCACCCTTCTCGTTCATGGAGGTGAAGGTCGGCATGGTGTCGCCGGTGACCAGCGTCACGGTGCAGCCGTAGCCGTTTTCGAGAATGAGCTTGTCGACATGCGCGGCAACGCCGGCAGACGCCCAGTTCATTTCGGCTATCGATACTTCACCGCAGTCGGCCGCCTGGGCGGCACCGGCAAAGCCGTAGAGGCCGGCAGCGAGGATAGTGGAAGCAAGGAGCTTCTTCATGAGTTTTAAGACCTCCCAGTCTTGGATGCAGCGATCAACCCGGAAGGCAGCGCAGGCTACTGCGTTGTCCCGTCTGCCCGAAAGTTTTACGGCAGCCATGGAGGTTCGATGCCAGGTGAGGCGAGCCAAATCCCCCTGCTGCAACGCCGCCGAGCTTTTTTCTGGTCCGCCGGCGGAACCCTGTCACCGGCGTCGTCTTCTCGTACGTCACAGGGGTAGCCTACGGGTTCTTATTGAGAAATCAACCTCCTGCGCGTCCATCCTCTGTCAGTTGCGGTCCGGCGGGAGGGCAAGATGCTGAAAAACCGGCAACCATACGGTGGAAAAAATGGGCGTTTGCTCGCATCGGGGCAAATGTCCGCGGGGCCGATAGACTGGCGGCGCATGATGGTCGTTGAATGCGGACATATCCTGTTCCGTATGCGCCGCTTTGCGCTCGCAAAAAATATTTCGCGGTTTTTCAAAAAAAATCGCGATTCATCTTTGCTTAAGCTCCCGATAACGGTCCGGTAAGGATGTGCCGCTATTGCTTTGGACATGGCGGGGGACACCGCCGTCCGCTCCGGAAAGGTCTAGCGTACCGGAGTGCCTTGGGCTCCGATGCGTTTTTGTCGGAAGCCGCCATGCGTATCTGGCAAGCCGTGCATCACTTAACGGGATGCACGGCTTTCGCCGTTCTGGCGCACCTTCAGAAAACAAAAATCCATAAAAAAACGCCGCCTCCCGGAGAGAGGCGACGTTCCATGCGAGCGGACCTGACGTCGCGCTCGAAACAATCAGCCGACGGAGCGCGTGCGGATGAAGCCAAGCGGACCGAGCGGGGCGTCCATGACGACGTTGCGCACGCGGGACTGGCTCTGGGGGGCTTCGCCGTTCCAGGCGATCTGTACGAAATTCGGCTTGCTGAAGATGAACAGCATGGTCTTTGTCCTTGAAACCCGAAGCCACTCGCCTCGGCTGTGTGATGACGTTGATATAGGCATGTCCGGGGCGAAAGTCACGATCGTTCACGGCGCAAAATGTCGCAGAATGAACAGCAGATCTGCCATGCTCGAATTGCATGACTTTCTGTTGCTGAATTGCATCTCCCGCCGCCCCCAAATTGGGGCGGAATTGCGGTAAATCAGGGCTTTTCGGCGACGGGGCGGAATGCTAGGGGGATGGTATGACGAGAACGATCATGCTGCAGGGAACCGGCTCCGATGTCGGAAAAACGGTATTGGTGGCGGGGCTCTGCCGCATCGCCGCAAACCGCGGGCTGAAGGTGCGCCCGTTCAAGCCGCAGAACATGTCGAACAACGCCGCCGTTTCCGCCGATGGCGGCGAGATCGGCCGGGCGCAATGGCTGCAATCGCTTGCCGCCCGCGTTCCGTCCTCCGTGCACATGAACCCGGTGCTACTGAAGCCGCAATCCGACGTCGGCAGCCAGATCATCGTGCAGGGAAAAGTCTTCGGTCAGGCGAAGGGGCGGGACTACCAGGCGCTCAAACCGAAGCTGATGGATGAGGTGCTGGAAAGTTTCGGGATCGTCTCGGACGGTGCCGATCTCGTTGTCGTCGAAGGTGCTGGCTCGCCGGCGGAAATCAACCTCCGGGCCGGCGACATCGCCAATATGGGTTTTGCGACGCGCGCCAATGTGCCGGTCGTGCTCGTCGGCGACATCGACCGCGGCGGCGTGATCGCCTCGCTGGTCGGCACGCATGCCATATTGCCGGAGGAAGACCGGCGCATAGTGACGGGTTATCTCATCAACAAGTTCCGCGGGGACGTGACGCTGTTCGACGACGGGATTACCGAGATCGGCCGCTTCACGGGTTGGCCGTGTTTCGGCGTCGTGCCGTGGCTGAAAGACGCCGCGCGCCTGCCGGCCGAGGATTCCGTGGTTCTAGAGCGACTCGCCAAGGGCGGCGGCGGCGCCTTGAAGGTGGCGGTGCCGGTGCTGCCTCGCATTGCCAATTTCGACGATCTCGATCCGCTGAGAGCTGAGCCGCAGGTCGATCTCGTCTTCGTGCGGCCGGGCGAGCGGTTTCCGGCCGATGCCGGGCTCGTCGTGCTGCCCGGCTCGAAATCCACCATTTCAGACCTCGGCGATTTTCGCGCGGCCGGCTGGGACAGGGACCTCGCGATGCATATACGCCGCGGCGGCCGCGTCATCGGCATCTGCGGCGGTTACCAGATGCTGGGTCACCGCGTCACCGATCCGCTCGGCATCGAGGGCAGCGAGCGCGAGGTCGAAGGCCTCGGGCTGCTGGCGGTCGAAACGGAAATGGCGCCGGAAAAGACCGTGCGCAACAGCACGGCCCGCTCGCTGCAATATGACGTGCCGCTGGAGGGCTACGAAATCCACCTCGGCCGCACCACCGGGCCGGATGCGCTGCGCCCTGCCGTGAGCATCGACGGGCGGGCGGATGGCGCGATCTCGCCGGATGGCCGCGTCATGGGCACCTATCTGCACGGCCTGCTTTCGAGCGACGCCTACCGGGCGCGGCTGCTCGCCGACTTCGGCATCGAGGGCGGCGGCTTCGATTATCGGGCAGGCGTCGACGTGGCGCTGGATGGTGTGGCGGCGGAGCTGGAGGCCGTTCTCGACCCGGCCTGGCTCGATCGCCTTTTAGGCAGCGCTGATTAAATCGCGCCCCTGAAACGTTCAGCCATCGGGTTCCTGTGACTGCCGGCCTGCCGCACCAAAGTTGCGCCAGAATTCGGTGCGAGGACAGATGGAAATCCGCCCGGTTGCCGGGCGCAGCGCCTTCGAAAGGGTGAGACGACTATGGGTTCTGGACCTCTCGCACGATCCGTTCTGGTGAGGATCGGCCTTGCAAGCCTCGTCGGGCTGACGCTCGCGGGCCAGCCGGCAATCGCCTTCGCCCAGGCCACCACCGGCAAGGAAGCCGGAAGTGCCGGAAAACGCTGGGAAGAGGAATTTTCGCTCTGGCAGAAGGTTTCCGCCGGCAGCGACCTCACGCAGTACGAAACCTATCTGAAGCAATATCCGAACGGCACCTTCGCCTCGATGGCGCGCCTGCGCATCGCCGAGTTGCAGGCCGCCGCCAAGGTGAAGCAGACGACCGGCACCTCCACCGAGCAGGCCGAGGCGGACGCCAAGGCCAAAGCGGAACAGGCGGCCGCTGCCGAAAAGGCGAAGGCGGAAGAGCAGGCGGCTGCGGAAAAGGCCAAGGCTGAGGAAGAGGCCCGGAAAACTGCGGAAGCCGAGAAGGCGAAGGCCGATGCGGAAGCCGCGCGCCTGAAGGCGGAGGCCGAGACGAAGAAGGCCGAAGAAGAAGCACAGAAGGCCGCCGAGGCCGAGAAAGCCAAGGCGGAGGCCGAAACGGCACGCCTGAAGGCCGAAGCCGAGGCCAAGAAGGCTGAAGAGGAAGCGCAGAAGGCTGCCGAAGCCGAAAAGGCCAAGGCTGCGGAAGAAGCCCGCCTGAAGGCGGAAGCCGAGGCGAAGAAGGCGGAAGAAGAAACCGCCGCCCGTGCGCTGGCCGCGGAAAAGGCCGCCGCCGAGGAGAAGGCAAAAGCGGAAGCCGCGGCCGCGGAAAAAGCCCGCACCGAAGAGGCCGCCCGCCTGAAGGCGGAAGCGGAACAGAAGGAAGCGGCTGCGCGCAAGCTGGCCGATGAACAGGCCGCCGAGGCCGAGCGCCTTAAGGCAGAGGCCCAGGCGGCTGCGGACAAAGCCAAGGCCGAAGAAACGGCGCGCCTGAAGGCCGAAGCCGAACGCCAGAAGGCCGAAGAGGCCGCGGCCGCGCAGAAGGCGCGGGCCGAAGAGGAAGCCGCCGCCCGTCGCGAGGCCGAAGCCAAGCGCATCGAGACCGAGAAGGCCGTCGCCGAAGAAAAGGCGCGCATCCAGGAAGAGGCCGCCGCCGCGCGCAAGCTTGCGGAAGAGAAGGCGGCTGAAGTGGAGAAACTGAAGGCCGAAGCGGCACGCGCTGCGGCGGATGCCGAGGCCAAGGCTGCGGAAGCCGCCCGCCTTGCCGAAGAGGCTGAAAAACGCGCCGAAGAGGCTGCTGAAGCCGCAAAGCAGGCGGACACCGAAAATACTGAAACCGAGGGGGCCGACACCGGCGAAGCCGCGACGGCCACCCGCGAAACCGAAACGCAGGACGCCGAGCGCAAGAACCGCGGCCTCGCCATCGAACGGGCCGACGACGCGAAGAAGCGCGAGGAGGAGATCTTCGAAAAGGCCGTGCTCGGCGGCACGCAGGAATCGTTCCAGGCCTATCTCGACGAATATCCGAATGGTCGTTTCGTCGGGGATGCCCGCGAACGGCTCGCAGCGCTGGCCGATACCAAGCGCGAGGAGGCGGTGACGCCGAAGCAGGAAACCGAGACGGCCATCATCGACACCGAGCGCCAGGCCATCGAGGAGCGGCCGATCGTCGATCCCCGCGAGGCCTACATGGACCGGTCGATTCGGGTGCAGGCACAGCGCTTCCTGAGCGCGCTCGGCTACAATACCTACGGCGTCGACGGCGTCTTCGGCCCGCGCACCCGCTCGGCGATCGCCGCCTGGCAGGGTTCCTCCGGCTATCGCGCCGATGGCTACCTGTCGCGTCCGCAATACCGCGCATTGCGGCAGGCCGCGCAATATGCCGAAGCCCGGCAGAACCGCCAGCGCCGCTACCAGCAGGACTACGACGTGCTCGAAGGCCCGGTCGATGGGTACTATGAAGAGCGCGAATACCGCGGCGACAGCTACTACAACGATGGCGGCGGTCTGGTGATCATTCCGGGCTATTGAGTGGGTGACGGCGGTTTCAGCACAGGCGATGCCGCTGCGGATCGATTGACTTGCGCGATGCGGAAGCATAATCATCCGGATTATTGGATGGTTCCCGGATCCGGAAACGGATCGGGGAGTAAATGGGAATGTGACGCGGCGGACCCAAATAGGGCGCTGCAATCACGGCCGACCCCGCGACTGTAGAGTGGCGAGGGACGTTCATCCGGAGGGCAGGATCTGGTGCGGGACGAAGCAATGGTGCTTCAGGCCGTGCCAGGGAGAACCCGCCGGAAAAGCCACTGGGTGGCATCGCGATAAGCCGGGGCCGGACGCCTCTTAGTCTACGAATCGTCCACCCTTTTGCGATGCGTCTACCCGGGAAGGTGAGAATGTTCCGCAGGCGTTGAAAAGCGCCGGACGCCGCGAGCCAGGAGACCTGCCAGCCGATGAGGGCATTTCGCCCGACCTGGGGAGGGGCTTCCCCAACGCCTGCACGGAGGTTGTCATGGCTGTTTCTTCAACGTCTTCTGTTACCCTTTCCGCAAACGACCGCCTTGTTGCCGGCGTTTTCGCGCTTCTGATCGGCGCTTTCCTGGTTTTCGGCGCGGGCCTCGCGAATTCGGCCGTGCTGCATGACACGGCGCACGACACCCGTCACTCCTACGGCTTTCCCTGCCACTAAGGAGTTTTTGACATGATCGTTCGTTATCTCCTGGCCGCCCTGGTGGCCGGGCTGTTCTCCGGCGTGCTGATGACAGCCGCCCAGGAGGCGCGAGTCGTGCCGCTCATTCTCCATGCGGAGGAATTCGAGGGCGGCGGCGAAACCGCGCCGGCCACCGAAGGCACCACGCCCGCTACCGATGGCGCCACGCAGACGCAGGAGCATTCTTCGCTCGGCGCCGTCCTTCTGGATGTGGCTTCTTCCTTCTCGCCGATCTCCGTCGCCTATGCCCATGAGGGCGAAGAGCACGAAGAGGGCGGTATCATGTTCGGCATGAGCCGGTTCTCCGGCACGCTGCTCGCAAACCTCGTGACCGGCTCGGGCTTTGCCCTGTTGCTCGCCGGCTTCAGCCTCGTTTCCGGCCATCCGATCACGGTGGCGAACGGTGCGCTGTGGGGGGCTGCCGGCTGGCTTGCCGTGCACATGCTGCCGGCCATCGGCCTGCCGCCGGAGCTTCCGGGCTTCCCGGCCGCCGATCTCGGCGATCGCCAAGTCTGGTGGGTTGCGACCATCGTGCTTTCCGCGGCAGGGCTCTACCTGCTCTTCCTCAAGGACGGCATCGTCGCCAAGATCGCCGGCATCGTGCTGATTGCGGCGCCGCAGGTCTACGGCGCGCCGCAGCCGGGCGACATTTCCAGCAATGTTCCGGCCGTTCTCGGTGCGGAGTTCGCCGTCGCGGCGCTCGCCACGACGCTGTTCTTCTGGATCGTGCTCGGCCTCTCGCTGGGTTTTGCCAACGAAAAGATCGCCAAGGCCGCCTGATATGGCACAGACATCGCCCGGAGCCGTCCTGGTTCTGGGCGGTGCGCGTTCCGGAAAATCCGCTTTTGCCGAAAGGCTGGTCGCCGAGACCGGCCTTTCGCGTCATTACATCGCCACCGGCCGGGCATGGGACGATGAGATGCGCCAGCGCATCGACAAACACCGCGAGGATCGCGGCGACGGCTGGCAAACCCATGAGGAGCCGCTTGCGCTCGCCACCCGCATCAGGGATGTGGCACGCCCGGACCGGGCGGTGCTCATCGATTGCCTTACGCTCTGGGTGACCAACCTGATGCTGGAGGAACGCGATATGGCCGCGGAATTTGCCGGCCTCGCGGAAGCGATCAAGGCGGCGCAGGGCCGGCTGGTCTTCGTCTCCAACGAGGTCGGCCTCGGCATCGTGCCGGAAAACCGCATGGCGCGTGAATTCCGCGACCATGCCGGGCGGCTGCATCAGCAGATCGCCGCCCTCGTGCCAGAAGTCTATTTCGTCGCGGCCGGATTGCCGCTGAAAATGAAGGGTTGAGTCATGCTGCAACAGAAAATCCCCGCCACCGTCATCACCGGCTTCCTCGGCGCGGGCAAGACGACGCTGATCCGCAACCTGCTCCAGAATGCCGGCGGCAAGCGCATCGCGCTCATCATCAACGAGTTCGGCGATCTCGGCGTCGATGGCGACGTGCTGAAGGGCTGCGGCGCGGAAGCCTGTAGCGAGGACGATATCATCGAGCTCACCAACGGCTGTATCTGCTGCACCGTCGCCGATGATTTCATCCCGACCATGTCGAAGCTGCTGGAACGCGAAAACCGCCCGGACCACATCGTCATCGAGACGTCCGGCCTGGCCCTTCCGCAGCCGCTCGTCGCCGCCTTCAACTGGCCTGAAATCAAGACGCAGGTGACGGTCGATGGCGTCATCACCGTGGTGGACAGCGCCGCCGTCGCCGCCGGCCGCTTTGCCGACGACCATGACAAGGTGGATGCGCTGCGCGTCGAGGACGACAACCTCGACCACGAGAGCCCGCTCGAAGAACTGTTCGAGGACCAGCTCACGGCTGCCGACCTCATCATTCTCAACAAGACGGACCTGATCGACGCCGCGGGCCTCAAGATCGTGCGCGACGAAGTCGCCTCGCGCACCGTCCGCAAGCCCACGATGATCGAGGCGAAGAACGGCGAAGTCGCCGCCGCCGTGCTGCTCGGCCTCGGTGTCGGCACGGAGGACGATATCGCCAACCGCAAGTCGCACCACGAGCTGGAGCACGAGAACGGCGAGGAGCACGACCATGACGAGTTCGACAGTTTTGTCGTGGAGCTCGGTGCCATCGCCGACCCGGCCGCCTTCATCGAGCGCCTCAAGGGCGTGATCGCCGAACACGACGTGCTGCGCCTCAAGGGTTTTGCAGACGTGCCCGGCAAGCCGCTGCGCCTGCTCGTCCAGGCCGTCGGCAGCCGCATCGACAGCTATTTCGAACGCGCCTGGACGCCGGGCGAAAACCGCGGCACCCGCTTCGTCGTCATCGGCCTGCACGACATGGACGAAGCAGCCGTGCGCGCGGCTATCGCTGCGGCGGTTTGATTTCGGCATGAGGATGCGGCAGTCCCTCTCTTCGGCGCTTCGGGCGCGGGTTGCCGCGCCGGTGGATCCTCGGGTCAAGCCCGAGGATGACGGTGGGGAGGGGAGGCTGTCGGTCTATCGAGGGGCTTGCTTTGGCAGGCGGCGGTTTTCTTGCGGGGTAATTTTAGGTGCTCCGCAGCTACCACACCCTCTGTCATCCTCGGGCTTGACCCGAGGATCCATCGGCACGGCACGCCGGCAATCGGGAGGCGCCGCATGCACCTCCTGCTAGCCCAGAAGGGAACGATCGCCGACGGCAAGGAGGCGATCGATCTCGGCCAGACGCCCGGCGACATCCTCTTCCTCTCCGCCGCCGACACCGAACTCGCCGCGATCGCCGCCGCCCATCGCGGACAGGATACGCAAACGCGGCTGCGCCTTGCCAGTCTCGCGACGCTCTCGCATCCGATGTCGGTCGATACCTATATCGAACGTACCGCGCGCCACGCCAAGCTCATCGTCATCCGCGCACTCGGCGGCGCCAGCTATTTTCGCTATGTGCTGGAAGCGCTGCTGGCGACGGCGGTGGCCAATGGCATCAAGCTCGTGGCACTGCCCGGCGACGATCGGCCGGACGAGGGCATCGTGCCG
>VFQO010002532.1_pt1 | contig 10977 bp, 8 predicted proteins | sample 3512331 | NCBI WGS metagenome assembly VFQO01 (sample SAMN10412371, study PRJNA504923) | tailings metagenome | isolation source: Replicate 3 from Balatoc abandoned mine | place: Philippines: Itogon, Benguet | collected 2017-08-28 | reverse complement strand
CCCGCGCCTTCGCCTATTCCGATGGCTGGGTGGATGATGCGCGGCTGGTGGTGCTTAACGCGCGCGACGCGGCCGATCGCGGTGCCGAGGTGCGCACCCGCTGCGAAGTGACGGCGCTCACCCGCGAGGGCGAACATTGGCGGATCGAAGCGGTGGTCGAAACCTTCCACGCCCGCGCCGTCGTCAACGCGGCAGGCCCGCGCGTGCTTGATCTGCTGGGCCGCGCAGGTGAGCCTTCGGCGCAAAAGATGCGGCTGGTCCGCGGCTCGCATATCGTGGTGCGCAAGCTGTTCGAGCACGACTACGCCTATTTCTTCCAGTTGCCCGACGGGCGGATCTTCTTCGCCATCCCGTACGAGCAGGACTTCACCCTGATCGGCACCACCGATGTCGATCACGACGGCAGCCTCGACGAAGTGCGCGCCAGTGCGGAGGAAATCGCTTACCTGTGTGCAGGCGCCTCGGAGTATTTCCGCAAGCCCGTAACGCCTGCTGATGTCGTCTGGACCTATTCCGGAGTGCGCCCGCTGATCGACGATGGCTCGGGCAAGCCCGAGGCAGCGACCCGCGGCTACAGCTTCGAACTCGACGGCGGAGCGGATGGCGCGGCGCCATTGCTCTCGGTGTTTGGCGGCAAGATCACCACCTACCGCGAACTCGCCGCCGAGGCGATCCGCCAGATTGAGCCCTTCCTGTCGGTGCTGGAAGGTGAGGACTGGACAGGCCAAGCGTTCCTGCCCGGCGGCGATTTCGGGCGGTTCGATGCGCCCACCCTAGCCCGCGATCTGGCCGCGCGTTATCCATTTCTGGGCGAGGTCGAGGCCCACCGCCTGATCCGACTTTACGGCACTTCAGCCAACACAATCCTCAGCGATGCGACATCGCCTGCCGACTTGGGTGAGGCATTCGGCCACGGGCTGACGGCGGCCGAAGTCGACTACCTCATCGCCCGCGAATGGGTCCGCACTGCCGCTGACGTGCTGTGGCGGCGGACCAAGCTCGGCCTGCATTTCACGGACGCACAAACCGCGCGGCTCGCTGCCTACATCACCGAAAGGATTACCCCCGCATGACCCGAATCGTAGCCCTTGGCGGCACGGTCAATCCCGGCTCCTCGACCGAGCAGGCATTGCGTCTTGCCGCCGGAATCGCCGCGAGCGAAGGGGCCGAAGTGACGGTGTTCGGCGGCGAATATCTGACCGCGCTGCCGCATTATCTCGGGCCGCTGCATGATCCCTCGCAAGGAGCAGAGATGGTCGCAGCCGTGCGCGCGGCAGATGGACTGCTGATAGCTGCGCCGGGATATCACGGCACGATTTCGGGCGTGGTCAAGAACGCGCTCGATTACCTTGAGGACCTCAGCCGGGACGAGCGGCCCTATCTCGATGGCCGCGCGGTCGGTCTGATTGCCACCGCGTTCGGCGATCAGGCGTCGATGAGCACCCTGCTCACCATGCGGGCGATCACCCATGCCCTGCGCGGCTGGCCGACCCCGATGGGCGCGACAATCCGCACTTATCGCGGGCTGTTCTCCCCCGATGGCGAATGCCTGGATGAACGCGCGCGGGGGCAGCTGGAGCTGGTCGGCAAGCAGGTGGTGCTCGGCGCCAAGAGCTTTGCGGCCGGGAGGGATCTGGCGTGACCAGCGCGGATTTGGACGCGGCGCTTGCCGCTGTTGCCGCGGGACGGATCGTTGTGATCTCGGGCGACCGGCTGCGCGGCGGGGACATTGACCTGATGTGTGCTGCGAAGCATGTCACCCCCGAAGCGATCAATTTCATGGCCACCCACGGGCGTGGGTTGATCTGTCTGGCGGTCACGCCGGAGCGTGCCGATCAGCTGGGCCTCACTCTGGTGAACCCCGGCACCGCCCGTCAGACCGGGCGGCCCTTCGCCCGCTCGATCGAGGCGGCCGAGGGCGTTTCCACCGGCATTTCTGCCGCCGACCGGGCGCATACCGTCACAGTCGCGATGGCCGACGGGGCGAGTTCTTCGGACATCCATTCCCCCGGCCATGTCTTCCCGCTGATCGGCCAGAGCGGCGGTGTGCTAGCCCGTCCGGCGGCCTGCGAGGCGGCGATTGATCTGGCGCGGCTTGCGGGCGCAGGCGACGCAGCGGTGATCTGTTCGATCATGCGCGATGATGGCGAGATGGCGCGGATCGACGATATCGGGGAGCTTATCGCGCTCCACGATCTGGCCGTCGCGGAAATCAGCGTACTGATCGCCCGGTTGGAAAGTGCCGCCGGCTAAGGCCTCTCACGCCCGCAGCTGGCGCTGATACCCTGCCCCGTCACACAGCAACCCTTCCACCGCATCGGCTGCCACCGGCCGCGAGAACAAGTAGCCCTGAATGTTCTGGCACCCCTCACGTTCAAGCACTTCGAACTGCGCAATATCCTCCACGCCTTCTGCCAGCGTCTCCATCCCCAGCGCATTCGCCAGCGTGGTGATCGCCCTGATCACGGCATGCCCGTTGCTGCTGGTGCCGAGGTCTTCGACAAAGCTTTTGTCGATCTTGATCGTGTCGAAGGGGAAGGCGCGCAAGTAGTGCAAGGTGGAGAAGCCGGTTCCAAAATCATCAAGTGAAATTCGCACGCCCAACTCACGCAAGCCATTCAAAATGGCGGTGATCTTGCCAGTGTCAGCGACAAAGATGCTTTCAGTCAGCTCAATCTCCAGTCGATGAGGTGCAAGGCCGCTGTTCGCCAGAGCCTGCACGATCGTCGTACGCAAGCCACTGAAATTGAATTGTTTTGATGTGACATTGACGGACACCGCGATACCATCGGGCCAGGCGCTTGCTCTGTTGCATGCTTCGCGGATGACCCAGTCACCGATCGGGATGATGAGACCGGTTTCTTCAGCAAGCGGGATAAACTCGCTGGGCGGCACCAACCCGCGCACGGGGTGGTTCCAGCGGATCAACGCCTCAAAGCCAGTGATTTCACCGCTCGACACGGAGAAGATCGGATGAAAGGCGAGCTCGAACTGCCCTTTTGCAAGGGCAATCCTTAACTCGTCTTCCTTCTGGCGCTTTGAACGGGCCTCTTCGTCGAGTTCGGGTTCGAAGAAGTGATAGGTCGCCTTGCCTGCCTGTTTCGAACGATACAGAGCCAGGTCTGCATGAGTCATCATCGTGCTGACGTCGCTACCGTCGGCGGGGGCCACGGCAATACCAATGCTGGCTGTGCAATCTGCCTTTTGTCCTTCGACAGGGATCGACGCCATGAGACAGCTTTTCAGACGTTCAGCAAAACCCGACAGTTCGAGGCATTCATCGATTCCCTCGAACATTATGGCGAACTCATCACCGCCAAACCGGGCAATCAGCGCATCGGGGAAATGATGGCGCATAGCGTCTGCCACCGCCCGAAGCAGGGCATCGCCGGCCGGGTGTCCGAGTGTGTCATTGACGACTTTGAAATTGTCGAGGTCGATGAAGGCCACGATGGTCCGCTTGCCCGGCGCAAGGCCGGCAAGCGAATCTGCCAGCCGCTCGACAAACAATTTGCGAGAAGCAAGCCCTGTCAAACTGTCGTGCAAGCCGATGTGTATCTGGCGCTCGCGCTCGGCAATCGCTTGCACCATCGCGTTAAAGCTTTCGGCCAACCGTCCGATTTCATCTCGCGTCTCGATCTTCAGGGCAACGTGGTGTCCTGCGGCAAAAAGCTTGGTTGCTTCGTCCAGCTTCTGCAGGGGCGCTGTCACGCCGCGGGCTAACCACCAGCTGAGCACCAGCGCCATCATGATGCCGCAGACGGCCAGCGTAGCCAGCAGCCAGTTGAGCTGTGTGTAGTCTGACAGTGACTGCGAGAGCGAATGGCGCAGCACCAGCCGGGGGGCGATCCCGTCCTGAAGCACGGCAACGTCGGAGACATGGTAGAGAAATCGCTCGGCCTCCTCACGCTCAAACACGGCGTTGGCCTTGGCATCGCGCAGCCATGACGGCTGACTGCCAGCTTCGATCACTCGTGCATCAAGCGCAATCGGCGCCAATTCCACCAGCCGGTCGAGCTCGACGCGGTTAAGCGGCTGGGCGATCACCAGCCACCCGACCAGATCGGGCGTTTCGATCGGCGCGGCGGCAGCGAGCGCTACGCCGCGTTCGGAACGGATAATCCCGCGCTTGCCGCCCGCATCCAACCGCGTCCACAATGTTTCGGGCGCAGGCACCCCGGTTGCATCGGCCGCCAGAACATCACCTTCGAGCGTAAGCACAAAGGCCATGTCGCTGCGGGCGCGCGCTTCAAGGCTAGAAAGCGCGCTGGTGATGGTTGGCGAATCACCAGTCGCCACCGCTTCGCGGAAGCCGAAATCGCGCGCCAGCACCTCGGCGGAATCGCCCATCTGGTTGGCCCGAGCCGCAAGGATTTCATCGAACACGCGGGCATTGGCGGCCATATCGCGCGCCGCGCTCGCTTCGGCAAAGCGTGCAAGTCCGCCGGCGACAAGCAAGACAACCAGCGCCAACACGGCGGCAAACAGTCCGGCATAGGCCACCGCAATACGTGTGGTCAGCGATCCGAACCGGAAACCGGCCAACTGCGTCAATCTGCCGCGCGTAGCCGCAATGCCCGCCATCACCGGGCTCACCGGATAGCAACCTTGCGCTTGTGAGTCTGCGGACCGCCGGTGATGGTGATCGCCGATGTGCTCTCGCCCGAAGGGGTGCGAATTTGCGGGTGCCACACCGTGAGGCTCGCCGCACCGGCAGCCATACCGGTCAGCGTGACATAGCCATTATGATCGGTCTTGCCCGCAAATGGCGTGTCGGTGACGCGGATATAGCCGCGCATCTCATCATGAATGTTGCACCCCAGCTTCACGCTGCCGGTCACAGCGAAGGTGTGGGTGCGGGTTTGGTCGCGGCCATACAGATCGATTTCAAGGCGCGCAGGCTTGGAAAAGCTGTAGATCGAATGGCGGACATTATCGAGATTGGGGAAGGCGACCGTGCTGCCCTTGGCGACGATCAACGTGCCGGGGGTGAACTGCCGGTTTTTCTGGACCATGCCCATTTTCCACGGAAAGCGGATTGGGCCAGCAGGTGACTTGGCGCTGCGAAGCTCGACCACCGCATCGCGCACCGGCAATCCGGCGACATCGACCACCTGCACGCTCAAGGTGGCAGGTGACGCCGCCTGCACCAGCGCCGCCCCACCGCCAAGCGCCGCAACGGCGGCAATGCCTGCAGCCAAGGCTGCGGATCGTAGGGGAACGAGCCAACGCATAACAGGCCTTCGAGCTTAGGGCATAACTCTTAAAAAACCCTCGCCGCGTGGTTTAGGTGGAGTTTACCAAGTGTCGCTAACTGATCAGGCATGAACGCGATTCCATCTTGCCTGATAGCGCTCGCGCAAGCAGCGGCCGTGCCTGTCGCCCCGCTACCCGCCGAACCGCCGCAAATCGCTTATACCCCGGTGCTCGATGCCGAGGTCGAGCCCGCGCCAACCCAGCGTGCGTTGGAACCGGTGCGCACCACCACTGCCTTTAACGAAGGCGGCGTTCAGATCGGCAAAGCGCGCCTGTTCAAGGGCGGTAAGCTATTGCTAACAAACGGCGTTTCCACCATCGAAGGCTCCTCGGGCGGCGGGATCGCGCGCTGGGCGACGATTGCCGGGCGGCAGATGCCGGGCGGGATCGGGCTCTCGGCCCACGCTACAGCGATCGAATTGCCAGACTATGGCTGGCGGTCTTACGGGGTCGCGGTAGGCATTGGCGACCGGCTGGAACTAAGCATCGCGCGCGCCGATTTTGACACTCGCGACGTGGGTGCGGCGTTGGGGATCGGACAAGGCTACACCTTCAACCTGGACACGTTCGGCGCGAAACTGCGAGTTGCAGGCGATGTCGTCTATGGCGATCCGTGGCTGCCGCAGATCGCGGTCGGGATCGAACACAAGCGCAGCCGCGACGGCGCCCTTGTGCGCGCGTTGGGCGCGGCGGATGACGAGAGCACGGATGTCACCCTCAGCGCGACCAAGCTGGTGCTGGCGCGCAGCCTGCTGGTCAATGCGACGCTGCGTTACTCCGAGGCGAACGAGCTTGGACTGCTGGGGTTCGGGACGACTGCTGGGGCTGGCTACGCGCTGCAATTTGAGGGTTCACTGGGGTACCAATTGTCACGCCGCGCAGTGGTGGGAGCGGAATATCGCTCCAAGCCCGACAATCTCGGGCTGGGGGATGATGACTGGATGGACATCTTCGCCGCCTACGCCCTGACCGATCACCTGACCTTGACGGCAGCCTATGTCGATCTCGGCTCAATCGCCACTTTCTCCGATCAGCGCGGCGGATTCCTGTCCGCGCAGGTCGCGTTTTAATCTTGCTTCCGGAGTTCGCGCGATGCTGCTGACTGCCACTGCTTCCGCCATCTTGATGCTGCTGCAACAAGCCCCCGCCGAGGGGACTGACTGGGACGCCGAATTCGGGGTCGAGGTGAAGGAACGCGATCCTGTCACCGGCGAGATTCCGGTCGAACCCTATGAGCAGTCCAACGCCAATGCAGGAGCGACGCCCTATGACAGCGTCTGGCTGGCGCGCGATTTCGGCGGGCGGGAGGGCATTGTCCGGATCGCCGCACGCACAGTCGAACTTAGCGAAGCCGACCCGCGCATCGCCGCGATCTTCGCTGCGCATGACATGGTCCGTCTTAAGCGCACCTTGGGCGAACAGTTCTGCTACCTGCTCGGCGCGGGCTGCGATTATTCAGGCCGCGACATGCGCACTACGCACGCCGAGATGGGCGTCACCAAGGCCGACATGAATGCGCTGGTCGAAAACCTGCAATCGGCCATGCGCGAAGCGGGCGTCCCGTTTGCCGCGCAAAACCGCCTGCTCGCCAAACTCGCGCCGATGTCGGGCGACGTTGTGGAGCGATAATCCAGCGAAAAAAGGTGGGTGCCGGCCCAACGTGCGGGGGGGCATAGCAAAGCCGGCACCCGCGCGCGTCACCAGCCAAAGCGGATCGACGCACGCAAACTGTAGCCGATATTGCCGAACTGGTTTTCCAGCCCGAATTCACCGGCGATCTTGTAACTGCCGTCCCCGCCAAGGGCGCGGGCGCGGGCGTACCAGCCGCTGTCGCGCTCTTCCGGGGTCAGCGTGAACTGCGCTCCTTCGCCAAACTGCGCCCGGGTTGCGCCCAGATCGCTCGTCAGCAATTCGCGCCAGCCGCCCTCGGCCTCGATCCGGAACCATCCGGTGTCGCGCGCCTGCATACCCCACATGTCGACGCCGACGGTGACACCGCCATTGATGCCGATTTCCTTGCTCGACCGGCCCTCGACCGTAAGGTCCAGCGCATCGCCGCCGCCGGTTTCCTCGTAGCCATCTTCCTTCAGCCGCAGGTAATCGACCACCAGCGAGGGGCGGAAGAAGAAGAACTGCCCGCCGCCTTCAATCGACACCCCGCCGCTGGCCGAGACGAAATCGCCGCTCCAGTCGCGGTTGATGGTGAGATTGACCGCATCCTCCCCGGTCCCGCCCGCAAACACGCGGCTGCCCGAAAAGTCCGACTTGCCCGCGCCGACGCGCGCAAAGCCGATCACCGGGCCAAACTTCCCGCGCCAGTGAACGCCGCCTTCGTAGCTGTCACCCAAGACCGAGTTGTCGAACGGGCCGGAGGTGTGCTTGCTCCACAGCCAGCTGCCCGTCACCCCGATGGCGCCGAACTTGCTGAGGTATTCCACCCCGCCGCGGAAACCGAGGCCGTTGAGATCGAACGCAGCCGATTGCCCGCGATCCTTCTCGGAATTCCAGTTGGCGAAATCAGCGATGATCCGGAACTTGCCCTCTTCATCGAAGGGCGAGTTGGGGTCCATAAAGTGCCGGTCGAAAGCGCGCAGACCGCTCGACAGGCCTTCGAATGTGCCGCCTGCATAATCGGGCAGGGTCTGGGCGACATAGGCCTGGAACACTTCCGCCGTGCCGATCGACAGGAACAAGTCGGCGACCTTGTCATCCTCGGCCAGTGCCACAAACAGCTTGTCGAATGCCGCGCTTTCGGCGGTGTTGAGGCCAAGCTCGCCGGTTGCCTTGCGGTTGATCGCGACGTTGATGGTGTTACCATTCACCGCCAGCGCGGCCTTGTAGAGGAACGGCACCAGCGCAGAATCAGCGGTCAGGTTGCTCGCGCCAGTCAGGCTACCAGCCGAAATCACCGCATAGGTGCCCCCGGCGGTGTTGAGATCGGAGAGGCGAATGCGGATCTTGGAGCCGCTCGCAAAAGTGGCATTGCCGGTGACGGTGATCGCGGTGTCGCTGCCCGCTGCCCCGCCCAGCGTCGCGCCGATCACGCCGGTCGCGCCGACATCGAGGCTGGCGATGGTGGTCGGGCCATTTAGCGCGAGCGTCCCGCCGCTCAGGCCGACTGCGACATTCTGCGCATTCACCAGCCGCCCGCCGAACCCGGCGGTGTTGGCAATCGACAGCGTGCCCGCCCCGCCGCCGAAATCGACCGTGCCGCTGAAGGCCGCATCGCCGCTCATCAGGAAGCGGTTGGTGCCGCCGCCGAAGCTGATCGTGCCGCTTGCCACGCCGTCTGCCAGATCGAGCAGGTCGGAACCGCTGCCGAAGCGGATATCGCCGATGATCGAGGGCGCGGTATTGCCGGCGGCAACCACAGTCTGGCGGACGATGCTGTCATCTGTACGCGCGCTGAGGTCGATCGCGACATTGCGGTTCGAGGTGGCCAGCGCGCCGCTCGCACTGATCGCTCCGCTGTTCTCGATCAGGCCGAGCGTGCCGGACCGGTCGACGATCGCAAAGGCCCCGCCGCCGGATACCGTGGTCGCGGTGATCGACTTGGAGTTGCGCAGCACCGGGAGCGACGCGCCCACCCCGATCAGCACCCCGGTTGCATCGCCCGTGGTGGTGCCGGAGACCGTCGCGGCGATGGTGCCGCCGTTACTCAAGATCGGCACGGTCGTGCCTGCCGCCAGCTCCAGAGCAGTGGCATTGGCCCCGCGCGCAGCGGCACCGATCTGGCCGTTGATCTGCATCCCGTTGGCGATCGTCACGTTCCCGCCGCGCCCGCCGATCCGCATGCCCGTGCCGTTCACGCCGGTATAGACGCCGTCGCCCAGGATCGTGCCGGCCATGACGATGCCGAAGTTGTTGGCTGTGCCTTCAGTCGCGCCGATGGCGATATTGTTCGTCCCGCCGATCAGCACGGCGGGCGCCGCGCCATAGGCGAGGATGCGGGTATTGCCTTCCTTGGCATCCTCGATCCCGTCCTTGTCCTCGTCATTGTCGGTGGTGACGAGGTCGGCTGGGGCGATTTCGAAGATGATGCCCTTGGCGACATTGCCTTCGATCACCAAAGCGCTGCCGCCTTGCAGCAGATCGTCGGCATCAAGCCGCGAAACGTCAGCCGGGGCCGGGACCGAGCGATAACCACTTACCGTGATAGCGCTTTGCACCCGCAGCGCGCCGCCGAGATTACCGCCCAGTACCGCGCCCTGCGCATTGGCCCCGCGTGCTGTGATCTCACCCGCCAGCCGGACATTGCCGGAAACATTGCCAACCGCGACGCCGACCGAATTGGTGCCGGTCAGGGTGGTCTTGCCGTCATGGGTGAAGTTGCCGGTGATCGGGCCACTGGCGCGGATGCCAGCGGAGTTGTTACCCTCGACCACGATCGTGCCGGAGTGGACGAGATTGCCGGTCAGCGCGCCATCGATGCGGATCGCGGTGCGGCCGCTGCCGATGGCGAATGGCCCGTCGATGTCGCCATCATTGTCGCTGTCGGTAGCGGTATAGGTCTCGTCGATCGTGATCGTGCCGGTATTGGTGATGTTGGCCGTGCGCGGGCCGGTCACCAGAATGCCGGTCGCATCATTGGCATTGCTGATCGTGATATTGCCCGCATTGGCGACCGCGTTGTTGCTGTCGACTGTCACCGCCGTACCGCTGGTCACGGTGACCGAGCCTGCGGTCTCGATCCGCACGTCATTGGGCTGGCCGCCATTCACGGTCGAGGTCACGACCGGCGTCGTGCGCGCGGTGCTGATGACGGTCTGAGCGGCGAGGGGCTGCGCAATGGCGGCAAGCGCCGTACCGGCAAGAAGCGTGCGGTGCAGGGCAGTCATCGGGGTATTCTCCTGGTGCTTTTCACCAAGAGACGGAGGCACGGCTGCGCAGCCTTGGCTGCTGTGCGAAAAAATCAGAAGCGCGTGTCGAACCCGATGCGGATCGCGCGCGGCTGGAGCGGCGTGATCTGTTCGCGCCCGGTGGTAAACGGGGTGCCAAGTGCGAAGCGATTGCCCTCGCTCCCCGCAAGATTGGTGACCGAGAGCGTCAGCCCCGCATTCTCGCGCCCGAAGCGCAGGATCAGCCCGCTGTCGAGGTAATCGCCCTGCAATTCGCCCAGCTCCGGCCCGATCCCGAGCCGTGATTTGCCGACATAGCTGACCCAACCATCCGCCTCGATCGCGGTGCCATTGTCGAAGGCGCGCCGCCAAGCGAGCCCCGCCCGGCCCGAAAAGCGCGCGATATTGGGAATGCGGCTGAGGCGGGCGAGCGCGATCAGCACCGGCTCGTCGACGTCGCTGTCATTGAGGGTCGCGCCCGCCTCAGCCCGCAGCCCGGGGGTGAGGCGAACGCTGCCCGAAACACTTGCCGCCCAGATCGTGCCATTACCGATATTCGCGGTCGACGGCAGGCCGCCATCGTCGATGAAATCGGCCTGAATGTCGCGCCAGCGGGTGTATGAGACGCTGGCCGCTAGGTCGAACGGCCCGCGTCCCGGAAGGCCCCAGCCACCGCCAAACTCGATGGTGCGGGCGTAGTCGGAGCGGAACTGGCGCACGAAATCGCCAAAGACAGCCAGCCCACCGGGACGGAAGCCCTCCTGATAGCGGACATAGGCGCGGCCATCCTCCGCAATATCGACCAGCATCGAAGCGGACGGCAGATAAGTGACCGGCCCCCACTGAGTGGTCCGTGTTGATTGTTAGTGCAAGATTGCCTCCA
>VFQO010047745.1_pt1 | contig 10981 bp, 8 predicted proteins | sample 3512331 | NCBI WGS metagenome assembly VFQO01 (sample SAMN10412371, study PRJNA504923) | tailings metagenome | isolation source: Replicate 3 from Balatoc abandoned mine | place: Philippines: Itogon, Benguet | collected 2017-08-28 | reverse complement strand
TCACCTGCCTCACCGCGGAGGATTTGCGGCGCACTGCGCCGTCGATCTACGCGACGGGTGCGCGACCGGGAGTTTCGTCCCGCTATACGTTTGTTTCGACGGCGGATGTCGTCGATCTCTTGCGCGGTGATGGATGGGAGCCCGTGAAGGCTCGTGAACAGCACGTTCGCCTGAGCGAACGGAAAGGATTCCAGATGCACGAGGTTCGCTTCGCACGACGCACGGACTTGTCGCTGACTTCGTTCGATCTCGGGCACACGCGGCCGGAGATCGTGCTCCAGAATGCCCATGATGGGACGAAGGCTTATCGGATCGATGCGGGGTTGTTCCGACTGGTCTGCCGGAATGGTCTGACGGTGGCGGACGAAACCTTCGCGCATCAGTCGATCCGACACCTGGACTTGGCGCCGGAGAAATTTCGGGAAGCCGCCCGGCAGATCGCGACCAAGGTTCCGGAGATCCTCGACGTGCTCACGCGGTGGCGGAGTCGGATCCTCACGCCGGCGCAGCGAGTGGAGTTTGCACGGCGGGCGATGAAACTGCGGTGGAGTCCGGAATCGCCGATGATCCTGTCGCTGGAACCGGACAAGCTGCTCACTCCACTGCGGTCCGCGGATGCGGGGCAGGATGTGTGGACCACGTTCAATGTGGTGCAGGAGCACTTGATCCGGGGAGGCGATACTTACCAGCCGACGCAGGTAAACTCGTTCATCCGACGCAAGCGGACGCGGCCGCTGGCGGCAATTGAGGGATCGCAACGCTTCAACAAGGAGCTGTGGTCTCTCGCGGAGGAGTTCTGGCGGAACTGAGCGACTGACGCCGGCCGGTCCGAGCCCGGCCGGCGTTGGGATTCGTCACAACGAAGCATGAGGAAACAAGCCCGAGGGTGTTCTCCGAGAATCGGAGTAGCGGCGACATATCGCCGCTTAGTCGTACCAGCGAGGTCGATGGTGACGCTGCTGGCTGGCTCCCCATCGTGCCACGCCCGTCAAGGCGTCGCTGCGCGAGCCTTCCCCGCCTGCGGCGGTGACTGGGCGTGAACGAGGAGAGCCAGCGCGCGCAGCGCTTCCCGATCACCGGGCAATGACGCCCGGATGGAGACGCGACGCCGCGATACGATCATGAAAGCACTCCCGCAACATTACCTCCAGGCACTCAAATTCGTGCTGACTGCGACGGAAGACAGGGAACTGTTCCTCGATTCGCTCCACGTCTTCGTGAGCCACTCTAGGGAGCAAGAGGGCCAGATGTATCTGGAAATCTACGAGAAACGGCCCGGCGGCGTGGCGCACGCCAATGGCTGGATGAAAAAGGACCGGGACGAAATCCATGAATTCCTGCTTAACTTGGGGTTGTCAGGACTGACGCGGGTGTCGCCGAGGCCGTATCGGTTGGGTCAGGCGTGCGACGGCACGATCGGGGCGTCCGTGCTGCATGCCTTCAAGGTGGCGTGCGATGCGCTCGGGCTGGACGCAGGTGAGCTTCATCGGCGGGCGTATGATGACGAAAAAGTGCCGAATTGGATCGAGTGTCAGCTTCATGCCGAGTGGCAGGGGGGCGTCGCATGGCCCGCGAGCTGGGATGCGCCAGCGATCGCGGGCTTGGCGGAGTCGCTGTCGGAAATCAATTACCACTCCTTGCGGGAGGCGTTCGAGCAGGCGGTCGCGCAGCGGACGATTCCGCTTGCGCCTGATGCTGCGGAGGGAAATTACGCCGGCATGGACGAAGACTTGGCGACGGCGTTGTCGGATCTCACGAAAGCGATCGAAGGAATCACGCTGGGCTCGATCGAGCACGTGGTGATTACCGCGGCGGGAGAGGAATTAATCCGGAATTGGAATGATCACGATCCGCGGACGCGGATCGATGAGGCGGCGGAGCTGGAGCGGTGGTTGAAGTTGCGGGAGGATTGAGGCCACACCGACTTCGCTTCGCCGCTTGCTGGCGGATCAGTCCCTGCCCTGACGCTTGGGCACGTCCAGCCGGATTCGGAATGCCAATGCGCGGAAACACTCACCCGTTCGTTCGAAATTCGAGGCTCCCAAGAGCAATCGGCCTAGCCTACGGAAAGTTCGGATTGATTTTGCCGGGCTAATTCACCGATATCGCGGCCGTGGTTGCGATGACACTCAACGATGCGCGAATCCGGGAAGCTCTGCTGAAAAAGCTGGCGAAGCAACGGCCGCGCGCCGTGCTGGAGGAACTCCATGTGCACAATGGACGGGCGATAGCGGATGTCGTGACGTTGCACGCGGAGGCCCACTGCTACGAGATCAAGGGTGCAACGGACCGCCTCGAGCGGATCGCGGTCCAGGGAAATTACTACAATGCGGCGTTCCGGCGAATCACGCTGGTGACGACGGAGTGTAATCTAAAGCGAGCGAGGAAACTGGCGCCGCGGTTTTGGGGGATTTTGATCGCGATCGAGAACGAGGGCGATGTCCGGTTCCGCCATGAGCGGGCTGCCCGGTTGAGCCCGAAGTTCGAGAAACAACGGGCGGCGATGACCCTTTGGAAGAGTGAAATGCTGGAATTGGTGCCGGCGGCGGATGCGGAGAAGAAGCCGCGGAGGCTGCTGGCGGAGCTGATCGCCGAGACACGGCGCGAGCTCGAACTTAGCATGAATATCTGCGAACTGCTGCTGGGGCGCCGGGAGCGTGCTCAGAATTTCGCGCCGAGCACCATGTAGGTGATGTGGGCGACGATCGACGGCTTCACGATCGAGCCGTTGCTCGCATTCTTCACTCCCGGCCTACCCTGCTTGGCGAAGTAGTCCTCGCCGGCGGAATAGCCCGGGCGGAAGAAGCTCTGGCCGCAGAGCGTCTTGGTCAGACCGGGGTATTGGTCGTAGCCGCCTGATTCCAGGGAAGCCCCGCGGGCGATGTAGTGGGATTTTTTGTACGAGTAGATCAGGCGTGGAGTGGTGACCTTGGGGAAGAGCTCCGGGGCGAAATCGGCATCGGAGAAAAAGGGTGTCACGATGGTGTAGTCGCCGGGTAGGACATCCATGTCGGCGAGGTCGCGGGCCTTGGCGATGAGGGCGAGTTCGTGGCGGAGAATCTCCTCGGAGTGGCTCGACTTGACGAGGTCGCTGAGCGTCTTGGGGATGGTGGAGCCGGTGACGATCACGCGGCGGACGGGGTAGCTCGCGGAAAATTTTTTGATGAAGGCGGCGATCTGCTGGCCGGCTTCGGAGGCGTCGAGTTGGGTGCACACTTGGCAGTCGAAGATGAGGTCGATTTCCGTGAACTGGCCGAACAGGTCGGCGAGTTCGTATTCAAGCTGGTCCTTGATCACGTCGAAATCCTCGAAGTCGTCGGGCGGGAGCCGGAAGGCCACGACGTCGGAAGCGAGCTTGCCCTGGCGCTTGAGCTGGGCGACGGAGGCGTTGTGGGTCGGGCGGGCAAGGCCCACGACGGGGATGACGCGGAGGGCGTGGAGGCGGCCTAGCATGTAGGCGTATTTTTCCTGGCCGGCGATCTTGAGCTTTTGCGCCACGTCCCGGTCGTCAAAGTAGAATTCGCCCTCAGCGCCCCAGTGCTTGGTCAGGCCGTTGACGATGCGCTGGCCGGTGGCGGCGAAAGTGTCCGCGTCGTAGGGCTGCGGCTTGCGGTGGAAATCGAAGAAGGGGCAGATCGCCGCGCGGACGGCCGGCGAGAGCTGGCCCATCGCGCCGCGTTCTGCCGTCTTCGCTTTCAGGAAGGGAACGTATTTGATCATGGCGGGAAGAGAATCGCGCGGACGTCGTGCTCGTTGATGATCTTGCTGTAGCGGGCATACTGGCCGGATTCGCGGCAAAGGAGGCCGGCGATGATGGCGGGATGCACCTGCTCGGAGGCGGCGTAGCGGAGGACGGCGCGCTCGCTGGAGTCGTATTTGGGTTCGGCACTGCCCCACGATTCGCGGTCGACCAGGGAATCCCGGGCCAGGCGGTTGGCGGTCTTTTCGATAAGTCCCTGCTCCGCCGCCTCGATGTCGAAGAACAGCGGATCCTTGAGTTTGTCGAGGTGGAGGACGAGGTGTGCCAGTTCGTGGAGCAGCGTGAACCAGAAGTAATCGAGGCGCGGGAAGCGCAGGCTGAGGGCCACGACCGGCTGGCCCGTGCTCAAGCGGAAGACGGCGCCGTCGGCCTTCATGCCGGGGAGCGCCTGGACGTAGACGAGGAGGACGCCCAATTTGGCGAGGATCGCCGGAAGCTCCCGGACGATCTTGGGATCCACGCTCAGCCGGGCCAAGTCGCGGAGCTGGTCCCGGGAGAGCGAGGTGAAGGCCGGGAGTTTCTTGGTGACGGCGAGGTATTCGGCTTCGGCGCGGGCCTTGGCCTGCCAGACGGCGAGGAGGGTTTCGTCGGCGTCGGCGGACTTGCGGAAAAGGGTCGGCTGGGTCGCGAGCGGCAGGTCGAAAAAAACCGTGGCGAGGGAGACGGTGTCGTCCTCCGACTGGAGCCAGCGGCGCCGGACCAGTTCCTTGCGGGAGAGGCCGGCGACAAAAGTTTTGAACTCGCGGTAACGGGAAAGGAGCTCGGCGGAGCTGACCGGGTTGGTCAGGGTGGTGTGCGTGAAGTCCCCCCACCCTTCGTTGGAATCGGTGGTGCTCATGGTCAGACGGCCTCCATGAATTTGGCGGCGAGAGTTTGGGAGAGTTCGTAGTACGGCAGGAACTGCTCGTCCTCCCGGCCGGCGACTTTCACCATCTTGATGACGTCGGTGTAGAAACCCTCCGCTTTGGGGAGCGAGTGCAGGCAGAAACCCGGACGGAGCTTGAGCTCCTGCACGGCGTAGCGCTGGGCAGCGCGAAGGATGATTTCACCGCAGCCTTTGAATTCGCGGGGGCGGAGGTCGCACTTCCGGTTCCAGGGCGCCGCGGCCACATACTTCACGTAAAAAATATCCCCCGGTTCGAGGGCGCTCTTCTCGGGATGATAGATGAGGCAGGCAGCCTGCGGCTTCCCGTCGGCGTGGAGATGAAACCACTCGAATTCGTCCGAGCCGTAGAGGATCGCCTTGTCGAACCAGCGCCAATGCGTGTCCTCGGAGGAAATGGAGTCGAGGATCGCGGCCTGTTGCGTTTCGTCCAAGCCGGAGGTCTCGAGCTGTTCGAGGAGTTCAACCCAAGCGGCTTTCCAGAGAGCGTCGCAGCGGGCGGAGGACTTCGCGTCCCAGCCGTGGACGATCTGGAACGGAAACTTCTGGCCGTTGTGGTGCGTGAGTTCGCCGTGGTCGATTTCCCGCAACTTGGGGAGTGTGCTCATGGTGCTGTCGATGCGGTGGGGAATTATTTGGGGCTGCCGAGCCGACGCAACTTGGCAGCAAGTTCGTCGGGGGTGAGCTGGCCGGACTGCACTTGGGCGACCAACAGGCTGACGGCGGCCCCGAGGCTAGGCGTGCCGTCGGCCAGCCGCTTGAGGTCGGCCAGGGCCGAGCGGTGATCGTGCTTCTTGAGGTCCTCGGCGGAGGCACGGAGCTTCTGGGCGATTAAGGCCAGGGTTTCGTTAGTCGGAAAGCGGCGGCCGAGCTCCACGTCGGAGAGGAAAGGCGCGGAAATCTTCGCGGCTTTGGCGACTTCGCGGAGTGAAAGACCGGAGCGCTCTCGGAGTTTGCGCAAACGCTGACCCATGCTGGCGGCTAGATTGTCTTCCATCTGTTAGCTAACGTTGGCTTACACGCGTGGATTGTCAAGACCACGGAAAGACTGCCTTTGCATGTTCCTGCGGCCCCCGCTCTTGGGAGCGATTATTCAAACGGGGGAAAACTAACCCCCCTGCGCCTGCGTGCCGTAGCGGGTCCGACCAGCACTGAGCCTGTCAAGGTTGTGCTCGTTGCGGGCCGAGTCGGGCTTCCAGCCATCGCAGTGTATTTTCCTGTGCCTCCATACGCTCGGAGGGCAGGACCGGGGCATGAGCCGCATGCGGCATCCAGATGAAATCAACGGGTTTTCCGAGCCGCCTCAGTCCTACGCACCACTCCCAGTTGTTCAGGAGCGACACCGGACGAAACGCAAGAATACGCACAGGGGTTCGGATGCGTTCCAGGTTGAACGCCGTCGCGTTTTGACGCCACGACTCGCTATTGTCGCCGAATGGGTGACCGCCCATCACGTCTTCAAATAGCTGGCTCATTTCGGTCTGCGGCCAGAAGAGGTATTGGCCATAGGAAATGTCCATCCCGTCGGCGATGACCGCTGCGGCGAACCGAATGCGCGAGAACGTGATTGCATGGCGCACATGAAAACCGGTCCTGCTCCACCCGAGGAGCGCAACGCGCGCCGGATCGATCAAATTCCGTTCATTCGCCAAGTAATCGACCAAACTTTCGAAACGGGCGCTCTGGTCGGGTCCTTCGCTCGGGGTTCCCAGAAGTTCCCATCCCGCGATCTGCATCTGGACGACGGCGATACCGCGTGCGGCAAGCGCTTGGGCGGCGTAGCCCGCGGTCGAGTCACCGTCGACAGCAAAACGCTCCGGATCCCAGCCATGTGTCTGGATGACAAGCGGCCACGGTGGCGTGCTGTTCGGCGGAAGGTAAAGTCCTCCCTGAGTCCGACGTTCCACCGGTCCCCATGAGATCGGCTCAACCCGGGCGAAGCGCTTGCCGGCAAACTGCGGATTCGGGTCGTACACGAGGCTGCCGTTCGAGTCGACGACCCGTGGCGCGCGATTGATGGATTGATCGATGCGCAGGATGAACGGATCCGGGGACGCTGGCGCATGTTCCTCCTGCCATCCGGTGCCCTTCCGGTAGCGCAGCCGCTTGGGTTCTGCCGCCGTCCGAGCGACAACAACATCCGTTTCGCTTTGCTCGAAACCGCGGCAATGCGCCACGAGCGTTTCCGACCTGCCGGTCGCCAGGTCGACACGAACAAGCGATGGCCCGGCTGGCCACGACAGCAGCAACGCGGTCCGGCCTTCCGAGTCGAACACGACTTGCGGAGACTCCCACGCCGCGGGCGAATCAACCAGCGCCGCGCACTTCCCGCTAAAATGGTCCCAGAGCACCCATTGCCTGAGCGATCGCCGCGCGCCTCGAATCAGGGCGCGTTCGAGCCAGTCGATCCCGCTCCTGCGCCACGTGTCGGGTGCATCCTCTGGAGCGACGGCAGCAAGAAATGCGATCTTCCTTCCGTCCGCGGAAATGCGGGGCGAGGCGCCGCTTGCCAACGCGAACCGCTGCGGCGGATCGGCCTTCCGGGTTTCCCCGCCGCGATTCCAGAGGAGAAGGCGGTGGACCGGGCCGCGGGTCCCGAGCTCGCCGCGGGCGTAGCTGATCAACAGGTCGGCAGGGTTTTCGTAGGTGACCGATACGAGAGCGCTGTTCCGAACCGCTCGCTCCCGGCTGAGCAGAACCGCGGATGAGCCATCCGGCGTCATGTCAAACGCTTCAATTTCGATCCCCGAATCGCTCAGAAAGCTCAGTCCTCCCGAATGAAAATCCAGGCTCGCGAGCCGCTTTATGCCGGCGCGGTCCTCGCGAAGGTAAACGAGCCGATGCTCCCCCAGCCAGCGCACGCCCGAGATCGCCGGGATATTTCCGCGCGAGCTCAGCTCATCAATCAGCTGCGGCGGAAAGCCGGCCCGGGCCAGCCAAAGTGTGTAATGGTTGTTGTCGCCCGAAAGATTTCCCTGACGACAAACGAAAGCCCAGTATTTCCCCCCCGGGCCCGGAACCAAGGGGCCTTCGATCGTTCGCATTTCAATCGAGTCGCGCACGGTCCATGCCGACGGGTCCTCGGCAGCAACTGCCGGGCACGCCGCCACGAGCGCGGAAACAAATGCGAGCTGCCGCATGTTTCTCATCTAAAAAGTGCGCTTCAGGGCGACGTAGTAGCTGACTAGCCGCGGGTCACCCCACGGGCTGTAGAAATATCGCGCACTAAGGTCCACGGGGGGCTCTTGGTTGAAGACGTTTCGAATCCCAGCCTGGATCTCGACTCCGTTCATGAACGCGAAGCGCCGGTCGGCGCGCGTCCCGAAACGGTACGAGGAAGAGAGGTCGTGGTAGACCTGGTGCGGCACGATGCCGTCGTTGCCCTGGGCGAGGATGAGGGCGGCGTTCGCGGACGCCGCCGGGTTTGCGATCAGGTACTTGTGGGAATAGGTCGTCCCCCACTGCACCGTCCACGCGCGGAGCGACCACGCGAGGCCAGCGCTCGCCTTCCAAGCGGCGGGATTGTTGAACGTGAGCCCGACGTTTTCAGTCAGCGGCTGGCCGGGGACAAGCTGCACCTTGTAGTGCGTCTGGCGTGTTCCCGAGGCGAAGAAATCAAACGTGCCGATCGTTTTGCTCTTCCAGCGGTAATCGACCGCGAGGTCGAACGCCTCGGCCTCAGCGCGGGTGACATTCACCAGCCGATTGTCGACGATCGTGATCGGGCCCACGCCGAACGGGTCCCCGGGCGCTGCGGGAAGGCGCGTGACGCGGGAGGGAAAGAGCGCTTCGTTGTTGATGACGTTTTGGACGCCGATGGTGAGGATATTGTTTTTCTTCTGGATGCGGCTCCAGTCGAGAGAAACGCGGACGTTCTCCGATGGTTGCCACACGACTCCCGCAGAAGCATTGGTCGATTCCTCCGGACGCAGATCGGGATTGCCGCCGGAAACCGAGGTGAACGGTCCACCAGCCCCGGCCTGTTCGTTGCCCCGCCGCGGGTCCACGAAGACACCTCCGTTGGCGCTTACGATCGGGGCGTTGGCGGTGAGCTGGTTGATGTCGGCCGGAAGGAACCCGGTCCCGTAGGAGGCGCGGAGGATCAGCGCATCGTGCGGCTTCCAAACGAGCCCCAATGTCGGGTTCGCGGAATGGATTCGATTTGTGGCGCGGATCACCGGCACGTTCGGGGCTGCTGTGGAGATGAAATTGGCGCCCTGGGTCTTGTACTCGTCAAACCGCACCGCGGTTTGTAGTTCCAGTTCTTTGAGGAGCGGGAGGGAACGTTCATGCCCGAGGAGCGGCCATCGGATCTCGGCGTAAGCGCTCTGCACCGTGCGGCGGCGTGCGGGATACGTGAAGGTGGTGCCGGCCTGGAAGAGCTGCGCCGTCTGGAAGTCCTGCTGCGAATGTTCCAGGAGCGCGGAGACCCGGATCGGCCCGGCAGGAAGCTCTAAAGCAGGGCCCGATGCGCGCAGAGTCGCATTGCGCAGTTCCGCGCGAAATGGCGTTATCGTGTAATTGAAAGGCTGCAGGTACGGCGAGAAATCCAGCGGGAATCTGGCTGCATCACGGATCACATTGAGCGTGCCGGCTGTCACCGCGGCGGCGGCGGTGGCGGCGAAACCGGTGTCGCCGTAGGAACTCACCGAGCGGTTCCAGGTGTAATCGGCCTCCGCGATCCAGTCGCGAGGCAGCCGGACGATGGCGCCTAACGCGGCGCGCCGGGTGCGGTTGGACATCGTCATCCATTGGTCGGTGGCGGACGTGGGAACGGAGACGCGGATTGCCTGGTTGAAAGGATTCGTGCTGGCGGCCGCGGGGATAAGAAACGAGTCAATCAGCGGCGAACTAATGAACTTCTCACTCGTATTGTTTGACGCGCTGGCCTCGGCAAAGAGTTGAAAACTCGGGGACCATTGCCGGCGGAAGGTTGCCGCGATCGATTCGATGCGCGGATCGAGAAGCAGGCTCTGGCGTCCCAGCTGCGCCGATGGCGAGAGGGACAGGTCATAATTTCCCGCGTTCGCGACGAGGGCGTTTCCCTGATCGCTCGCGGGCCCGCTGTAGCCGGCGGGAACGAATGTGCGGGGGCTGTTGAGTGCAGCGCCGGTTTTCAACGACAGATTGGACCCGTCGCTGCTGCGAATGTTGACGCTGCCGCCCAGCGGCGGAGTGGCGGCGTTAAGGAGAACGGCGGGGTTGTTGGCCAGGATGCGAGCCCGGCCGCGGGAGACAAAATCACGGTCCTGCACGCTCAACTGGCCCTGATCGGAGTAATGTGCGAGAAGCAGCACGTTGGTCTTTCCGCCCTCGAGCGTAAATCCCGCGGACAAGTCGAGCCGGCGGCGCGGTGCGTCGGAGGAGAACGTGTTCTCGTACGTCACTTTCGCCTCCACTCCCGCGTAATCACGCCGCAGGATCACATTCACCACTCCGCCGGTGGCGTTGCCGCCGTGGATGCCGGACGCGGTGGACGGCAGGATCTCGATCCTCTCCACGGCGGAGAGCGGGATCCCGTTGAGGTCCGGCTGCGCCGAGCCGCCGAGAAAATACGCATTCGCGACGCGGCGCCCGTCAACCAGGATGAGCGTTTGATTGGAGCCGAAGCCGCGGAGGTTCACCTGGCTGCGAGCCCCCTGCGTGGTTCCGGCGGCGTCCTGGGCAAACGTCTGGCCCTGCGTGTTCATCGATAGGCGGGTCTTAAGTAGATCCTCGATGGAGGAAGCGCCTGAGCGCTCGATGAGCTGCCGGTCGAACACCACGTAAGGCTGGGCGTCGTCACGCGACCGCGGTAGATCCATGTTTAGGAGCTTGCTCCCCATCACTTCGAAGGTATCGAGCTTCAGGACCTTGTTGCCTTGCTCGTCGGTTTCGTAGCGGGCGGAGGGGCGGTCGCGGTCGGGGCGGTCGCTACTTGCGATCGCCCTTGCGCCGTTTTTTTCAGCGTCCTCGACGGAGAGGGCTTTCTGGATCGTGAAGGCGCGGGTCTTGGGATCGCGGACGGCGATCAGCGACGTCTGAGCCAACATGAGATCGAGGGCATCGGCGGAGGTCATCTCGCCTTTGACGGCGTTGGTGGTCACACCCGAGACGCGGGCCGGAGGATAAAGGATCTGTTCCCCTGACTGCTGGGTGAAGAGCTTGAGCGTGGACTCGGCATCGCCGGCGGGGAGATCGAAGGTCTGCTTGGCTGGTTCAGCCGCGAAGCTGAGCAGAGCGACGAGGCCGACGCACACGGCGGCGAGCGACCGGAGGACGCGAGGGGTAAGTGCAGAGGTGAGGGTCATGATTAGACAGGGGGCTGCTAATCAGGAGGACGGCTGGCAGACTAAACC
>VFQO010047744.1_pt1 | contig 10984 bp, 9 predicted proteins | sample 3512331 | NCBI WGS metagenome assembly VFQO01 (sample SAMN10412371, study PRJNA504923) | tailings metagenome | isolation source: Replicate 3 from Balatoc abandoned mine | place: Philippines: Itogon, Benguet | collected 2017-08-28 | reverse complement strand
CTTTCATGGCAGAGGCCCACCGTTGACCGCCGCGCCGGCCCCGCAAGACGGAATTGGGGCGCCTCCGCTGGCAAGTCTCTTGCCCCGGCGTGCATCCGCGGCGACGGTTCGGACGCAGTTCAGGGCATGAACCGGCTGCTTCTCGCCGTCCTGCTCCTCCTCCCCTGCCCCGCCCTCATGGCCGCCGAACAAGCCTTCCCGCCCACCGCGCCCGGCCGCGCGGAGGTCAAGACGCTGCCCGCCGGCGTGCTGCTGAAGTCCACGGGCCGCGGCAACTATTTCAACGAGGCCAACAACCTCTTCAGTCCGCTCTTCCGCTACATCTCGCGGCACGACATCGCCATGACGACGCCGGTCGAGGCGCAGATCGACGAGGCGGCGATGTATTTCTGGGTCGCGCCGAGCCAGCGCGACAAGGTGGCGGGCAACGAGGGCGGGGTCGTCGTGCTCGAACTCCCCGAGCGGCGCGTGGCCAGCTACGGCGCGCGCGGCGCCTACTCGCGACGCAATTTCGAGGAAGCCCGCGACCGCCTGCTGGCGTGGCTGGCGGAGCAACCCGGCCTCGCCGCCGCGGGCGCGCCCTACGCGGTGTATTGGCACGGCCCGTTCACGCCGTGGTTCGCCAAACGTTTCGAGGTGCACGTGCCGGTGCGGAAGCGTTGAGCCATGCGGAAGAAGGGGCGAACGCACACAGCATCGCCGTCGCATCAGCCGAGCCAACCTCCTCGACTAGAATTGCAGCGTCCGCCGCACGCGCACCAACACCGGCTTGCCCTGCGCGGTGGGCGGCGCAAATACCCATCGTTGCACCGCGTTCTCGGCAATTGCGCCGAGCGCGGGATCAGTCGCTGCAACGGTTTCTGCCAGCACGACCTGACCTGATTTATGGACGACAAATTCGACTTCCGCCTCTCCGGGACGCGCCCAATTTCCCGCCGGGTGCTCGATCTTCGGCTGCCAGAGTGCACGCAGCGGACGATCGAGGCGCTCTTCCGTCGCGAAGGAAGCCTTCCTTTTCATCACCTCCACCGCCTCGTTCTCTGCGGGGGGACGCCGAAAAGAGGCGGGGATGAAACGGTGTTGATGATCGATCACCGCCTTGGAGGTCGCCTCACCCTTGCGAGCCGGCCGGAACACCCATGTTTCCATCGCCGCGAGCAATGAAGCACCGAATGCGGGGTGCGTGGTCTGCATCACCTCTCCGGCGATGACTCTCCCGTGCTCGTCGATCACGATGCGCACGGCCGCATCGCCTTTCGTGCCGGTGAGCAGCAATTGCCGCGGATACACCGGTTCGCAAAAGGATAGGAGCACAGGCGGTTCGTCGTAGTCGAATTCTGGTGGCAAGCCGGGGATTTTGACCGGCACCCGACGCGCATCTCCTCCAAGGCTCCGTCCGCGCGCGGATTTCACATCAAAGGAACTATCGAACTCCGCCCAAGCGGCCACAGGTTGTCCGAGTGCCGTCGCCGGTCGGAACGTCGCGTCGTAAATCCCGCCTATCGCCGGGGCCACGAACGCGGGGTGCGACGCAAAAAGAACCTCAATCGCCGACACGCTGCCATCACGCTCCACCCGGATGCGTGCACGCACGACGCCCCGCACGTAGTTGTCATTATAAAACAAATGCTCGGGATACTGAATGGGCTTCCCTCGCTTCACCAACCGCGGGGGGGTGTCCAATTTCTCGCCATCGACCGCCTTCGCCTCAGGGAGATCGTAAGGCAAACTGACCTGCGCCATCGTCAACGGACTCACCCAAGGCGCCAGCCCGATCAAGAGCACCCATCTCAACCCCAGTCTCGAACTTCCTGCGTGCGGCTTTCGCATGGGTGCAAGCATGCCGCCCGACCGAGCACTGACAAGCCGCGGCTGAGCAACCCCGGCATTGACCGCACCCGGGCAGACACGTTCACTCGCCGACCGACCGCTTCGCGCGCCGCCGCGCATTCCGCATTCCGCATTCCGCATTCCGCAATTTTTCCGCCATGTCCAACGCCGCCGAAACCCCGAACCTCATGGAAGCCCTCGTGTCGCTCGCCAAGCGCCGCGGCTTCATCTACCCGTCCTCCGAAATCTACGGCGGCCTGAACGGATTCTTCGACTACGGCCCGCTCGGCGTGGAGCTGAAGCGCAACATCCGCGACTGCTGGTGGCGCGACATGGTGCACCGCCGCGAGGACGTCGTCGGCATCGAGACCTCCATCATCATGCACCCGAAGGTCTGGGAGGCTTCGGGCCACGTCGCCGGCTTCACCGACCCGCTCGTCGACTGCAAGGTGAGCAAGCAGCGGTATCGGGCGGATCAGTTGTTCTTCGCGGCGGTCGTCATCGACGGCAAAACCGTCGGCTACGTCTCCGCCCTCGAGTCGGAAAACACCGCCGGTGAACTCCAAGCCGCGGCCGAACAGCTCAAGCGCAAGAAGGCCATCCAGGGCGCACTCGAACCGGTGAAGGTCCGCGAATTCACCGAGGCCACCGCCGACGAGATCCCGCTCATCCCCTCCCCCGCCACCGGCGAGCCCGGCAGCCTCACGCCGCCGCGCGCGTTCAACATGATGTTCGAGACCAACGTCGGCGCGTTGAAGGACGCGTCGTCCGTCTCCTACCTCCGCCCCGAGACGGCGCAGGGCATGTTCGTCGACTTCAAGAACGTCGTCGACACCACGCGCGTGAAACTGCCCTTCGGCATCGCGCAGATCGGCAAGTCGTTCCGCAACGAGATCACGCCGCGCAACTTCATCTTCCGCTCGCGCGAGTTCGAGCAGATGGAGATGGAATACTTCATCCACCCCGATGCCGACTGGCTCGCCTGCCACGAGGAGTGGCTCAAGTGGTGCCAGGACTGGCTCATCTCCATCGGCCTGCCCGCCTCGCACCTCTCGCTCCACGAGCACCCGAAGGAGAAGCTCGCGTTCTACTCGCGCCGCACGGTCGACATCATGTTCAAGTATCCGTTCGGCGTGCAGGAGCTCTGGGGCATCGCCGCGCGCTCCGATTACGACCTCCAGCAGCACCAGAAATTCTCCGGCGTGCCGCAGGTGTTCTTCGACGAGGCCGCGAAGGCCAAGGTCGTCCCGCACGTCATCGAGCCCGCGGTCGGCGTCGACCGCATCTTCCTCGCCGTGCTCGCGTCGGCCTACGCCGTCGAGGACGTGAAGGACGAGAAGGGCAACGTCGAACAACGCACCGTGCTCCGCCTCTCCCCGCGCATCGCGCCGACGAAGGTCGCCGTGCTCCCGTTGCTCAAGAACAAGGAACAGCTCACGAACCGCGCCAAGGCCCTCTACACGAAGCTCAAGAAGCGCTACGCCGTCCAATACGACGACGGCGGCGCGATCGGCAAACGCTACCGCCGCCAGGACGAGGCCGGCACGCCGTGGTGCGTGACGATCGACTTCGACACGATCGAAAAGGAAGGCGACACGTTCACGCTCCGCGAGCGCGACTCGATGGCGCAGCGCCGCATCACCGAGTCCGAGTTGTTCGCGCTGCTCGAAGAGCAGGTTTATTGAGTTGTCCGTTTCCTCTCCGAGAAAAGCGCCTCCGCCGCAGTGCGGCATGTCGCCCCATCCTCAAGATGGTGGAGTTCTATTCCATTATGGGCGTAGGTTTTTTGGAGCCATTTCTCTGCCCTTTCCCGGCAATCCTCACTCGAAGTCGCGATGACTCGCTCGACGTTTGCATCGGCGTTCATTATTGAGAACTACCCAAAGAAGTGACGCTGCGATGCCTTGGGGTAGGGCGCGACCGCTGGGCGCGCCGAGAGCGTGTTGCGGCGGGCCCAGCGGTCCCGCCCTACCTCCGCCAACGTCACTTCTTCAGGAAATTCTCAATAGCAGTCGAAACCGGTTTGAAATTTCGGGGTGATAACCGAAGCCAGTGACGACATGCACACCCCGCAACTCCACCATTCGATTGGTGATATCATGCGCCTGGGGGCGGTTGTTTGGCTCGAACCAAAACCGCAATCGTGAAGCCAACTTGCGCAGAATTTGTGGGTCCATCGGGGGCTCGGAACCGAATGGCACGGCGTCAGCGCCAAAAAGCGGCCCCAAGGCCCCGTGGGGATGGGACACAATTGATCCATCCGGATTCAGGCTTGTCGCAAAGTTGTTCTGGTGGAGGTCCAGTTCTGGAAACCGAGTATTGATCCAAGTGCTAATGGCGTATTCCGCGAGCCGGTCGTAGTTGAGGGTGTGAATCGCCAGCCCATGGAGGAATACTTCGTCCTTTGATCGGATGAGGTGTTTGGAATGGGGGATGGCCTCGAAGAACCGATCCAAGAATTGATACAGCCAGAATTGGGTTACGTCCTTTTCCGGCTCCAAAGCGCTCTTCTCGGCTGCCAAAATGTAGAGCCACACGGCCAGCCGCCCGATTTCGCGATACTCCTCCCGGTGAAAAAGGAACTCGTCGATCGAGGCTTCCTCACACCCTCCCAGGTCATGGGCGAATGCCTGTATTTTCCCCCGACTCTCGGGATGGGTTTGAAGCATCATGCACCCAAGAGGTGAGTCGTCGGGTCGCTGAAGATCGTGCGCGATTTGGCTTTTTAGCTTCGTTCCCGACGGAAACCCCATGTCCATGCTCGCTCCCGCTCCGAGGAAGAAGCTGATTCCGTTCTGTCGAAGATTTTGCGCTGTCATGTCAGACCCATTGTAGCATGGACTTTCGCTGCTCTCGCGGCCGGGCGGATATCTAAACCCGGGGCCAGAAAGTTTCTTTAATTGGCAGAAGTCTTATTAAAATTTGGCTCGTTTTCTTTCACAAAGGAATCCTTATTAAAGATAACGGCTTTAAATTTAATCATGGAACGCGGCCCCACAGGTGTAAAAACTCCCATTTCCTTCGTGGGTGAGCCCTGCTTCGCCTTCGTGCCCCATCCCTTGCCGCCCGAACCTCCGTTGGTTTGGGATGCCTCGTTGCAGCGGAAGGCCCAGCAGGCGGGGATCGCCATCGGCCGCCTTTCTGCCGCGACCAGCCATCTGCCGGACGCGCAGGTTTTCCTCTACTCCTACATCCGCAAGGAAGCGGTGCTGTCTTCGCAAATCGAGGGCACGCAATCCTCCCTGTCCGAGTTGCTGCTGTTCGAAAATGAAATGGCGGCCGGCGTCCCGCTCGACGACGTCACGGAAGTCTCCAACTACGTTGCGGCGATGGAGCATGGCCTCAAGCGGCTGGCCGAGGGCTTTCCCCTTTCGCTGCGCTTGCTGCGCGAAGTTCACGCGGTCCTCCTCGCCAAGGGACGCGGCAGCGAGAAGCAGCCGGGCGAGTTCCGCACCTCGCAAAACTGGATCGGCGGCTCGCGGCCGGGCAACGCATTGTTCGTGCCGCCTCCGCCGGATCAGGTCATCCCGTGCATGGGCGCACTTGAGTCGTTTTTGCATCAGCAGGAAGTCCCGACGCTCATCCGCGCCGGCCTCGCTCACGCGCAGTTCGAGACCATCCACCCTTTCCTCGACGGCAACGGCCGCACCGGGCGACTGCTCATCACGCTGTTGCTTTGCGCTGACGGCGTGCTTCCGCAGCCGCTGCTCTACCTCAGCTTGTTTCTGAAAACGCACCGCAGCGCCTACTACGATCTGCTCCAGCGGGTGCGCACGCAGGGGGATTGGGAAGCGTGGCTCGATTTCTTTCTCCATGGCGTCGAAGAAACCGCCAACCAAGCCTCGGCCACGGCCTCGCGCCTGCTGGAGCTTTTCCGCCAAGACCGCGCCAAATTGCAGGGCGCGGGGCGGCGCAGTGTTTCCGCACTAAAGCTCCACGATGTTCTTCAGCGCCACCCGGTCATCACGATTTCGCGCCTCGTGCAAAACCACGGCTTTACGGCTCCGACCGCCGCCAGCGCCCTCGGCTGGCTGATCGAGCAGGGAATCGTCCAGGAACTCACCGGCTATCGCCGCAATCGGGTCTACAGTTACAAGGAATACCTGCGCGTGCTGAATGAGGGGACCGAATTGCCGGCCTGAGCGAACGCGCCAGCCGTCGCACCGGATTACTTTCCCTCCGCCTTCCCGAAGAGCTTGGCGAACAATTCCTCGGCGCGGCGCTCGCCCTCTTCGCTGAAGCCAACGGATTTGTTCCTGTTGTGCGGGTCACTGATGAAGCCCGCTTCGTGCAACCGGTTCATCGCGTCCCAATCATGGCCCTTCCACGTGCGCCACGGCCAGTCCTTCTTCTGGCGAAACCGCGTCAGCCACAGCAACGCCAGCACGGCTTCGTCCACTTTCTTTTCGTCGTAGTCCATGTTTGTTCTCTCCTTTCTCAATCCGTCCCGCGCTCCAGCCGCGCGCGGAGCTCGGCGATGAGCGCGTCGGTGTCCATGATGGCGTCCGTGAGTTCCGCCAGCACCGGGCCCATCTGCGCGGGCGTGAGGAGCTTTTCCTCCTGGCACGACTCGAGCGCCCGCACCGCGTCGTCGAGATACTCGCGCGCCTTCTTCAGGCGCACGATGGTCAGCGCGGAGATTTCCAAATCGGGCGGCCATTGGCCGCCATTGAGCGCGCCGGCGAGTTTCGCGCCGGCGCACATTGTGGCATGGATCAATTCGCGCACCGGATGCTCCCGGCCGGCGTCCTCGGGCACCCAGCGCTCGTCGTCGGCGCTGCCGTGCAGTTGCAGGGTAAGCTCGTGCACGCGCTCGGCGAGCGGGTGTTTCTCGCGCCCGCTCTCTTCCAACTCCGGGTCGGGGTTCGCCAGCACCTCCTCGGCGGCGGCGTTCAGTTCGTCGATCCATTCGGCGCTGCGCGCGAGTTCCTCCTCGGTCGGCTCGGGTTCGCCGCGCTCGCGGCGGAGGCGCGCCATCTCCTCGTCCATGATGCGCTCGAAATCCGCGTCGTCGCCCTCGCGCTCCAGCCGCGCGGCGATGCGATCGCTCAACAGATCGCTGCGCGCCTGCATCGCCTCGGCCTCCGCTTCGGTCAGCGGCTCCTCGTCCCACTCGGCGGGCGTGTCGTCCACGAGTTCGCCGCCGGCCGCGGCCGCCGCGGCGGCGGTCAGCCGATCCATGAAGCCGGTCAGCGCCTCGCCGTTGGCGCGCCGTTGCCCGGCTTCCTCGGCCTCGGACATTTCCCACACGGATTCGCCGTTGACCTTCAGCTCGAAACTGGCGGTCTCGATGACGATGCGGCCGTTGGCGCGCGAAAACCATTCGAGATAAAGCGCGTTGCCCCAGTGCCACGGCATCTCGCGGCCGGTCTTGTAGTAGAGGTGCAGCTGATCGAGCGGGATGTCGGGCACCTTGACCTTGCGCGCGGCGGTGATGTCGCCGACGACGCCGTCTTGCCGCGCCGCGAGCGAGTCGGGCAGGCCGGGCTGAGGCTGCGGGTTGGTGAAGACGAGCCGCCGGCCCGCGAGGTCGCGCCAGCAGTTGCCGGCGAGGTCGAGCTCGACGGGTTCGGCGCGCCCGGCGAACCAGATCTTGCCGACGACGCGCCCGCGCGTGCGGTTGTCGATCTCGCCGCGGACGACGTGCTCATCAATGCGCCAGGCCATGCGCGTCATTGTGCGAACCGCGGCGGCTCGCGCGAGCCGGTTCTCGCGCCGGGGCGCGCGCCCTTGCCCTCCCGGCCATGCAGCCGCTGGCCGCGTGCAGGACGGCGAATCCTGTTTTTTCTTCCTCCTCCGCGAGAACCGCTCCATTTCTCCCGCCGTGAACCGTTACGAGGCCTACATCGAAACCGGCTGGGAAAGGCACGGCCTCGCCCACGTGGTCGTCGCCCGCATCCGCGCCAACGGCACCGCAGAGCTCGCCGTCTTCCTGGTGGACACTTTGTGCCTCGGCGTGAAGGACGCCTTTATCGAGGCCGACATCCCGGAGTCGTTGCTCAACGAATACCTCGAGCGCAACCTGCCGCCGAGCAACGAGCGCATTCATCCCAGCTGCGCCAAGAAGCTCATCGAGGGAGCGGTGGATTACGCCCAGTCTTTCGGCTTCGCCCCGCATCGCGACTTCAAGAAAGCGCGCAAGGTCCTGTCCGGCCTCGACCCAGCCGTCTGCCCGCGCGAATTCGCCTTCGGACGCGACGGCCGGCCCTGCTATGTCCGCGGCCCGAACGACACCGACGAGCGCGCCGCGCGCGTGCGCGCCATCCTCTCCGCCCGGTGCGGTGAAGACGGCTTCGGCTTCATTGCCGAGGTCGCGGGCGGCGAGGAAGATGGCGCTTCGCTTGATGCTCTCGGGGTGCGCGAGGCGCTGATGGACTTTCTCGACGCCGAGCCCGAGGGGGTGCCCCGGTTTCACGAATTCAGCGGCATCGTCACCGCGCTGCTGCTGGCACCATCGCAACCACATCCGTTGAAAGTCCGCGACGCGCTCTGGGGCAACGACGGCAAGGTCTGGGGCGACGCGCAGTCCGTTCAGGAGTTCCTGGATCTGCTGATGGCCTACTGGAATCAGGTCAACGATCTCATTCTCGACGCGCTCGAGCCCCGCGCCCATCCCGACACCCACATCGTGGATGTTTACGTGGAGGATTTCGACGACCTCGCCCGGTGCGAGGGCAAGGATGCGGCTGTCCGCGCCACGATGATCGCCCTCGTCGCGTGGGCCAGGGGCTTCCGACGCGTCACCGAGCTCTGGCCCGAAGACTGGGCGGGTGTGCTGGACCGGCCCGATGTCGCCCCGCATTGGGAGGTCATCCGCTGGTGGGCGAATTTCGAGGAGGAGGAGAGCCGCAGCCACGCGCTCGCCGCCGCCGAAACGCAGCCTGAGCGCACACTCGTTTCCGCCGCCACGGCCATCGCCCGCGGGCTGCGGCGGCCGATCGGCCGCTAGTAATGGGGCGGATGCTTGGAGGCCGCGAACGCGGCTCCGCGGGCTGGCGCTGTTTTTCGGTCGCCGGCTGCGACACTCCGATCTCGATCACGCCGCCGCTCGCGGCCATTCGCTGATCCGCTTCCAGCGCTTCTCGAGCCATGAACGATATTGCTCCGGTTTCGACATGGACTCGACCACCCAAGCCGCACCGAGCTTCTTGTCCGGCCAGAGATGCAGGCGGTCTCCCATTCCCAGCTCGCGCGTGATGCGCACGACGGTTTTCAACGCTGAGAGCGAGTAGTCGCGCCAGCTTTCCCGTGAGTCGAATACGTCTGTGCGGAGCGTCACACCAAGGGCCTTTCCCTGAATGGCGATGCGCGCGACATTGTCCGCGCGGATGTTGATCGGCTCGTGAAAGACGGTGATCGGCTTCACCGCCTTGATGGCTCGGAGTGTCGCCGTTAAATCCTGCTCGTCGCACTCGGGATAGGTCGGCGCCATGGCAACGTAGACATTCAACCCGGCATCACTGGCCGCCTGAAGCGTAGCGAGCCGCTGCGAGGGAGCGGGCGCGGCCGGCTCATAGACCCGAGCCAGATCGTTGCGAAGTGTGGGCAGGCTCATGCCGAAGACCAGACGATGCCCGAAGCTCCTGAATAGATCGAAGTGCTGCCGCGCGAGCGGGCTGCGGGTCATGATCCGCACGTTGAGCGTGGATCGATCGCGGATTAGCTCGAGCGCCCGGTGCACCATGTTCAGGGACTGTTGGGTAAGCTCCTTTGCCCGCGTGGGGTCGGAGTGCTTGAACACTTGGTAAGGATCGGTGGTCGTGCAAAGCATCACGGCGCGATTGCCGTCTGGATTGAGCAGCCGGCGGGGCGTGCGCTCGGCCGCCTCGAGCGATGCGAGGAACTTTTTTTCATCCCACGGCCGCAGCAGCACGTAGCTGCCCCACCCGGCGTCAGGGTCTTCGACACCAAACCCGGCAAGACGGTCAGCCTGCTTGTTCGTGGAGGAACTCGGCACGTAACAGAATCGGCACGCGTGGGCGCACCCGACCGCGATGTTTAGGGACCAGTTCGAGAGGCTTTTGTGGACGAAGTTGTTCGCCGTGATCACCGCTGGGTGCGTCCACATTCCGATAGGTTCTTTGGTCCCCGAGTGCATGGCTCACGGGTATTTCTTCAGAATATCTTTTGCAATCCTGTCTCCGGTTGGATTGTTCGACGCAAAGAAGAGATAGTAAACTACGGCACCCTTCGTGTTGCGCATCGGCACCGGGTTCGGCACGTGCTTGAAGCCTGCAACGTCCCTGAGCCGCCGCTGAAACGCCGACACAAATGACGCTTGGTCTACTTTCTCTAGGTCCGGGGTTGCGTCGTCGAACAGGCCAGGAAGTGGCGCTTGCTTGCTGGGTGCAAACATCGCCGCGTGCCAGCTCTCGTCCCCCCAGAACTTCGTCATCCTCTCGCGGCTGGTTGTGTCGACATCGCCGATGTTCTTCCGCTTGGCATTGCGGTTCATGTCGTGGATGGGGAAGTTGAGGAATATCTCGACGGAGCGCATCCGGCCCGCGGTCTTCATCACGTTCCAATCTAGCTGTAAACTGTAAGGGTCGAGGAAGCAGAGCGCCCTCCGGAAGTCTTCGTAGCGGTATTTCGGTAGCACGGTCTTGAGCAAGATCTCGTTGCAGTCACCGTGGTGAATCGTGACGTTGCTCCTCTCTTGCGCCAGCTTCTGAAGGCGTCCGACGCGCTCCGGGTTTAGATCAATAAAATCGTAGTGATCAAACTGGGTTGCCAGCTCGAGGGCGATTTGCGGGCTGCCCTTTACCAGGGCTCCCGTGCCCTTATGGATGTGCTCGCCCGCTCCGGCGAAGGCATCGATGTATCCCGTGAAGAACTGTTTCTTGCCCGTGCGCTCGTTGCGTTGGTGCTGCAAGATGACCGCATAGGCGGCCGAGTAGTCCTTCAGGATTCTCAGTTTGTCGACCGACCAATCGCCGATCTCGTCAAGGCCAGCAGTAATATCTGACCTGGTGGTGTTAAATACCACAGCGTGGCCCGCGCTGTGCGGTCAGCACGATGTTAAGTTCTGGGTTTTCTCCAAGCACTAACACTGTTGGCCTAGCTTCCTTGGACAACCCCTGCCATTTCTCGCCCGACCGGCGGCACCGCTACTCGCTCGTGCACCGGTGGAATCCGCTCTTCGGGGACCGGCTCA
>VFQO010047743.1_pt1 | contig 10989 bp, 12 predicted proteins | sample 3512331 | NCBI WGS metagenome assembly VFQO01 (sample SAMN10412371, study PRJNA504923) | tailings metagenome | isolation source: Replicate 3 from Balatoc abandoned mine | place: Philippines: Itogon, Benguet | collected 2017-08-28 | reverse complement strand
CCCAGTGCCTCTTCTCCAGCACAGCTAGCCCAAGACGCACACCTGGTGCTCAGGTGCCTCATTTGCTCCCCTTTTCAAGCCTGCTCACCAATGCGTTTGCGGTGCTACTCGCAGATACGGAAGATGGTCAGCAGCCCGTCGACCCAGTGCAAGAAAACGATAGGATCCTGTCCCGCAAATCCTTGACATCCCGCCCATCCCTCCGCGCGCAACCCAGTGGCATCGTCAGGGAGCGCTCAGGCACAGATGTGCCCCATATCACAAGCCGGAACTGTGCGGCCGTCACACATACACTACAGGTGTGAATGAAGCTGCTGCACTTCGGTGCTGCGCGTGTGCTCCGTGGCGCCTGCCAACCCTCAGGCGGCTCAGTGTGTCCGTGTCCTTGAACCCTTCACACGCAGTTGTTCATACCGGAGCAGCCCTCCTACGTTGCCCAGGACCACAGCACGTACGCGCGTCAGTACCTGGGCCTCGCAGGAAACGAGGCGCACATTGATAGCCCTGACGCAGAGTCTCCGCAGACCGAAGACAGGTACGCACCGGCAAACATATGTCACTGTGCCGTCGTGCCCGCTGCAGCACGGCTTCAGACGCTTTGCCCAGCAGGCACGCCCGATGCATGGCAATCTTTACCCCAGTGCTATTCAGGCAGCAGCAGACGTCTCAGATGCATCCCGGCGTATCAGATCAGCTAGGGCCCCCTGTCAGTGTGTATGGTGTGAGAGATGTGTCTATGTGCTGTGTGGCTCACAGGGCGAATCAAGAGGGCTACAGCCCCACCTCGCCTCACATTACCTTCGCTGTCCCCGAGGGTGACCTGCCTGTCACGCCCATGGCAATCGGCGCAGCCGCTCTCAGCATCAGTGGGGACAGCCCTAGGTTGGCAGACGTAGCAGAGTACAGACTTGCGGCATCGCTAGGTGCCACGTACAGTATAGCGCCAGCATACAGAGAAAGCGCCGCGGGAAACAAGACGTTCGGCAAGCCTGGTACTCTGCAGATTGGGCAGCTAGGGAACATATTGGACCACTTTGTGGCTGCGGAGTCCCCTGGGCCGCTGATACGCCCACGGCAACTACAGGTACACACACACACACACACATGCATGGGCACATTAGCATGTACATTTCAGCTTGCTGCAGAGCTGAGCCAAACAAGCCATGCAGCGCCCTAGTAGCACATATGCGTGGATTTGTGTTTGTATGTATGTGTGTGTATGTGTGTGTGTGTGTGTGTGTGTGTGTGTGTCTGTGTTTCATGACTCAGGTACACATGTACCATGACGTGCCCCGCAATGGCAGTCTTAGTAACAGTGAAGTATCGTACATAACCAAGAGCCAGAAACTCAGGGATTCGGAAGGGCAACTGTCTACTAACATTTCACCTGAGCCGTCTGGCAGCTGGTCAGGCAACAAGGAGCCCTCCCTCAGCCGTGGCACCTCACACCCTGGCACAGCAAGGGATGGCCACCTGAGCCGCTCACAGTCATCGCTGCAGGCACAAGGGCAAACACAGGTGCAGGGACAGGGGCAGGGGCAGTCAGTCTTGCAGCCCTTGCCGCCAGCTGCCGCGCGCGCAACGGACCGCTACCCCAGCCCAGCGACCGCGCGCGCGGCCGCCGTGCAGCACAGCGCACGCACGAGCGCAGCTGGCGACGCTGCCGGGCCAGCACCCAGTGTCAGCTTCAGTGGCAGCAGCATGGCCAGCACACAGCCGCGTGGCTCTGGCGCAGGGACTGGCACATTGGACGGGTCGGGCAGCCCCATGCGGCTCCCACCCAGACCACGCGCCACGTCTTCCATCGACCCCACCACTACCGCACCTCTCAAAACCCTAGCCAACCAGTCCCAATCAGGCTCTCTTTGCCAGCTGGGATCGATTGTCAGACGAACAAACCCAGGCACTGACAGCGCCAGTAGTGTGTCCTTCGTCCCAGCTACGACGACAAACAATGGTGGGTCTGAGCAGGGCGGATCACACGCCGTGGGATCTGGTGTGAGTGAGGGTGTGTTGGGGCAGGAAGGTGCTAGCAAGGCAGTGCCGCAGTTGATGCAGGACTTGCCTGGTCCTGGGAGTGCGTCACAGCAGGGTAGGCAGGGGACAGGCCAGGGGTCAGCGACGGGTACGCCGCCGCGCCCGCGGCCTGCGGGAGCCGCGGCGCCGAGTTTGGCCGGCATTGCGGCGGTGCTGGCCCTGCCGCCGCCCGCCGCCCCGCCGGCTGCGAGCAACCAGCTGCCCGCGCTGTCCCACGCAGCGCTCGCACGGGACAGATCGCCGAGCCCGTTCAACCGCAGCGCTGTGTTTAGACAGTCTGCAGACACAGCTAGCCAACACGGGACCTCCATTGATGGCAGAATTGGTACATCCACAGCGCGCTTCACATCGCCAAGCAGGGCTACGAGTGCCATCCAGAGCGAGGCTTCCCATGCCATCAATGGGGTGGCAGGCGTGAGTACCGACACTGTGGCGTTGCCAGGTTTGCGGTTGAGTGGAATTGGCACTCCACAAACACAGGAAGCGCAGGGTGTCGATGACTCTAACAGTCGCGATGGCACTCCGCAGCGGTCAAATACGGTGGTATCCGCGGCGGACACATCGCCGCTGCCGTCGCACCGCGCGCCGCGTCCGCCGCTGCCCCGCGGCAGCCCCGCACCCGACGCCGCCCCGTCCCCGCAGCCGACCAGTCGCCACGTATCCCCCGCACCAGCACAGAGATATGGCGTGTCTGCGTCTATAGACATGGGTAGTACTGCCGCAGGGCCTGTGGGAATTGGTACAAGCAGGAGCAGACATGCATCCCCTATGGCACTACGTCGTAGCTGTGCAGCTAGCACATCTCTTATACGCAGCCGTGATCCTAGCCCGATACAAGCTCGTAGCAGTGCCAATGGTGCTGAACCAGCAGCTTTAGGAGCGACCAACACCAGCCGTTCGGCCAGCCCTGCAGCACGTTGCGGCATGACTAGCCTTACAGCAGACCCCAGCGCGCCGCCGACGCCGCCGCGGCTGCGGCGGGCGGCGTCTCGCGACGCCAGTGGCTCCGGCGCCGGCGCGACTGCGCCGGGCGCCGCCGGCGTGCCCTGCGCGGCGCCGTTCGTGCCGGTCGAGCAGCTGGGGCCGCTGCGCAGCTCGTCCGCAAGCTGGGCGCCGCACCTGTCGGCGCGGGAGGTTGCCGCGGCAGAGGCTGCGGCGGCTGCGCTGCAGGAAGACTGGATCTGCGGCAGGGGTGGGAACAGCAGTGGGAGCTTCCTGCCTGCGCTTGGCAACACGAGTCGACATGGGTCAAGGGCTGTGTCTCGCCACACCAGCCGCAGCCCGTCGCCAACACAGGGACATGCGAGTGTGGACACATTGGTGCCTGTGGTGCCTGGGCTTAGACGTGGCTTGGAGCGAGAACTACACAACGTGAGTACACACACGCCTTGCTGTTGCTACTGACAGGGGCATGTTTGCATGATGCAGCATACCGTGTGTGTGTGTGTGTGTGTGTGTGTGTGGCTACGCAATTTAAGTACATATCTTCTTATCACTAGCAGGACGCATACCTGTCTAACTCAACACACCCTGTTCTATACCACGTGCCAAGCAAGTCTCTGTACATGGGTGGCGAGATTAGGTAGCAACACTCGTAGCTGTACAGTGTGTGTGTGTGTGTGTGTGTACTGTCAGGCTGCTCATGAGATCCGTGATGGTCCTGCATGGAAGCCTAGTGGCTCCCATCCCACCCACAGCCACCACGCGCCTGGAGTATTGACTAGTGCCACAGACATGTTGGTGAACATGACAGACCACGAAAGAAGAGTGATGCGCGATACGGTGAGTGACCCCACATGATCCCACACCTCGTTTACAAATCATGCAGCACACACTCAACCTAGGCATGTAACTCATGCATGCATGCCATCAGCAAGCTGTGTGCGTACTTCGTGTCTATGGTTACCAACATGATGCCATACCTGAGGTACGCACGTCCTTGCATGCATCCAGGCAACAGCACGGCATGTGTCATAGCCATGAGACCATCCAACCCAGATGGCCTGAGCTGCTGCACCTTCCCACAGTGTAAGACACCCCTCTGTGTGCGTGCGTGTGTGTGTGTGTGTGTGTCCATGCAGGTCATCAAGAACCCCACTCAGATGCCCCACCTCAGCCAGGGAACACTGTTCATCAGTAGGGGATATGAGTTCGATGTGGTGACTGGCGAGTAGCTGCATGGGGCCCGCATGTGACTGCCTCTTATGCCGTGCGCAAGGTGAACTCGCTGCCAGAAGCACGCGAGTCGCTGCATGAATCAACATGGTGACCCAATTACGCCGCTACGCGTGCGGCTGCCACGTGTGCGGCTGCCTGACTCGCCGTGTACTTGCGTCGGCTATCATTCTTTCCTCGTTGTGTTTCTTCCTTGTTGATTGAACCTTGCAGATAGGTTTTCGTGACTTTGCTGCATGTCACGCACCAAGAGTGCTCCCCTCTGTCCTGTTAAAATGGCCAGGGTCGAGTATTGGTTGTCTGATGCCTCTATCCTGCCTGAGTGCTATCGCCCAACTGCTTCTCTGTGCTTTTCAAGCAAAATCTGCCAGGGTTGCTATGCTGCTTGTGTTAATTTACTGTGGCTTTGTGAAAGTCAAGCCCTCACAGTCACCGTCCCTACAACGGCAATCCTCATAGGCACAAGGACAGCTAGACTAACAGCTCGGCAGAACAGCGAGCTCAAAACGTTGAGAAAACGGAAAGAAACGTAGAGCATCCGAGCGAAGCGCACATATCAACACCCTATTGATACAGGCAAACACACTACAACCCACTACACAGACAAAACACACACACACACACACGGGGCAGGACCCTGCCCGGCTAGCACAGCGTGGAAGGAGCGGAGCAACATCGCATGGGCTACAAGACCCTGTACCAACCAACCCTGTACCAAACTCAAGGGTCTAGCAGGATCCGCCTGGCCAGTAAACCATACAAATCAAGTCCAGCCGTTCCACACCGTATCCTGCCCAAACACCACGTCAGATTCCGACCTTAATCTACTGGCAACACAGGTGTCGCACTGACTTCCAGACATGTTTGTAAGCAGTTTCCTTGTTTGATGTCACATGTGGGTCATGCTGGGGCGTCATGCCTTGTATCATGTCATGCGTGGGGCTCGGGCAGACAGCGAGATGTGAGGTCTGCAAAACATGATGCATGCTCTCGGTAGCTATGGATTGAAATGTGCCCTTGCCCCAATACACCAGTGATGAATGTCAGCATGGGACGGTTGAACGAGCCGATCAGCATAAAACAGAAACCGCACAATGAATGCAGGGGCTAGGGTAGGCCGCGCTATGCAGCCGTGAAGCCCCTGGTCCGAACACACACGAAAGCCTTGTGACCTGCTGAGGCACATGCGCCTCTCGCGTCCGTGTGTACGCTGCCTAACTGAGCTGAGCAGCTGGTAGAGCCTTTGCTCCTGTCGTTGCTGCATGGCTGTGCGAATAGCAGCAATGAAGAAAGCAACGAAAAGCTGCAAACCTACACCACCATCAGCACGCATGCGCTACAAAACTGTATCGTACTTTTAGCCTATGTGTAATCCGCAGGTCTGTGTTACTATGTGTTACTATGTGCCTATCTGTGTTACTATGTGTTACTATGTGTTACTATGTGGTCTGTGTCACTATGCGCATTCAGTCATTCAGTTTGCTGCTTCACTAGGCGATGCACACAGCACTCCTGTGCACACAGCCCTATACTGTGCACACGGGGGATCCGAGTGGCTGGTTGCAGCCACACGCTCCCGAGCCTACACGGCTACGCAAACGCTACAAGGCTATGTCTGTGTCTATGTGTAGGCAGCTGCCACCTCAACTGAATCAACCGCCTTACGTAGTCCCGCTGGCTTGGGCACGTGTAGCGCACCCCTGAGCACGGAGAGGATGACTGTCCATGCGAATGACACGCCCGCCACTGCAGACAGGCATACACACACACAAGGTATTACACGAAGCCATGCAGAGTAGACGTATGGTAGCCAGCTGTCAGAGCTGTCACTGATGTGTGGGATCACACATGTACCACGGTGCCACGATGCACGCAAACAGTAGACGGGACTCGCTCACGCAAACAGTAGACGTGACTCACTCACGCAAACAGTAGACGTGACTCACCAAAAGGAATGCGTAGGTGGAGGGGCACGACTGAGAAATTGACCAACTGCGAGCACGGAGCACACACGCACACACATAATCATAAGCTTACTTGACAGGCGGCTCCCTCTGTCCTACCCGCGATAAGTGCAATGCTCTGTGCCTCTTGCTGCAGTCCTACCTGCGCAGGCACCCAGACCATCCACAACGCCTTCATGTTTTCCCATAGGTCTGTTTGGTACTTGGCTAACGAGTCCTGCGGGGCCTCCCCGTTCATGGTCCCTCTCAGCAAATAGAACACTGGGAAGTAACAGATGGGATGGTGTACACACTGCACAGGCACAACAGTGAACGACAATGGCAATCTTGAGAACGCACATAGCCACCTGTACACTATCTGTGCATGCCATGCTGGCACCTAGCGACTAGTGTGTGCATGCGTGGCATCGCACAGACGCGCCCCTTTATGCTGCACTCATGCGCGCCTACTGCATCATGTGTATGTGCGTGTGTCTGCCTGTGTGTGTGTGTGTATGTGTGTCGTACCTGGTCAAGGAAGGTGAGCACAGGCCCCACTCCTGCCTTGCCCACGTGGCTTGCAATGGCTGGTGTCATTCGCACAAACAGGTTCGAGTAGAGGTAATCTGCAGGCAGGGAGGCACAAGTACAATATGCCTGTCAGCCTGGTCACCCAGTGACTACTGCTTGCTCACCGTGCTGCTGCCCAGTGCTGGCATTGACAACAGGGGCTTGCCTCATAACTCACATTGAAAGCATCCCAAGTATGCAAAGCCGAAGATGGAAAAGACCCCGTTCCTCTTCCAGTCCATCTGCTCGCGCTGCTCAATGACCTGCGCAGGGATGTAGGGAGACAGGGGCGCCACAGAGCCAGAACAGGGGTGCGTGTACACACACATAGCAGAGGCTGGGCACACACACAGAAGCTAGCTGCCCTTTGCTGGCACTGTCGCGCGGAGACCCCCGCCTGCCCTCTGGTGCTGCACACAGACGCCCCTGCTTGCCCACTGCTCTGCGCACATGGCAGCCTGGCGCTACTCTTAGCCCTCTGAGGGCGTGCCTGAGGCTGGCAGAGTCAGCCATGAGGTACGGGCGTTGATGTCACACCCGCATGAGTCAGCGCCCGCCCGCACCTTCTGGGCGAAGATGTCTGCTGCCGAGGTTTTGAGTACTGTTGTAATAATGCCTACTCTAAGCGGGTGGGCTTTTGCTGCTGCATCGTATGCCTTTAGGGGCCGCTGGAGGAGCTGCCACAAGCCCAATGGCTTCTGCGCGAGGTTCTGTAGGCGAGACATGTAGCGCGAGCGACGCTAGGAATCTGGGCTGTGGCCTGTGGGCTTGGCACTAGATTGCCCGGTCAACGCCAAGTGGTGCTTGCTGCACGCGCGCGATGCTCAGGGCCGCTGAAAGACGTCACGCTACTGCAGCTCGGCAGCTAGCAATGAGCGAGCAGCGCCCAAGCAGGCCGCTTGGCTCGGGACACAACGTGCCTGAACAACGTGCCCACGAAAACAGTTTGGGCCAAATCATCTGCGGGGCCGCGTGCCCCAAACCCTGCTGCGCCACTCCTCAGGGGCCACCGTATGGGCAGTAGGGGCCACTCAGAACATGTGGTGGTGTAGGCGACAGCGCACAGTGGCACCTCTGGCCTCGAGAGCCCGCCCTGCCAACGCAAGCCCTGTACTGGCGATCCCAGCGCTTGTCCACAGGGGGCAAGTGGTGCCAGGGCTCTCTGTAGCCTAAACAGAGTTTATCTGCTGGCGCAACTGGGCAGATGAGCGCGCGTGTACATAAGCGTAGCAGTAGGCTGTATAGTAGAGCCCAGGTGCTTACCAACGCACCCGCTAGCTTGGCAAATGGACCTAGGCATCAGCATACGCTCATACACGTGCAGCGGACGGCCTGGCAGCGCGACAACAGGAGCGCTCCAAAAGTCTAACCTCCTCGCTCGTTTCTTTTACCGAACTTCGCTTGAACATGGGTGTTCTCGTGGCCATCCTTCGCGCCTTAGTAGCAGTGACTCAGCCACGCATGATGTATGATAATGCGGTTCCCTTCCATATGGTACACTGCGTTCCGTGGTTGAGAAGAAGATAGCAGCGGACTTCATACTCGTGCAAGCCCCAGAGGGACATCTGACCGGACCCCTCAATTGCATAGTACGCGTGTCTCAGCAGCAAGCCAGCAGCAAGCCAGCAACAAGTCAGCAACAAGTCAGCAACAGCAGACGAAACGCAGACAAAACGCAGACGAAACGCTTTGCCAGCCTTGGCTGCTGCGCTGCCCCAGGGCTCCCTCTTTCTCCTCTGCTGGTAGAGGTGGTGCGAGCAAAATGACCACAAGTGAGTGAACGAGCCGACAGCCCAGCAGCGGTGATCTGGGCCAGCAGCGGAGCTTCCCTGCATGCTGAGCTCTGAAGCAGCATATTGCAGCAAGGAGGAGGCTTCTTAGAGTTCATGGAGGGCGTCAGCTTAGCGTTTGGCGTGGGCTTGCCTGCGGCGACTGTGCGCAGGGCTCAAGAAGAACCGTAAGAAGCGCGGCCACGTCTCAGCAGGCCATGGTCGTGTTGGCAAGCACCGCAAGCATCCAGGTGGTCGCGGTAATGCTGGTGGCCAGCACCACCATAGGATCATGATGGACAAGTACCATCCTGGCTACTTCGGCAAGGTGCGACTCAGCCAGTTCACAGCAGGAACAATGGATAATGAGTTGGAAGCAGTGCGCAGGCCGATGCACGCATGGCCATGTACTGCGGCGGGCCATACCTCTGCGCTGGGACGCACACAGGCAGCAATGGCCCAGGCCGCCGCTGTCTGGGCCTGGATAGGGCCGGCGGCAGGCACGGCGAGTCCAGCAAGCAGCAGCAGCTCGCACAAGGCGGAGTGCACCAGAGAGAGAGGAGGCAGACGGCCGGGACGCAGACCCCTGACGGGCTCGGTGTGCTTCTGCGCGCGCAGGTTGGTATGAGACACTTCCATCTGAACAAGAACCACTACTACAACCCAATCATCAACCTGGACAAGCTGTGGTCTCTTGTCGGCGAGGAGGTGAGCAGCGGCGCTGATGTAGCATCAGAGCACGCACATTGAGGCAGCGAGTACGCTGGGGCTTTGCAGCGCGCTGCCATCACAGTGCAGCTTGCTGCAAGCAACAGCAGCAGCAGCGCTTCTTCACACCGAGACCCTTGCGGACAGGGCAAGCACCATCGCACAGAGACGGCTTATACAGGGCACCGCAGGACAGCAGCTCACGCTAGCCATCTCGACTCTGCAGACCGATGGCAGCCCAGAGGCTTTGCCACTGCTGGGTAGCAGCTCGCACAAGCATTGCGCAGACAATGCAAGAAAGACCCTGGTCGGGCTTCTTTCAGTGGCGACTGTGCAGTGGGACAGGAGCGACTGCTGTTCACAGGGTCGCATAGCAAGAACTCGTAGAGCACGCCTAAGAAGCGAGCGTGCCGTGCGGGGATTGTGTGTGCGTGCAGGCTCGCGTGAAGGCTGCTGCGGACAAGTCTGTGGCCGCTGAGATCGACGTGACCAAGCACGGCATCTTCAAGGTGCTCGGCAAGGGCCAGCTCCCAGCCCAGCCAGTGGTCGTCAAGGCCAAGTTCTTCTCAAAGTTGGCAGAGAAGAAGATCAAGGAGGCTGGTGGTGCATGCGTGCTCGTGGCATAAGTGTTCAGCTTAGCTGAGTCAGTCCACAGCCACCCTTTCCACGTTGCGGTATATGTGCAGCTGCCAGACGCTCATGTACACCTTTGCCCTCAGCTGCGCACACTGTAACGTTGGAGCCAACAAGTACGTGCGCTACAGAGTAGGAGGTAGGCTGACAGCAGGCTATCTTCGGCTATCTGGCACAGCCTAGATTCATGCCTTTGCCAACCCATGGACAGACTCATACAGCCAGCGACAGCTTGAAGCCACAGCAGGGGTGTATTACAACACAGCAACAGCGCAGCACACAATATAGAAACTACTCACGCCTGCACATGAAATAAGCCTAAACCTTCAAACCGCGCAAATAGACAAGCAATACTATCCGCTGGTTCAGTCAGTTGTACACGCGTCAACGCACGCTCAGCGCTTTTGCTGCAGTGGCAGACATCTGCGTCCTGCTGTGCTTTCCACGCAGCTCACAAGGTTTCCCATACACACATGGGAAGACACTAACGACCACCAAACCAAGCCATCAACTAAACAAGGAGGAAGAATAACACGCAGACATGCGCAACAGATCATTCCAAAGCTGCTTCCACCAATCCTGTGCCAAGCACACACTGCCACACATGAGTCAGCGAATAAGAGGAAGCACAGGGGTCTAACTCTGCAGTCAAGCGCGTGGTATGATGCGCGGGTAAAGCGTACTGACAACGCTGATAAGAGCATGCCTAGCCTCAGTCATGTTCTCACGCTGCGATACACGCGATGCCTAGGGAGTAGGGACGCATGCCTTATGTGGTGCGGGGGCAAGCGCTATGTGGGGTGTGCCATGTAACCCAGGGAGCATTAGTGACACAATGTCAGGCAGTCATCTCAGCTACTGGATATGTTTGCGATGCGGCATCGACGCGCTTACTGCACAGCGCCAGGCACGCGGCCGCCCAGCACAGCCGCCGCCGCCCCCGCCGTCAGCTCGGAAGCAGACAGCGTATGCACCAGCGACGGCTTCTTCGCTGCAGCCGCCTGCGCCGCTGTCTCACCACTAACAGCCTGCTCGCCCTTCTCAGACCCCTCTGCGTCAGACCCGTCCACATATAGAGGGTTGTAGTCATAGTCGAGATGGTAGTACTCGTGCTGGTATGCTGCAGGGGTCTCTGCGGGGTCCAAGGGGAGCTC
>VFQO010002530.1_pt1 | contig 10989 bp, 11 predicted proteins | sample 3512331 | NCBI WGS metagenome assembly VFQO01 (sample SAMN10412371, study PRJNA504923) | tailings metagenome | isolation source: Replicate 3 from Balatoc abandoned mine | place: Philippines: Itogon, Benguet | collected 2017-08-28 | reverse complement strand
ACAATGTGTATATTGAGCGTTTTTGGAGATCGCTCAAATATGAATACATCTATCTAAACCCTCCCAACGGAGGAGTAGATCTTTACAAAGGCATTAAAGCCTACGTGAAGTTTTACAACGGTGAAAGAAAGCATACCGCAACCGGATTTATTCCGAACGATCTGTTTTTCGGAAACGATGCTCAGGTCTCGTAGATAAATTTACCTTTTACCCAAAGCTGTCCATACTTTGGGGAGTACTTCAGAATTCCGAAAATCCATAAGAGTAGGAAAAACTAAAAACAAAAATAATTATGGATAAAATTCCTATGTGCCCCAATTGTGGAAATACAAAAAAGGGTGATAGAGCAAAAAAATGCTCTAGATGTAAAAAAATTACTTGCAATAAGTGCTCATTTACAGGATGCACTTGCGGTAGTATGTCATCTGAACGTGGTTATATAATAGGCTAGTTATGTCATTCTTAATTCCTTGTCAAAATTGCACCAAAGAATACACACAAAATTGGAGTTGGTTTGTGTGTGATAAATGTGGCTACAGAGTTTGCCATTCTTGCCTTTCCAAACATAAAGGGAAATATAGTAGTGGTGGTTTTAAGTGCAGTCAGTGTGCATTTGGGCAAATGAAAGGTCCCAAGAAAATTGGATGACGGAATCAAGGGGAGAATAAATCCCCTTGATTTTTTAAGTAAAAATGAAAATCAAAAGTTAACTAAAAAATATGACAATAAAAATAATTCAAATAAAAGAGAAGGCTATTTGGCTTGCAATAGACCAACTTAGAACTTACTCACTAGACTTTAAATTTATTGAAGAAAAACCTGAATTTTTGTGCTACTTCAAGTTGACAGAGCCAAATCCAATAATTTATGGCGAACTCCTTCGTGACAAAGAAGGTAAGCCAATATTATTTAAGTCAGTAGATGAAGCCATTGAAAAAGCGAAAGAATTATTAAATCAAAGACTATGACACTAACATCAACATTCTGGTATGAAATTGTTTACTCAAACGGTGAACGATTGATTTTTCAGTTTCTTGACACGACAGCAGACGGCAGAATAAGATGTCGTTTATGTGACGGACAAGAAACAACCGAAATTTTTCGTGGGACATATATGAAAATCATAGAACACGGTGAACAGAAACCGTGCTGAAGAAAAACCAGCCCATAACCGCACCTATACGCAAGCAGGGGTTTCTTGCTTCGTTGGACAGGAAAGTAGTAATTGAGAGTTTAGTTCTTCGTAGGAAGTTCTGTGGTTAAAATCCCTGCCTGCGTATAGCTGCCAAAACGTTAGTGGCAATTTTATTGGACACCTCAAACAGCTTGACTGTTCATAAATTTTAAAAAATGAAAAACTTAACTGCTATTATTCTTTTTACTCTTTTAATAGCAAATGGGGCATATGCTCAAAAAATAAAATTGGCAGCCACCAATCTTGTTGCAAACAAGGTTTATATGACAATTGAGAAATTTCAGGGTAAAGCTGTTGTTAAAGTAATTAAGGATTCAACTTTAAAAGAAGTAGACGAGCCGACTTTTGTACGTGTAAAAAACATTGACTTTAAAGATGGCGTAATTGAAGTAAACGTTTTAAGTCGGCTATTGCCAACAGCCTCACCAACAGACCGTGGATTTATTGGAATAGCTTTTAGGATTAACGACAGTAATTCCAAATTTGAGTGCATTTACATACGACCGACAAATGGCAGAGCGGACGACCAGTTGCGACGCAACCACTCAATTCAATACTTCTCGTTTCCAAACTATAAATTTCCACGGTTAAGAAAAGAAAGTCCTGAAATGTATGAGTCTTATGCCGACATGGGATTAAATGAATGGACAAAACTGAAAATTGTTGTTAAGGATAATCAAGCCAAACTTTTTCTGAACAACAACAAACAGTCTTCTCTTATTGTCAACGACCTTAAGCATGGAGTAGACGCTTCTGGAGCAATTGGATTTTTCGTGGACGTAGGCACAGAGGGTTATTTCAGCGACCTAAAAGTTACTCGACAACAATAATTGAACGACAAAGAAAAACTGCCACTAACAACGGTATCTTGCAAAAGCTGGGCGGACGGAAGCCGTGTTTCAGCAGTTGTAACACTATTGTACTTCAGTTCGGGCTTGACGGAATTCTACTCAGCATTAAATAAATCATCAACTTTTATTTCTACATTCATCAGCGGTTAGCCGGGGCAGACGGAATACTAATTCCCAGCCTTCGCAAATACCCTGGGCGTTATGTGCCATTCTAAAGGACCGTGCTACAACGAAATGACTGTGAACAAAAACAGACAACTTTCAATCGAACGACCTGTTATTTTGACTAAATTTGAATCGACTTTTAATTGAATTTGAAAATGGAAATATTAGGAAACGAACAACATAAAATTATTCACGGAGACGCTTTGGAAGCATTAAAAACACTTCCTGACAACTCTGTGGATTTGATATTTGCCGACCCACCCTACAACATTGGTAAAAACTTCAACGGACACATTGAAAAATGGAAAACGGAAGAAGCATACCTTGAATGGTGCTACGAGTGGCTTGACTTGTGTATTCAAAAACTTAAACCAAGTGGGAGTTTTTATGTAATGACAGCGACACAGTTTATGCCGTTTTTCGACATTTATCTTCGCAAAAAGTTAGACATACTTTCCCGACTTGTTTGGTATTACGACAGTTCAGGTGTTCAAGCAAAAAAATACTATGGTTCGATGTATGAGCCAATCTTGTTTTGCGTAAAAGACAAAAACAACTACACTTTTAACACGAATGACATTTTAGTAGAAGCCAAAACAGGAGCAAAACGTAAACTAATTGACTATCGCAAAGCAGTTCCAACAGTTTACAGTGCAGAGAAAGTTCCTGGTAATGTTTGGGAGTTTGCAAGGGTTCGTTATCGTATGGATGAATACGAAAATCACCCGACACAAAAACCAATCGCTTTACTCGAAAGAATTATCAAAGCAAGTTCAAACGAAGGAGATTTAGTTATAGACCCATTTTCGGGAACATTTACCACTTGCTTCGTTGCAAAAGAACTTGGCAGAAATTCCATTGGTATAGAACTTCAAGACGAGTATGTAAAAATCGGTTTGCGGAGATTACAGTTAGCCAATGAGTTTAAAGGCGAAAAATTAGAAAAGGAAATCCGCACCTTTGAAACACAAAAGATTGCAAACATTAATCAACAAACATTATTTGAACCTAATGGAACATATATTCACGCAAAACATTAAACAAGTTTTACAAAGTCACTTCGGAGATTTAGCTGAAGACGTATTCAATAATAGCTATTTGATTCGCTACATAAATTTAAAAACTAGGTCGGCAAATAAAGGGTCAAAATCAAGGGGGAGTTTTCACCCTCTTGCAGTTTTATACGTTCTTATTGAAGATTACATTTCAAAAGGATTCGATACAAATGACAGTTATAAAGATTATGACGGGGCGACTTTCACAGTAATAAAATCTAGAGCTACCGAGTTGCCTTTTTGCAAGAAAATTCAAAACCACTCTTTCAACAATAGAGTAAATTCAGAATTTGAGAAGTTTTTTAAGGAAGAAATTGAATTCATTCCAGTTATTAGAAATCTTGAGACAAAAAAATATTGGATTAATGAGAATTTACTTCGAGTAAAAGAACAGAATATCGCAAAAGCGGTAATCGAGATAATCAACTCTTATTTTGCGGCAAAGCAAGAAGCCTTTATGGGTTTTATTAAAGCTTGTGAAGAACTTCAAAAATTTGAAGAAGATAAAACTAAGAACATTGAAGATTTCATTATTGGTTTACTAGCCCCGAATGTTGATGCAAGACTATTTGAAATCGTGAGCTACTCGATTTTAAAATTCCATTATCACGACCAAAACATTATTTGGGGATTTGATATGGGCAATTTGACAACTGAATCTTTACAGTTGTATAAAACAGGCAGAACAAATGCAAATGATGGTGGAATTGATTTTGTAATGAAGCCATTAGGTAGATTTTTTCAAGTCACTGAAACAATTGACTTTAAAAAGTATTTCCTTGATATTGACAAAATTCAAAAATACCCGATTTCATTTGTAATCAAATCAGAAGAAAGCACAGAAGATTTGCTTCAAAAAATAAGAGACAATGCGAACAAAACTTACTCAATAAAATCTATTGTCGAGAAATATATGAGTTGCATTGAAGAAGTAATCAATATACAAGTTTTACGTGAGAGATTTAATACCGCAAATCAACAAGGGTATTTAAAACCTATACTTGACGAAATAATTTTACAAAGTAAGGTTGAATTTAATTATGACGATTCGGACACTGACGATGACGAAGAATAGAAGAACTGCACATAACAGCACCTACAAAAAATTGGCGGTTCAGTGGTTAAATCAAGCTTTGTACTTCTATCAAAGTTTGTGCTTGATTGACAGTGAAGTGCTTCGAAATCGCTACCTTCGGGTAGCTGCAAAACGTTATAGCCTATGCTAAAAGAGACAGACAACAAATGAAAGAATTCCACAGGGCAATATTCTTCACAAAGGTTCCATTAGGCGGACACTACAGATACAAGTACATTTTTCAAATATTTCCTTGTGATATGGAGAATATGCCTATTTCAAAAATGCAAAAGCACTTTCCGAATATTCTTGAATTTTGGACAACAGATGATGAAGTAATAGAACTACCAACTGAATTTGAAGAACTTAAAGAACTATTTAATAGAACGGCTACGACATTAACAAAGCAGGACAGGATATTTGCGTTGTTTAGCACTTTTACAAATAACCTATTCTTTCGTTATACAGACTTGGCAGGGACTTGGGGTATCCCAATCTTAAAAGATGACCCAGGTGAAGAAGCAAATTCTTGGTCATCAAAATGGTGTATGAATATGTATCATTTTCCTGACTTGCCTCGACAATTTAAAATCACAGAATTTACTGACCAAAAAATTAAAGACATAGAAAGGATACCACATCGACAATTCTACACATACGACCCGAATTTAGATTTCGACAGCAATAAAAATATTGTTTTCCCGTCAACAATTGACAACCTATTTGATTCATACTTCTCACTTGACCCAGAGACGAGAAGTTTTATAGACACCGCTTCATCATATTCAGTTTCGGCAATGGAATTGAAAAATTCACGAAAAACACTTTCTTTATTGGCGTCCTTTACTTCAATGGAGACAATGGTAAATCTTGAATTTAAAGATTTAAAACCTGAAAAATGTGAAGAATGTGGACAACAAAAATATGGCGTTTCAAGAAAGTTTAGAGAATACTTATTGAAGTATATCGGAGACTCTACCAACAACAAAAGAAAATTCAACAACTATTACTCATTACGCTCAAAAATAGTTCATACAGGCAGACAATTAAAAACTGAATTACTTTTTGCAGACGTACCCAAAGATGAAAAACATCAAGAGTTGCTCACAAGAATTGAAATATTACAAATAGGAAAATTAGCAATAACCAATTGGCTATTAACTAGACAAATGAAGTAATATGACAAGAAGCACAGGCTATAACATATAAGGCTTAAACGCGTGTAGCGAAGCGGAACAGCGATGTAAGCCTGTGTTGAACGAAGCTTCGGGGGTTATGGGGTTTAAATTTTGATCGTTGTTTTTTGAGTGCAAAATTGGCGGCGTTTTTTCTTTTGATCAACCTTTTGGGGTTCTCCAAATCTTTTACGTTTTTACGAGGCTTTAGTCTACTCGTTTTTTTATTTTTTGTTTGGCTTTGGCGAGAATGATGTCGTATTAAAGACGGTGCTTTGATCAACTAAAAAGTTCGTTGGATCATTAGGAGATCTAAGGCATTTTAAATACATTTGGATATGTTTGGAAGGAGGCTTCGTTTGTGTTGAACCCTTCCATCCAATTGGGAAATAGGCGCCATTAGGTGAAATTATGGCGTTTATCGTTTCGTTACAGGCAACCCTGACAGGACTACCGAACAGACATCAACTGACGCACAGAAAATAGAACGTCAAGCCTGTCACCACCCAAAATAATTTACGTATATTTGCCAACACTAAAGCACGGGGTGCCCATTTAAAGGCTGAGATTACACCCGATACCTGATTTGGATAATGCCAACGTAGGGATGCAAGTTGAAAAAATCTATTTCAAGTTCCATCCGTTGGTATTTTCAGAGGATGGAATTTTTGTTTTTATAAAATGAAAAGAAATGGAAGTAGAAAAATTTTCAACTGGCTTAATCCCGACAAGCCAACAAAACTGGCAGGGAAGACCTGAATGGTTTTTTAACCGTGAACATACCGACACTTATGAGCAATGGTATGAAGGACGTTATAAGCGTGCCGAAGTCTGGCAGAAAAAAGTGATGGAACAGCTTGTTTCCAATGACAAGCGTATTAAGACATTACTGGAATTTGGTTGTGGAACGGCACGTTTTACAAGGTGGTGGAAAGAAATAGGCATTGAAGCCACAGGAGGCGACATCTCTCCGCTGATGCTATCACAGGCAAAACACCTTTTTGAAGGCGATTTGGTAATGGCAGATTCACATTATATGCCTTTTAAAGACCACAGTTTTGATGCGCTTGCATTCATTACCACTTTTGAGTATTACAAAGACCCTGTAAAAGTTATCCGGGAAGCGGCACGGGTAGGTAAATACGGAATTGCTATGGGAATGATGAACCGTTATTCAACCAAAGTAGTAAGGAGGAGGGTACAGCAATTATTTGGGCAAAATCCTTTTTACACTACTGCCACTTTTTACTCTCCGAAAAAACTTACCGACATCATTCATAAAGCCCTTGAAGGACGGGCGTATTCTATTCACTGGACTTGCACTGGTCTGCCGAAGTGGTTTCCTGTCCAACAATGGGGATTGCCATTGGGCGATTTCTTCGGTTTGTATATACAGCTAAATGATGTGGACTGATGAGCGACAAACTGGGTAAAATAGAGCATCATTTATTTGAACAATTTATCTATAACAAATGTGGTCATCCGCGCAAAGAAGTAATTGCGGGGGCACAGTTTGGCGTAGATGTTTCCGTTGTTGATTTACACGGAGGTATGGCAATGGCATTAACCAGCGACCCGTTATCACTGATTCCTTCGCTCGGTTTGCAGGAGTCGGCTTGGCTGTCCGTTCATCTAATGGCAAATGATATGGCAACAACGGGATATGCCCCGATGTATGGTCAGTTTGTACTAAATCTTCCTTCCTCATTTTCAAAAAGCGACTTCAAAGTATATTGGGAGTACATTCATAAATTTTGTGCAGAAATAAAAGTTGCCATTACAGGAGGACACACGGGTTTTATTGAGAAGCAAAACTCAACCATTGCAGGAGGAGGAACGCTTGTTACGGTAGCTCCTAAAAATAAAATACTGTTATCCAAATTGGCAAAACAGGGGAATGCGATATTGGTTACTAAATCCTGTGCAATATCCTCTGCCGCAATTCTTGCAATGAGTTTTCCTGAAACAGTAAAGAAAAAAGCAGGAGTAGAAATTTACCAACAAGCCTGCAATTCATTTTACCATACTTCATCATTGCAAGATGCTCTGATTGCTGTTGGCAAAAACAATGAACATTCCGGAATTACCGCTATGCACGATGTAACCGAAGGCGGAGTGCTGGGCGCTATTTATGAATTGACTTTTGCTTCGGAAAATGGAGCAATTATATACAACGATAAATTACCTGTTGTAGAAGTGCAAGTAGAAGTTTGTAACATTTTTAATTTAGACCCGCGATACTGTATTGGTGCAGGTTCTATGATTATCACTTGTGAAAAAGAAGTATCCGGCGAGGTCATTTCCCGTTTGGCTGAAAGCAACATTCCTTGCGTGGAAGTGGGCGAACTATGCGAAAAGAAAAACGGGATAACGCTTATTGAAAACGATAAAAAAAGCGATTTGAAATATCGGGAGCAAGACCCCTACTGGGCGGCATTTTTCAACGCATTAAAACAGGGTTGGAAATGAAAAGAAAAATACAGAACGGCATTTATCTCATTGTTGACCCGTCAATGGACAGAAATGTCCTAATGGGTAAGTTACAGGAAATTATTTACGAACAAATCGCTGCCATACAAATTTGGGACAACTTCAAACCGAATGAAAATCCGATAGCATTTATTAACGGAATATTACAATTATGTCATTCTAAAAATATTCCCGTGCTTATCAATAACCAATGGGAATTATTGAAGAAAACCAATTTAGACGGTATTCATTTTGACCAAATACAGGATAATATATCACAGTTAAAACAGGAATTGGGCAGGGGAATCATTACAGGTATAACCTGTAATAACGACTTATCCATTGCGAAATGGGCAAACGAAAACAAGCTTGATTATATTTCATTTTGCTCAATGTTTCCGTCATCAACAGCAAATGGTTGTGAACTGGTAACATTTGATACCGTTAAAGAAGCAGGGAAAATCACATCGCTATCTATTTTTTTAGCGGGCGGTATAACGCCCGGTAATATAGAGCTGCTAAACGAACTGAATTATTCGGGAATTGCGGTAGTATCGGGCATAATGAGTGCGGATAAGCCTGTTGAAGAGATTAAAAAGTATCAACGAAAAATACAAGACGAATGAAAATAGAAACCATAAAAAAACTCTGCTGTTCATTTGATAAAGCGGATTTAGAGCTAACTGTAATATCCAAAGACGTTCAGGAAAATATTTTAGAGGGAATGTTATTCTGCAATGAGTGTAAAAGAATTTATCCCATTGTATCAGGCATTCCGATAATGAGTCCTGACGAATACCGGGAATTTAGATTAGAACAACCTTTATTACAACGCTGGACAAAAAACAAAGTATCTGAGAATTTTCGGCTTATGGAAAATCAGGACATCTGAGGGAAACAGAAGGGCTGCCTGTAACATATAAGGCTTAAACGCGTGTAGCGAAGCGGAACAGCGATGTAAGCCTGTGTTGAACGAAGCTTCGGGGGTTATGGGGTTTTAATTCAGATAATTTGAATTAGGGGCGTATTTTTTACAGTAGATTTAAGTTTCTTTAGGCTCTTTAAGGTTAAAAAATCCTTTTTTGATGTGTTTTCAGCACTTGCATGTAGTCGGTATTTTTAGTTTTGTTTGGAAAAGGGCATAGGAATTCCAGCTCGCTTTTTGGCGAGAAAAAATCATGTGTAGGGTTGGCTTTGGTGGGTTACATAATGCGCTAAACAAGAATTGTAGTATAGTTCTTAGAAAATGTGCTCTTATACTTGAAATTTAATTTGAGCTACATGTTAGAAATTCGTACATTGAATCGAAAAATTATTCTAAAAAAGGCTACCAAAGGTTTGATTCAACACGGGTTTTGCATCTGACGGGGTGACGTGCAAACTTGGAGCTTTGTGCCGCTTCGGCGGTCCGATCCGAAAACCCGCACGAACACAAAGTCTGAAAATGTTGGTGGTGACTTCAATATGGCCTTATTATGAAAAGGGAAGATACTCGCCTTTAAAATTTTTACATACTTATATATGATATATCAAAAATTGTCAGTACTTTTGTAGTCATAACGCCTCCCCATAGCCTCAGCGCTGTGGGCCTGCTCCTTCTGGGAGCTTTTTTTTTATAAATTCACTTATGGAACAACCTAAACCACCTAAAAAGGTCGTGTTTTATTTCGATGGATTCAATTTTTATCATGGATTCAAAGACTACACGTTGAAAAAAAGTGAATGGAAAAATTACTATTGGTTAGACTTCGTAAAATTTTGTTCTCAATTTGTATTTGAGCACGATAATCAAAAGCTTCATAGGGTTAAGTACTTCACTGCACCTCCAAATAATGTGCAAAAACGGAGTAAACAAAGCGCTTTATTCTCTGCTAACAGAATTTTAAACGGCGATTTGTTCGAAGTAATAAACGGTCACTATTCTGACAAATTCATTGATTGTCGCGCATCATGCAAGAAACAATTTAAAGTACAAGAAGAAAAATGTACGGATGTGAACTTAGCATTAGCGATGATAAATGACTGTATTGATGGAAATGTCGATGTAATTACTTTGGTTACAGCAGACAGAGATCAAGTATCTACAATTAAATATATCAAAAACAAATTCCCTCATATTAAATTAAAAGTATATTTCCCGCCTGAAAGAAAATCAAACGAAATACGGCAACTTATGCAAACAGTAGTTTTCATGGAAAATCTTGAAGACAAATTCAAAAATGCCCAAATGGAAAGTGTGATAACTGGCGAAATTGATGGGAAAGAGAAAAGATATACTAGACCAGTGGATTGGAAGAAATAATTTCAAACTGAATACAGCCACAAGCCACCGCCAACATATAAGGCTTAAACGCGTGTAGCGAAGCAGAACAGCGATGTAAGCCTATGTTGAATGAAGCTTCGGGGGTTATGGGGTTTTAATTCAGATAATTTGAATTAGGGGCGTATTTTTTACAGTAGATTTAAGTTTCTTTAGGCTCTTTAAGGTTAAAAAATCCTTTTTTGATGTGTTTTCAGCACTTGACGGTATATTGTTACACGTTCTAGGAAAAGAGAGCATGCCTGATCAAAACCAGGTACAACTTGTTTGGCCTTAACGAGGATGGTGGTGTAGTTTTTAGAAAATGTGCTCCTCAACTTGAAATTTAAATTGAGCTACATGTTACAAATTCGTACATTGAATCGAAAAATTATTCTAAAAAAGGCTACCGAAGGTTTGATTCAACACGGGTTTTGCATCTGACGGGGTGACGTGCAAACTTGGAGCTTAGTGCCGCTTCGGCGGTCCGATCCGAAACGCGCCCGAACACAAAGTCTGAAAACGTTATAAGCCATTTTGAAGCGGCTGAAACAAACGATTTGTTTTAAATATTTTGTAAATTTGGGAAGGATTTAAGACTGAAAAATATGTTCAATACGATAGAAATAGACAGAAGTAATTTGACAATATATAACACTCCCCAAATGTTGGACCAAAAGTTTCGTTAACTAAGTTAAACTAATG